>Ga0306925_10004231_pt1 | contig 12892 bp, 14 predicted proteins | sample flu12Cox44000176_FD_203755 | JGI IMG/M metagenome (GOLD analysis project Ga0306925, IMG submission 203755) | Lab enrichment of tropical soil microbial communities from Luquillo Experimental Forest, Puerto Rico - flux8day.12C.oxic.44.000.176 (v2)... | ecosystem: Environmental > Terrestrial >...
CTTTAGCCCGTCGGCCAACGCAGACGCGCAAATTGCCAATTCGGCGGCGTCTCTGTTAAGTCACAGCATCAAGATGCCATCGATCTGTGGGTTTTGTCACCTCGGATGACGAAAAGAAGGCGGCCCGAATTGCTATTGAAGGAGTACGTGGCGTCAAGAGCATCAGTGATCGTTTGACAATTCCGCCGTTAGAGACTGCAATGGTACGATCGTGGTTCTCGTGGGCCACGTCTTTATCCTGGAGCACAGCTTATGAGACGGCGAAACTTGGCAGCAATCGCGGTAGTGTGAACCGCCGCCAGCATGATAACACTCTCTGCTCAGTTGTGCGCAGCCGAACCGCAAAGCTTCTCGGAAGAAATATTGCCCATCTTTCAAGGCCGATGTGTGAGCTGTCACCAGCCCGGCGGCCAGGGCTACGAAAAAAGTGGACTTGACCTCACGACATATGAGGGGTTGATGCCATGCGCGGATGGCTGGCAGATCTCAAGCAGGGCCTGGCCCATGCCGATCGCTCGGTGATTTTTGACGTGCTGCAGGACGCGGTGCCAGACTTTCGCGGCAAGGCGGCGTAACGCTTGTCATTGGCATCACGCACGTTTCGATCTGTGCAGCGGTTCCGCGTTTGATCTGTGCGGTGCACCTCGTGCAAATCGTCCACAGCGAGGTCCAAGAAGTAAATGGTTTGACAAGTCCACCGGCGGGTAGTGATGAAATTCATTGTGGCAATGGTTGCACTTGCTGCGTCATTTTTGGGAGTCCACAGTCTTCTCGATTATGTAGATGATGCTCGCTTCGATCTGTCAAGCCATCGTCCTGTCATTTTCTCGATAAGGGTGAACCACTCCAACCGTCACTGGCATGCAGCAACGCCCGATACGCAGGTTGCGGCATTGGCAGACCGCATCGTGATCAATTCAAATGCGCCGGCGGGCCATTACGAAGTGGTATTTGGTCCGTTTACGACCCGGAGAGGAGCAAAATACAAGGTTTCTTACAATCTTACTGTGACAAGTGGTGCCGTCACGCTTGCAGTGCAAAGCAATGTTCCTCCGGAACGTTTCATCAGGGCGAAACTGGTGGCTCCCCACAGGGGTGCGTTCACGTTCGAGGCTATATCGGAAATAACCCAATTAGAGCTAATTAAGATCGGTTCTCTTCCCACTGCAGCGAGCGTGAATAACCTTCTAATCACGGAAACCGACTAGGACGTGATGCTTCTGGCGCCGGCAGCATGAATTTCAGAAGCCGCCGAGACCCTGGAACATCGGCTCCGTCTTCCATTCCGGCGCCAGAACGACAGTGAAACTTGACGGCAGTCTGCTACCATCCAGAATTTTGCTCAGCTCGCCGATGCACTCCACTCTGTCAGCTGGCACGGCGATGCCACGGAAGCGCTCGAGCCGACTATAGAATGCAGGCGTGACGAGCAAGGTCTTTTCATCGCTGGCGAGCACATCGACCGTTAGCGATCGGCTGAACGACAGCGGTCCTTCGTACGTCAGCTCGAGTTGTAATTTTCCTGCTGGACAGCCGCGGCCGCCGACAGCGACCAATAAACGATCTGCCAGTGCGAGAGCGCTTATGCGCCAATGCTCAAAAGTGAACAGGGTCTCGTGAAGGTCTGCATCAATGCCATCCGCCGAAATGCCCACCAGCTTGGCTGCGGCCGGCGGTGTTGGCACTTCGATGAGCTTGTTGCCGTACTGTAAATCGGCGATGCCAGTTGCCACCGGCTCGCGCTTGGCATCGAGAATGTGCAGTATCTCCCGAGTGAGGAGATGGTGCTGCAGCAATAGCAGGCCGGCATATCCGACTCCTCCCACAAGAACCAAGGCAACCAGCCAGCGTGCGAACACATATAGGCTGTTCCGAAGCCGATTGAACTCGAATGCCAGGGAAAGGAGCGATAGCACGCCGAGCCAAAAAATCACCTCGTAGTGGAACACGTGGCGAGCTGAAAACTGAATCCCCGGAGCCATCAACAAGATCGTAAGGATAAAAAAAATACAAGCGGCTTCGCGCGGTGAGCGGCTGAAGCTACGAAACACGAGCGCCAAACAGCCGAAAAGCCCGATATAGGGAAGCCAAGGCTGGGAAAGGTACGAAAAATATGGCTCGCTCAGCCTTACGACGGAAGTATAGGCGTGGGAGACGGGCAGATGATACGGATCGAGCCCGATTCGCTTTGGTGCGAAAAGCGCATAGTAACCGGCTATCCAGCTAGCGGATTTAAGGCCTCTCGTCACAGAGTCTCCGATAAAGAGCGGCATCCAACTGAGGGCATAGGCGTTTGCTCGAGTCAGCGCATAGGATTCGTGAACGTCGGAAACCCTCATTTCATGCAAATCCCAGGCATCTGGAGCTTGCGGTCTCAGGTCTGCAGCGATCGTTGTAATGCTGTAAGCATCGAAATAACGGTAGCCAACGTCGTAGCTTGGCTTGATGACGCCGAGAAACGTAGTAAACGGCTCTGCTGCTCCCTGAATGGCGTAATACCCCATTCCCGTCGCCCTGCTGCTTCCCAAGATGCCTAATGCTGCGGAAATGGTAGCGAAAATGGAAAGCGCCGCGAATCGAGTGCGCAGAGTTAGTGCGTTTCGGTTGAGGCCGAATGCCAATATGACTATCCCGACAAGCGCCACAAGCTTTACGTCTGCTCGAAATCCAATCCCAACTCCTACAACAAGTCCTGCAAGCGCTGCGATGACAGCTAGTCTGTTCGAACGATGTTCTCGAACCGCAAGAATTAGCAGGACAAGCGCCCAGATAATGAACGGCGCCTTGGAGAAGTCGCGCAAGTGGCGGAGCATGGTAACTGCAATTGGGGAAACTGCGAGGATGGCCGCTGCAAATGCGGCAAGTCCGCGACTAAGGAAAAGCCGGAGAAGGACAAAGCAGCCAGCAACGTAGGCGCCGTAGAGCACGCCGAGCAGAGGGGAGAGGCTGAGATAGCTTACCCCAAGCAAGCGCCACGATACTGCTGCAGCGAGCCCCAGGTACAGCTGTGTGTTGATGACTGCGTTGGTATGGTCGGCGGCTCCTACTGAGATCAAATCACGGCAATCGAAACTCGGTAGCTCCATTTTGAGAAAGGCAGTCAGCGCAGGCGGGCTAGACGCTGGATCGTGCAGTCCCTGCCCGCAGGCCCACATGACCGCGGCCGGCATCCACTGTTGATCGAGGTTGGTGACGCCGAAATCGACTAGGAATCGGTAACCGATGGCGCAACCTGCGCCCAAGAAGATGAGCGCCAAAATCCAGTCAACGTCTCGTAAAAACATTGCTAGAGTTTTGAAATGGCAACATGAAGACCCATGGGCTCAAGATTGCAACGATGAGATCCGAAAAGCAAACGCGGTAATCGACCGCCAGGACTCTAATCAGTGCTGGATAAGAATTGAGTCATGGCGACATCAAGGCGACTGGTCGACATCACGCAGGCAGGCGGTGTAGTCGAATGCGTAGAGGCCCAGACTTGAGGTGCGTCTCGAGATGGAAGACGTAGGTGGATCACGGGTATCGGCTGCAGTGGGTATTCACGGAAACTGGAAGAACGCTTAATGAACCAGACGTGGAGGCGATTGCCATCAAGAGCCAGCTTCTTCGTTCTGCTTGTCCTCTTCGGGGCCAATGTCATTCGAACATACACCCTCGGCATGGACGACCGCCCCCCAAAGTGGCTTGTTGAGGCCATCCCTCCGGCACTTTCTGACTTGGCCTTTGGAAATCGCGATGGATACACGAGCTTAAACGTGGTCAACGATGTCTTCTACACTAACTTGCAGGGCAAGCGTGATGGAGCCACGGTCAATCGGGCGATTCGCGAGGTCATGGCGCTAAATCCGCATGCGGTGTCTTCGCAAACCCAACTGCTCGGGGATGAGGATAAGGGCATCGTTGATCTTATAAAGATTTCTTTCAGGCTTTTCGGATATAGCACGGCCAGCCCTTTGCATTTGTATTTTGTTTTGTTGTTTTTGTCCGCGCTGACATTCGCTGTGACATTTAATGCTCTGTTTTGCCACACGGTTTTGGGAGGATTTCTCGTCGCGCACTATCTCTTCCTGCCAACCGTTTTTTATCACGTGCAGTTGCAATCGGTCCTGGCGCTGCGATTTCTTCCGGTGTTATCGATGATTGCCTGTCTACACTGTCTGTTATTTGCGACACGAAGCAGGTTTACCGTTCTCGAGTTAGTGGCTCTCGCGCTTCAAATCGGATTAATCGTCTTCGTGGTTCATATGCGTATTGTGACCATGTGGCAGGTTGCTATCATCGCTGTGATTACGATGTTGGCTTTTGCAAGGATCACTTACGCGAACCATTCTCGTTCTGCGCGCGGAACGCTCCAACGTTTCATTCCTGCCGTCATCCCTATTATATTTGTTTTAGGTGGCTTGGCCGGACTCACCGCGTACCGCAGCGTGGCCTATGATCAGAGGTACTTTCGTGAAGATCAACTCGTGACTCGCTCGTTCTGGCATAATATCTTTTCGGGGCTTGCATTTAACCCGGCGCTTGCGGAACGTTATCAGCTGAAAGTGGATGATTTCAGCATTGTAAGAGCTGTCGGTCGCATCACCACGGAGAACAGACACGCTGGCGAGTGGGAGGCGATCGAGAGCAATACTGAAGGTCTTTTGAAGCTTCTCGGGACAGCACCTGCAAGTTATGATCGGCTTGCAGGTTATGCCTTTCTCGATCTGTGCCTGCACAGAGAGATGAAACAGTGCGTAGCGACCGCGATCTACTACAAACCCCTCTCGCTGTTGCGCCACCTGGCCTGGCTCTACGGCTTTCGCCGCGATGTGCCGGATGTGGAAATCTTTGTATCCCCGGAGAACAATGTCATGGAATTTCATCTCAATTCTCTTAAAGACTCGTTGGACAGGACCGGCCTGCGGTTTCGCCTCTGGGATCCACTTGCCATCTTCATGGTGGTCTCCTTTGCCATCATTCTGTACACGACAGAGGATATTGTCCGCATAACAGACGCGGCCGCTGGCGTGGTTCTTACTGCTGGTACCGTGCTGCCGAGCGTGGTCGGCTACCCGTCGATGCACACTGTTGCGGAGCCGGCGATTGCCATGGCGGCATCCCTCTATTGCGGTGTTGCTGTTCTTCTCGGCCGCGGAGTTGGTTGGCAACGCGCCTACAGGCTTCTCCACAGCATAAAAATCCAATAGCTAGGGTCAAAACTCATTGACTTTCCCGACCTGACAATACGATCCTGATTCGTTTTTGGAAGGGATCGGGATCATGCGCAGGAATCTGTTTTGGCTGAGCGACGAGCAGTGGGCTCGGATCGAGCCGCATTTGCCGACCGATGTGCGCGGCGTCGAGCGGGTTGATGACCGCCGGGTCATCAGCGGGAGCGTGCACGTCAAAGCGCACCGCTCGGCGGCCGGTGGAAAAGGGGGGAGAAAAAGCAGGCTGTGGGCCGTTCGCGCGGAGGGCGCAACACGAAGATTCATGCACTCGCGGATGCTAAAGGGCGCCTGATCGCCATTCTGCTGACCGGAGGCGAGGCGCATGATTGCCCGGTCGCCGAGCGCCTGATCCGCAGAGTGAAATCACTAGAACGCCTGCTCGGCGACAAGGCGTATGACAGCGCCAAGTTGCGAGGAGTTAGACGAGCGTGGGACCAAGCCGGTCATTCCCAACCGCTTCAACAGGAAACAGCCGTTCAGCTTCAACAAACGCCTCTATAAGCTGCGCTGGCGCATCGAGAATGCGTTCAACAGGTTGAAGGGCTTCAGGCGCATCGCGACCCGATACGACAGGCTCGCTCGAAACTATCTCGCGTCCATCTGCCTTGCAGCCGCCCTTGTATGGTGGATTTAATGAGTCTGGGGGCCGGGGCTCATCCACTTTGTCTCGTGCATTTTCTGGCCCCTGGGGCCAGCGTCGGAATAGACCGGACGGGGCGTCCGAAAATCAGCACATCACCGATGCGACAGCGGGCTAGGTTCACGATCGGGCGCGCAAGGCCGTCAACATCGGGCGAACGGTGCTTGCCATCCGGCGCAGGCGGGCCACAACGTTGCGCCAGACCTGTTTCTCTTCGCGTGAAAACTGCCTCGCATTTCTAACGTAGTACATAATTCGCTCCCTAGGGGTAAGGGGAAGTGGTGGAATACCCGTAACATACGTAACAACCTACTAGAGTGCTTGTCATAGAGTGCTTCTATGATTCATTCACCTTGCAGGCTTCGAGGAACCGCTCCCGTTGGAACCGGCCATTGGTGGAGCGAAGGCAACCGCGCGATCATGCGGCTGCTTGCGTTTGGATTCTGCCCTAGTAGCGCTTTGATCACGTCCCGTTTTTGCTCGGCAGTCAGGCGCCGTCGATTTATGTTCTTGGAGACGTAGTAGTGTGCGGGATCAAATGCCGTCAGGCAAGTCCACGAAGTCTTTGTCCCCAAACTCGTACTTTACGCACCTGCTCGCCAAGTATCGCTGCCGAGACCTCGGACGCATCCTTTACGTGAGAAGAGGTTAGGCATCGGACCTTTGGGGCCACGATAGTTGTCGAGTAGAACGGCGTTGCGATAGGCTCGATCAGCCATTGACGATATCCTCTCGCTATCGTTGGTGGTTGGTGGTTAGGGAGCCTGCGATGAGCAAGGCAGAGCGCAGGCTCCGGCTTTAGACATCGCCATCCGATGCAACTGAGTTAGATGCGCTCAACGCTCGAGATTTATTTGTTGGATGGACTTTTAGACATTTCGGCAAGCCGACGGGGGTGGGGGGTAAAATTTCGTTGGCCGCCGCCGACCAAAGACCCTTCGCAAATTTTGTGAGAATTTCGAAGGTATGGTTCTCGTTCTTCGGTAGTGCACGTTGTGTTGTATATAATGGGCGGAGTATCGCAGGATTAGCGATGATCAGAAGCTATATTAAGGGCGCGGTGTTGTTGCTAGGAAGCGTGTGTTCTGAAGCTCAGACGGCGGTCAAAGAGTTCACAATGAACATGGGTAATCCCGATAGGAAAGACCTAATGGAATATATGCATGGGAATGGGGCAAGGATTTTTTGGAGCATGGTGGCGGCTCGTCCCAAGAAAGACTGCGCGGTGGGATGCCACTGTTTTGTCCACCCGAAAACACACCCTTCACAGGGAAAGTTATTTTGGATGCAGCGAAATATGTCATGGAGACGGCAAAGGGAGTGCTATCTTCTCCGCAGAGCTCAGCACCAACAAAGCAAGACATGAAAGCAAGACATGAGCGAAATTAGTCTCTCTGGTGCGAAGGTCTTAATATCGGGCGGTCTCGGACTGATCGGTTCGGCTCTGGCACGCCGGCTACTCGACTTCGATTGCGACGTCCTTCTCATCGACAGCCTAAATGAGAATTTCGGCGGAAATCTCTTCAATATCGAGGGAATTCGCGACCGCGTTCGAGTGAACATATCGGATATCCGCGATCTTCATGGGCTGCGCTATCTGCTGCGGGACTGCGAACTCCTGTTCAACCTCGCCGGACAGACGAGCCACATGGATTCGATGAGCGCGCCTTTCGAGGATCTCGAGATCAACTGCGTGGCGCAGCTGTCGCTGCTTGAGGCGTGCCGGCAGATTAATCCCCGGGTTCGTATTGTCTTTGCCAGCACCCGGCAAGTTTACGGCAGGCCGCAATATCTACCTGTCGATGAGAAGCACCCGGTGCAACCCGTCGACGTGAACGGGATTAACAAGATCGCTGGAGAATCCTATCATATTTTGTACCACGATAAGCACCGGATACACTCCACCGTCCTGCGTCTAACCAACACTTACGGCCCGCACATGCGAATCAAGGATGCGAGGCAAATTTTTATGGGGATTTGGGTGCGCAACCTGCTTGAAGGACGTCCAATTGAGGTCTGGGGTGGCCAACAGCGCCGCGACTTCCTCTATGTGGATGATGCGGCGGAGGCATTCATCGCTGCGGCCACGACGCCGGCTACCGTTGGCAAGACGTTCAATATCGGCGGCGCCGACGTGATCAGCTTGGCGGATCTTGCGGCGCTGATGGCGACGCCCAGCAACGGTGCCATCGAGCGCAAGGAGTTTCCATTCGAACGAAAGCTCATCGACATCGGTGATTATTTCACCGATGACAGCGCATTCCGTACCGCGACCGGTTGGCGGCCCCGCGTCGGCATCAAGGAGGGGGTCGATCGTACTCTCGCCTTTTACAGAGCAAACGCTCGACATTACGTTTAGTCGAAAATGTCGTCCCTTGTGACCACACAGTGGAATCCCGCGGCTGACGAGGGCAATGCCAATGCTGCGCCGATACCCCTGAACGACCTTAAGCGTCAGTACCACTCGTTGCGCAATGAGATTGACGAGGCGATCGGACGCGTCGTGGCCAGTGGACGGTATCTCCTCGGGCCGCAAGCATCGGCGTTCGAGCAGGCATTCGCCGCCTATTGCGGTGTCCGCTTCGGCATCGGGCTCGCCAACGGCACAGATGCGCTGGAGATTGGACTGCGGGCGGTCGGCTGCGGTCCCGGTGACGAGGTCATCACGGTTGCGAATGCTGGGATGTATGCAACAACGGCTGCTCTCGCTATCGGCGCGCGACCGGTGCTGGTCGATATCGAGCCGCACACAATGACGATGGAACCTATTTCTCTTGCCCGGGCGCTGAGTTCCGCGACGAAGGCGGTTGTCGTCACCCACTTGTTCGGGCGGCTCGCCGACATGGATGCAATCTCCGCAGTCATGAGCGGCAGAAACATCCCGGTCATCGAGGATTGCGCACAGGCGCACGGCGCCGAGCGCAGCGGCAAGAAGGCCGGGTCGTTTGGAGTGTTCGGCTCGTTCAGCTTCTATCCTACCAAGAATCTTGGCGCACTCGGTGACGGCGGCGCAATCGTCACCGACGATGCGAGCCTTGCCGAGGCGGTATGCGAGCTGCGGCAATATGGCTGGCGCACCAAGTACCGTGCCGTCAGACCGGGGGGCCGCAACAGTCGCCTGGATGAGATCCAAGCGGCGGTGCTTAATGCAAAGCTCCCCCATCTCGATCGCTGGAACGCCAAGCGGAGGGAGATTTCCGAACGCTACCGCCATGCCATCGGTGGCGCGGCCGTGCTTTCGCCTATGACTGCCGCCCACGTTTCCCATCTTTGTGTCGTGCGGACCAAGCTTCGGCCGGCCCTGCAAGCGCACCTCGCCCGCGACGGCATCGCGACCGATATCCACTATCCCGTGCCGGATCATTGGCAGGTGGCGCTGCGCCACGTGTTTGCACACGATCTCTCCCTGCCTCAATCCGAAGCGGCCGCCGAGGAGGTCCTGACGCTGCCCTGTTTTCCCGAGCTGACCGGCGAAGAGGTGGACCGCATCTGCGACAGTCTGGCGGGGTTCGCCGCTCAGCGGCCACAGCCATGAGCACGAAAGACCCGATCGACTGGAACGCGCTGGACTATCTCGGGTTCGCTAAGCTCGCGACCGACGACCGGCTGAGCAAGTACGAGAAGATCGGCTTCCCAGACTCCTATCGCGCCGGGCGCGAGGAGGCGATCTTCGCCGACATCAGAACCAAGCTGCCGCGGCTCGGCGAGCGTGGCCTCGACGTGATGGACATTGGACCGGGATGCAGCGACCTGCCGATCATGCTGATCGAGTGCTGCCGCGCGCAGGGCCATCGCCTTCATCTCATCGATTCGCCCGAAATGCTCGCGCAGCTTCCCGATGCGCCGTTCCTCGACAAAAGACCGGGCCTGTTCCCGAAGTGCCGCGCTGATCTCGCCGACCTTTCCGGCAAGATCGACGTCATGCTCTCCTACTCGGTGCTGCACTACGTCTTCGCCGATGCCAACCCGTTCGACTTCGTCGATGCCTGCGTGGAGCTGCTGGCCCCGGGCGGCGAGCTGCTGATCGGCGATGTGCCCAATGTCTCGAAGCGGATGCGGTTTTTCTCGAGCGCGGCGGGGGTGGCGGTCCACCGCGCATTCACCGGCGAGGACACTCTCCCCGAGGTCTCGTTCAACGTGCCCGCACCCGGCAAAATCGACGACGCTACGGTCCTCGGGCTCGTCGCCCGGGCCCGGGCGGCGGGCGTCGACGCGTATGTGCTGCCGCAGCCGCCGACCCTGCCGATGCACAACCGGCGCGAGGACATCCTGATGAGGAAGCCGTGACCCTCGTCACCGACAGGCAGGCCAAGGATCGCAAGCTGGTGATCGCCGGCGACAGCGCATTTGCCGAGGTCGCCTACGAGTATTTTCAAAACGACTCCCGTTACGACGTCGTCGCTTTTGCGGTGGAACGCGAGTTCCTGGAGCGGGATCAGCTGTTCGGGATACCAGTTGTCCCGTTCGAGGAGCTGGCATTACGCTATCCGCCGCAATCGCACGACGTCTATGCGGCGATCGTCTACAGCGGACTCAATCGCCTGCGAACGCGGCTTGCGCGTGCCGCCAAGGACGCCGGTTACGGGTTGGCGAGCTACATCAGCTCGCGCGCCTTCGTCTGGCGCAACGTCCGGATCGGCGAGCATTGCTTCATCTTCGAGGACAACGTCGTGCAGCCGTTCGTGACAGTGGGCAACAACGTCGTGCTGTGGAGCGGCAACCACATCGGCCATCACTCCCGCATCAACGACAACGTCTTCGTCTCCTCGCACGTGGTGGTCTCCGGCTTCTGCGAGATCGGCGACAATTGTTTTCTGGGGGTCAACGTGGCGGTGGCCAACAATGTGAAGATCGCACGCGATTGCTGGATCGGGCCGGGGGTGGTGATCGGCAAGAATACCAAGGACGGCGAGCTCTATCGATCGTCCGAGCCAGAGGTCGCCAAGGTCAGCGCGCCGAGATTCTTCAAGGTGCGCGACTGATGCGCTGGCGCAAGCTGGGGCTGGTCTACGTCCCCGACGGCAGTCAACCGTGGGCGCGAACGCACGCGATGCTCCCGACGCCGGTGCAGTTGTCGGAGAACACCGTGCGGCTCTACGTGGCCCATGCCGACGACGCCGTGGTTAGTCGGATCGGCTACATCGACCTCGATCTGTCCGACCCGACCCGAGTAATCGCCATCGCACGGGAACCGGTCCTTGGCATTGGCGCGCCCGGTACGTTCGACGACAATGGCGTCAACCCCTGCTCGGTCCTTGAAGTGGACGCCGAATACTGGCTGTTCTACTCCGGCTATCAGCTACAACGGAAAGTCCCATATACGCTGTTCACTGGCCTTGCTCTCAGCCGTAACAGCACCGGTCCTTTCATCCGCTTTTCGCGAACACCGATTCTCGACCGGAGAGACGAAGAGACCTTTATCCGGTGCGCCCCACTCGTGCTCAGCGAAGGCGAACGATGGCGCATGTGGTACGTCGGCGGCGGCGCTTGGATCGACATCGGTGGCAAGCTAAAGCCAATCTACAGCCTCAGGCATACTGAATCAACGGACGGCTTCCACTGGGACGAAGGAAGCATCGAATGTCTGACGCCAGCGGCGGAACGGGGCGAGATCGGCTTCGGTCGCCCGTTCGTGCTCAACGATTTGGGAACATATCGGATGTGGTATTCCATCCGCAAAAGCACCGGCTACACACTCGGCTATGCCACCTCGCCCGACGGCTTGGTCTGGACTCGCCGTGACGAGGAGGTCGGCATAGCCTGCTCGACCTCGGGTTGGGACAGCGAGATGATCTGTTACCCGGCAATCGTGCGTGCAAAAGACCGATGGCTGATGTTCTACAACGGCAACGGCTATGGCCGCACCGGGGTCGGATGCGCCGAGTTGATCGAGCCCTGGTAGCCAACGCGGGCAGTAGAGGCCATAGATGCCGCGCAATGGGTCGCGACGGACTCTCTCCATCGTCACGCCGGTTTATTACAACGCGGCGTCACTGCCCGAGCTGTTTTCCGAGCTTACTGAGCTGGAGCGTGCACTCAATGAACGGCAAATGGACCTCGAGTTGATCTTCGTCAATGACGGATCCGGAGACGATTCATTAGAGCAGCTGTTGCGTATCAAGGCGGCTCGGCCGACAACCAAGGTCATCAGCCTGACGCGCAATTTCGGAGCGGTTGCTGCTTCCAAAACCGGTTTTCGATTCGTCACCGGGGACGCATTCACAATCCTTTCCGCAGATCTGCAGGATCCGGCGGCGCAGGTGCTCCACATGGTCGATGAGTGGCTCGCGGGCAGCAAATACGTCATTTCGGTGCGGGCCGCGCGGAAGGACCCAGCTTTCATCCGATTGTTCGCGTGGCTCTACTACAAGATCGTCGATTGGATGGTGGTCAGGGGTTATCCGCAGGGAGGGTTCGATCTGATGCTCATGGACAAGGACATGCTGCAGTACATGAGCACAAGCGTCAAAAGCACCAACCCGACGGTGTTCTCATATTGGCTCGGATTCCGGCCGAAGACGCTCTATTACACGCGGCGCGAACGACGGCACGGGCGTTCCCGGTATACGCTGAGAAAAAAGCTGAAGTTTCTGCTCGACACCCTCACCGGCTTCTCGGTAACTCCGATCCGGGTGTTGTCGGCCTTTGGGGTCGCGGTGGCGGTGGCGAGCTTCATCTATGGCCTCAACCTCATCGTCGCTGCGTTCCGAGGAAACGTCGAGACTGCCGGCTTCGTCACCCTTGCCGTGCTGATCTCGTTCTTTTCCGGTCTCATCCTGATCATGCTCGGCGCAATCGGGGAGTATCTTTGGCGCGTCTTCGACGCGGTCAACAACAGGCCGGAAAGCGTGATAGACGAGACCTTCCTGTGACGGCGAAGGAAGTCGGGTACTGGATTGGACGCTATGAGCGGTCCCTGCGCGACGAATGGGACTCGTTCGTCACCGCCAGCAAGAATGGGACGTTCTTGTTCCTTCGCGACTACATGGACTACCACGCCGACCGCTTTGCGGATCACTCCCTCATCGTCCGCGATCGC
>Ga0306925_10004234_pt1 | contig 12888 bp, 20 predicted proteins | sample flu12Cox44000176_FD_203755 | JGI IMG/M metagenome (GOLD analysis project Ga0306925, IMG submission 203755) | Lab enrichment of tropical soil microbial communities from Luquillo Experimental Forest, Puerto Rico - flux8day.12C.oxic.44.000.176 (v2)... | ecosystem: Environmental > Terrestrial >...
GAAGTCGAATTGGAAGCTCTACACCGAAAACATCAAGGACCCGTATCACGCTAGCCTGCTGCATCTGTTCCACACCACGTTCAACATCCTGCGCGTGGGCATGAAGGCGCGGGCGATCCCGGACGCGACGCACGGGCTTCACAGCGTCCTGACGGTGACAAAAAATGAAGAAGCGAACACGGCTGAATATCGCGAACAGAGGATCCGTTCCTTCAATCAGGGGTTTCTCCTAGAGGACCCGTCGTTGCTCGACCATGTCCAGGAATATGATGAGTTGACTACCAACCATATCCAGTCGATCTTCCCGCAGCTTGTACTTCAGCAGATCCACAATACGTTGGTTGCGCGTCAACTGCTCCCTAAGGGTCCGAGCAACTTTGAGCTGATCTTTCATTTTTTTGGCTACGCCGACGATACGCCGGAGCTGAGAGCGTTGCGCATCAAGCAGGCCAACTTGGTCGGCCCCGCCGGCTATATCTCGATGGAAGACACCGAGGCCACCGAGCTCGTGCAGCGCGGGATCCACCGGCACGACGAAACGGAATCGTTGATCTTGATGGGCCACGATCGTCCCGAGCAGCAGGACAGCCTGATCACCGAAAGCCTGATCCGCAAGTTCTGGATCGGCTATCAGCGTTTGATGGACCTTTGAGGACGCGATGGAAGACCTACAGCTGTGGTTCGAGATTTTTCGGCTCCAGGACCGCTACCTGAGCACGCTCGACAATGACCGTCTCGAGGAATGGCCGGACCTATTCACAGACGATTGCCTGTACGAAATCGTCCCGCGCGAGAACGCTGCCAGCGGACTTCCGATCGGCCTCATCCACTGCGAGAACAAGCGTATGCTGCGCGACCGCATCACCTCACTCCGTCAGGCCAACATCTATGAGGCGCACAGCTACCGCCACATGACATCCGGCCTGACGCTGCGGCGGATCGATGCGGATACAGTCGAAAGCGAGTCGAGCTACGTCGTGATCCAGACCCGAACGGAAGGGGACTCGTTCGTATTTCAGGCGGGACGATACGTCGACCGCGTCGTGCGGACACCCGATGGGTGGCGCTACGCGTCCAAGCGCGTCATCTACGACACATCGCGCGTCCAGACGCTGCTTGCCACCCCGATCTAAGAGGTTTGTCAGCGGGGTTTCGACGACCCGAAGTGCCAGCGCGTACACGATGGCAGAGCATCTGCACCATGTCTGTTGCTGGTTTGCGCCACCTCACCTTGGAACACGACTCCTGTGCGAGGGTCCGCTATGAGTCAAACTTCCCCGCTCCGCGGCCGGAAGGTCTGGAAGCGGCGCAACCCTGTCGTTACCGCGCGTTCCGGCGAAGGTCTTCTAACCGAGCCCACAGCCGTCGGCCGTCAGTCTTGGCAACACATCCCAACGGACCGCGTTTTCGGCGAACGCCGACGTATACCGCCCGAGGCCCAGGCCCTTCAGCCATCGGCAATGTCCACGGCTTCCCCGAGACTTCGTGTTCCTCCCGTCGCGAGCTTATCCGACGAGCGTAAAAGGGGAAAGTCAGAGTTCGGTGCCAACGTAACGGAACCTGGCATCGACCCAATGGGATGGCCGCCCCTGCTGCGATCCACCCGATTCGGCCACGTCATAAGCGGGCGCAGGATGGCCGCAAGGGGCATGAGGACGCGTTCCCGCCGCTACGGCTGAGCCGACGATCTGCGTGAGATCGGGGTCGCTGCGGTCGGTGATCGTCGACGCCTACTCGATGCGATTGCCGCGCTTGCTTCTGGTGACGTGCCCACGGCCACGAGCAAAACTGCCCCGCCTGTTGCGACGGCTGAGGCCGAGCGGCGCCAATTAACCGTCATGTTCTGCGACCTCGTCGGCTCGACCGCGCTGACCACACGATTTGATTCCGAGGATCTGCGAGAGATCTTCGCCGCCTACCACCGCTCCGTCGCCGACACCTCGTCCCGCTTCGCCGGGTTTGTCGCCAAATACATGGGCGATGGGGTGCTTGTTTATTTCGGTTACCCACAAGCCCATGAGGACGACCCCGAGCGAGCGGTGCGCGCCGGCCTCGCGGTCATCGATGCGATTGCCGCGCTCGACCTGCCACAGCCCTTAGCGGCGCGGGTCGGCATCGCCACCGGCCTCGTCGTTGTCGGCGACCTGATCGGCGAGGGCGCGGCGCAGGAGCGTAACGGGAGACCGGATCGAGCGCGGTGAGCTGAAGGCCGGTCGGCAATGGCTGTTCGTCGGACATGGAGCTCCCTCCTTGTCGTTCATTCTCTCCGACGGCCTGAGGTTTTCAAAACTGATTGGCTAACCGGCTGTGGAGGAGGTTGCGATGGCGCTATCGCCAATTCAAGACTTCGCGCGTCGTTTCGAGGCTGTGGCTGGTTCAGCCGCCAGCTCTTCCTGCTTCTTGCGGCCGCCGGATACGGGCAGAAGCAAAGACTTCTGCCGTCGATCAGGTGCTGCCCTGCCGCGTGTCCTGGCGTTGGCGCCCTTCGCGGGCGGCGTCTCCTGCGCGAGGCTGTGTTTCAGGGCCGCCATCAAATCGATCGCAGGTGCTGGTGTGGCGACTTCTCGCGGCTTGATCGGCAGACCTTTCATTTTGGCCTCGATCAGCTCCCGCAACGCCTCCCGGTAGCGATCTCGGAAATTGCTCGGATCGAATTTTCCGGTGCATCGCTCGATGATCGTGCGGGCGATGGCCAGCATCTCGGCATCAATGGCACCGTTGGCCTTGCTGAACAGCGGTGCCCGAACCTCGTCAGCGGCGCGTAACGTCATCAGCACCATCCCGGCACCACGCGGGTCGACCATGACCATCCGCTCGCGCCGGCTCATCGTTAGGCGCCCCATCCCGACGACACCCGCGTCAGACATCGCCGCGCCGATCACGCGGATAGCCTCGACCGCCATCTGTCCGTCGGGATAGAGGTAGTAAGGGCTATTGAAGTAGACGGGGTCGACTTCGCCGCGGGGAGCGAACATCTCCAGGTCGATGACCTTGGAGCTCTCTAAATCGAGTGCCTTCAACTCATCCGGGGTGAAGGTGACGTATTGGCCGCGTTCATACTCGTATCCCCTGACGACTTCGTCTTTCTCGATTTCCTCGCCGGTCGTCGGATCATGAGGCCGGAGCCTGATCCGAGAAACAGGTCCCACTGGTTCCACCCGATCCTCGACTTCATCTGGAGCAGGCCTCGCCGCGGGTAGGTCGGGGAGGTCATGTCCTCTGGCCTGGACAGGTTGCTCGCTCGTTTCCTCGGGCGGAGTTGCTCGCCAAACCTGGTGCAGCCGAACAGGTTTCGTGCGCGCTGTCGCAGGCGACAGGTAGATCGGGCAGGACACCAAAGAGAGACGGAGATGACCTCTCCAACTCGCCCGTGGCATATCGAACCTCCGTGGACGGTTCCACTCGTACCAACGATCCTTGAGCGGCCGTGATGCCGAAATCAATGCCGAGCAAGCCGAGAGACCATTCGCCCGGTCTTCCGAAGTGGGTGAAGCCGCAGCTCTGCAAGCTGGTCGATACGCCTCCGCGGGGTCAGGATCGGCTGCATGAGATCAAGTACGACGGTTATCGGATGCACGTCCGCTTGGACCGCGGCAGAGTCCAGCTGTTGACGCGTACGGGCCTCGATTGGACGCACAAATACCCGTCGATAACCCGGGCCGCGTCCACTCTGCCGGCGAGACAGGCCTACCTCGACGGAGAGCTCTGCGGCGTTCGCCCGGACGGGAAGACTTCTTTCAGCCTGATCCAAACTGCCTCGGATGCGGGCAACGCCGATGCCCTGGTCTTCTTTCTGTTCGACCTACTCTACCTCGATGGTGAGGTGATCAGCGCGGCGCCGCTGCGCGAGCGAAAAGAGCGGCTCCGCGGTCTGCTGTCGGATATCGGCCCGCCGTTGCATTACAGCGATCACCAGATCGGACGTGATCCGGAGTTCTACGCGCAGGTCTGCGAAATGTCGCTGGAGGGGATCATCTCCAAGCACGCCGATGTCCCCTATTCCGCCCGGCGATCGCGGCCTGTGGGTGAAGGTCAAGTGTGAGAACCGCGAGGAGTTCGTAGTCGTCGGGTGGACCGATCCCGAGGGCGCTCGTCCATGGCTCGGAGCGCTCTTGCTCGCGTATTACGACCCGAACGGCCGGCTCGTTTATGCGGGTCGCGTCGGGGCGGGAATTGACCACGCGGAACTCGGCCGGCTCCGGCGCCTCACGCAACCGCTCGCCACGTCCGAGATGCCCCTCGATCGGGCTCCCCCTCGGTCGAACCGGTTAGGTTCGCGGCTGGTATTGAGCCGTGTGCATTGGATTCGGCCTGAGCTTGTTGTCGAGGTTAAGTATCTGACATGGACTGAGGACAATTTACTTCGCCAAGTGGCATATGAGGGTCTGAGGGAGGACAAAGATCCGACTGAGGTGCGCCGTCCCATACCCAACCCGTAGTCGCCGGCCACCTCATTATCGTGATCAATCTCTCATGCTGACAAATTTCCTCGGCCACGCGAGCACGTGTCAGAGTTTGGCGGCCGGTTCGACGAAATCCAGCGCCATTTGCTCGATCCCCGCAACCATCTCTCGTTCGGCTCCCAGCCTGCCTGACAACAGAGCGATCTCCTCGACTCCCGCATCTCGATAGCGCTTCAGGTCGTCGGTCTTGATCGGGTTAGTGTAGGGCGACACAGCGAGATAGACGTCCGATCGGTTGCGGCCGTTAGCCCTAAGCAGTTCCTCGATGCGTTTGATCTTCGCGGCTGCTTGATCGGGCAACAGGTTGAAGCCGATCCAGCCATCACCGTATTCGGCTACCCGTCGGAGCGCCGGACCGCTCTCGCCGCCGAACCAAACCGGCACACCCTTCTCGCTGACCGGTTTTGGATAACTCAGGACACTGGTGAAATTGACGAACTCGCCCTGGTGTGAGGTGGTGCGCTCGGCCCACAGCTTGCGCATGACATCGATATATTCCCGCGTGCGCTGGGCGCGACGGTCGAACGAAATACCCAACGCTTGGAATTCCTCTGCCAACCATCCGACACCGACACCGAAGATGAATCGGCCGTTGCTCAGACGGTCGACCGTTGCCACGGTTTTCGCGAGCACCAGCGGATTGTGTTCCGGGACGAGGCAGATGCCCGTGCCGAGCCTAATCTTACTTGTACAGGCCGCTGCGTATGCCAGGGTGGTAAAGGGATCGGCGATTGGTATGTCTGGTGGTGCGGGAAATTTACCGCTCGAATAGGGGTACTTCGACGCATATTCCTCGAGCAACACAACGTGCTCTGGCGCCCAAATCGTAGCGAAACCCAGCCGCTCGGCCGTAGTCGCGATGGTTCTTACCAATCCGGGGTTAACTGTGGGTCCGATCCCGACAGCAAAGTATCCGACCTTCATAGCGTCCTCCGTTGTGGTTACGATCGACGGTACATCCGAGACGAATTCGGCAAGCTCGCGAGTTTCGGGAACGCATCATCGACCTGCCCAGTGCTCAATGATCTGCCGAATTTCCGCCAGGCCGTCGGTCAGAGCCGCAGGACCTGGCTGTAAGATCAGAGACGATTTGATCTCGTACACCTCCTGGTGCTGCACCGCAGGAATTCGATCGAAGGCAGGTCGCGCCATCACCCGCTCGGGCCGGAACTTCTTGCCGCACCAGGAGCCGATGATCAGATCCGGCTCTCGCGCCACGACTTCATCGTTGGTCACCACGCGATCCTTGGCGGCGCCCCGGCCAGCGTGGTCGGCGAAGATGTCGATGCCGCCGGCGATCTCGACGAGCTCCGAGACCCAACCAATTCCGGAGATCAGCGGATCGTCCCATTCCTCGAAGAATACCCTCGGTTGCCGCGGCAGACGGCTCACGCGCTTTCGGGCTTCGGTCAAACCCATCTCAAGCTTCCCCACAAGCTGCTCGGCCTGTTCGCTCGCGTCGACCAAGGCGCCGACCATCCGAATCATGTCGAGAATGCCCGAGACGCTCCGCTGGTTGAACGCATGTACGTTGAGCCCGCGGCGAATAAGCTCGGCGGCAATATCTGCTTGGAGATCGGAGAACGTCAGGACGAGATCAGGGCTGAGCGCGAGAATCTTGTCGATGTTCGCCGAAGTGAAGGCACCGACCCGCGGCTTCTCCCGACGGGCCTGCGGTGGCCGCACAACGTAGCCAGAGATCCCGACGATGCGCTCCTGCTCGCCAAGCAGATAGAGCGTCTCGACGGTCTCTTCGGTGAGGCAGACAATTCGCGTCGGCGGAAACACGCGGGACCTCGCGTTCAAGCCGTTCCTGGGCTTTCTCCAATCCTATACCCGGAGCGGGGTCGTCTTACGGCGCGATCGCTGAACATTGATCGTGCATCGCGACCGGAGGCAATCCGTGCGGGTTCCCAAGAGCCAACCCCTCATCAAGCCGGCGCAGGCACGAGATCGAGGCGGCTGCACTGGCTGACATTTCGCTGACTGGCTCCGGTTAGGATCAACCCTGGGTTTGGCGTTTCCCTAGCGGTCCACGCCTGCAGGCAGGGTAGCGTCGGGATCTCCTTGTCCAAACCCGGCGCTGCTCCTTCCCTGGGTCGCCCACTCCTCATCGCGGAGGCGACGAAAGGCATTACAAGACCTCCGGCGCTCAGTACCCCTCCCGCGACTTAGCCGGCCACCACGATTTCCGGTTCGCACTCGACAGGGAAATTCACTGAATTGGCAATGAAGCACTTCTCGTGCGCAGGCTTGTGGAGAGTTCGTGCCCGGTCTGGATCGCTGCCCTTCGTCACGGTCACAGTTGGGCGCAGCACCACGCTTTTGAACCGGCCGACGCCGTCTCGCCCTATCTCCAGCACCCCCTCGGCACGATCAGCATAGGCTGTCACGATGATCCCAGCTTCGGCGGCGAGATGGAGATACCAGAGCTTGTGGCAGGCCGACAGCGACGCCACGAGCAGCTCTTCCGGGTCCCAGCGGGTGCGATCTCCCCGAAAGGCCGGGTCGGCGGAGCCGTGAATGTCCGACTTGCCATCCGCGCTGATCTCGTAATCGCGGGAATAGTCCCGATAGCCTGACGTGCCGCTACCGAGATTACCGCTCCAGGTGATCGACACCGTATAGCGATGCTCGCGCGTGTTTGCCATGACAACCTCCGTAAAATCGCGTCGCCGTTCGACCGCAAACTCCGGGATGTTCCCCACGGTCGACAGCAGTCGGATCGTTTTCTTCAGGTAAGGGCTAGGATGCGGCGGATCTAGCTGGTTATGTCGATTGACCGAGAGCTTTTGCGATCCTCATAACCCCGCAGCCACGGCATCGGACCGCCCGCGAGATCCAGACCTTGGCCGCAGGGCTCAACCTGAGCTTCAACAAAGGCCGCCGGGGTCAGCAGCGCGACGTGATGGCAGGCGGCACAATCCACCTTCACGAACTCCCCTTGTCTGAGGTCCTCGATCTGCGCCAGGTACAGAGGCATCATTCCGATCTCTGTTCCTGGAATGTCCCAGGGGCTGTGGATCTTCGTCAACGGCGATGACGCCCGCGCTTCTCCGACGGGGTCAGCCCAGCGAGCGGATCTGCTGTCTGCGCGGCGTTTCCGCGGCATCGGGCAGCCGATCAAAATCACGAGCCAAGCCGTGCAGCCGCTCTTTGACCGCTCGCGTCGTCACCGCTTCGGCTGATCGGCGGGCTTCCGCGGCTTTCCGGCGATAAAACCGCGCCGGCAGGGTTGGCGGATCTTCGGGCTGGTCCATGGCCCCAGAGTATTAGGGCCGTCAGCCAAGAGCGAGCCTCTGAGTGGGTTCCCTGATGCGCGATCAATCTTCGGTCAGGACGTGTGCGAGAGGGGACCGGGGCGCTAGGCGCCTCACGGCTCGATATCGGGGGAACGCAGCCCCCATCCGCTCCCGATCCCGCGGCCCCTGCCGATCGGGCGCAGCGGTTCTACCTAACACCAAAGTCATTGGACCCTCTCGGGAAATTGGATCGAAAATTCCTGCTCTCCCTTCGATCAAGCCATCGCAGGAAGACGACTGGCAAACGTCCGCGGGGCCTGATCGAAATGGGTCGGAAAAGGAGCGTTCGATGGCACGCAGGCTGTTGATGATTATTGCCCTTGCTCTCGCCACCCTGGCCGCTTCTGCCAATCTCGGGACCGTTCATGCTTGGGGCAACGGGCCGGGTTGGCATGGCGGCTGGGGCGGACCCCGTGGCTGCTGCTGGCGTGGCGGCGGATGGGGCTGGCGGCATCCCGGTTGGGGTTGGCACGCGGGCTGGGGCTGGGGTCCTGGTTGGGGTTGGGGTCCCGGTTGGGGTTGGCGCACAGGCTGGGTCTGGGTTCCCGGCTGGGGCTGGACTTGGCGTTAGGATGTCTCGGTCACCGGTTGCTATCAGCGTTTTTGAACAGTTGCTACTGGTAGACTGATCGCAGCCCTCTCGGGCGAGATTGCATAAGCGCCGCCGTTCGGGCGGAGACCGTCGATCCAGTTTCATTGCGTTGAGACCGGCTCGATCAGGCTCGGATCGTTGTTCTTGACGTTGCCGACGCGGGTGCTCACCGGCCAACAGGTCATCTCCTCCGATGGGTACGGCGCAAGCATGGCCTTGAGCTGGCGCGCATCGGCAGGCTCCTCCCCGAGCCAAGCCGGCCGCGTCTCAGGACCGAGGACCACAGGCATTCGGTTGTACAGTTCGGCGCACAACTCGTTTGGCGTCGTCGTGACGATCGCGAAGCTGCGCACCCATTCGCCCGCTGTCGAGCGCCAATTCTCCCAGAGCCCGGCCAGCGCCATCAGCCCGCGGTCGGCAAGCGCGATCGCATAGGGCTGCTTGCCCGTCGGGGTCTTCTTCCACTCGTAAAAAGTTATATACCGGCACAAAGCACCGGCGCCCTGGAATGCCTCGCGGAAGGCCGGCCTGTTCTCGATCCCTTCGGCCTTAGCGTTGATGTTCGCGAAGCCGACCTTGAGATCTTTGGCCCAATACGGCACCACGCCCCACCGCAGCACGTCGAGGCTGCGTTCTCCGGCCTTGACATCGTACCGGACGACCGACAGCGGATCGGTTGGCGCGACATTCCAGCTGGGCGGGAAATTAGGGGTCGGCCGATGCGGCGGGATGGAAAAGACCAACTTGATCTCGCTCACGTCGGAGGAGAGGCGAACCCGGCCACACATGCCGCCGAAGATAATGGGACCGGGGGCTTGGCCCAAGGGCCGACCGTGGTATTGCGTTCCTCGCTGCGAACGTTTAGAGAACATCGTCAGCCCCTCCCAGCGCACGATCGGAGGCCTCGATATTCTTCATCTTCCCCGGGGACGCCCACTGGAATGCCGATCGGGGCCGTAGAGTTCGGGGCTGAGATCGGGGAGTATCGCGGCGCGTGTTCCAACGCCTACTTCCTGAGCGGCCCACCCCCGAGCGCTGCGTCGAGGCGTACTACCTCCAGCGCACCCGTTTCGAGGGCATCGCCGAGCGGAAGCTGCGTCGGCGCCAATTGACCGAGGTCGGGAATGTCGAGATCAGCGGACGGGACTTGCGTTAGGGCGAAGAATCGACGGTCACTAGGCTTCCTACAGACCGCCGCAGTCGCGCGGAGCGGTCGTCAGCGGTGCTGTGGAAGCAATAGAGCTTGGGAGGCAGAGACCCGTCTAGCGCAGCGACGGCTCAGGTGCTAGCGCCGGGCGCGCGTGCAATTCAACAAGCGTAATAGTAATGGTAATAGGGGCTCCAACAGCTCCGCTGCGGCGGATAATACGCCGCCGGCGGATAGTAAGCCGGGGCGGGTGGGTAGTAGCCGTAGTAGCCGTACGGGGAGTAATACGGATTATAATAGGGTTGTGAGAGCACGGAGCCAAGCGCGAAAGCTCCGAGCCCGAGCCCGACGGCGGCACCAGGGCTGATCCCACTCCCGCCCCAACCTCCACCTGCATCTGCGGGCCGCGGCAGCGTCGTCAACCCGACAGCGGCAAGGATCGCCGCGCCGGCGGCCAGCCTCCGACCAGTCTTCCCAGAGTTCCTGCCAACGGTCATATACCCTCCTTAGCTCGGCGCCGTGCAGGCTGGCTAGGACGCCTGCGATGTAAGAACGAGCGAACGACTTTCCAATTCCACACATCCATCTTGGCATCGGTGCCGAAGCGGCATTGTCTGAACGCCGCCGCGAGTTCGCTAGGTGACTCCGCGCTGGAGGAAGCCGGATTCGAACTTGTATGGGGCTTTTCCTGTCAAGCAATAGTTTCTGGTTTGTTGTCGGTTCTTTGTTCGGAACGGGAAAGCCGTTCTTCGTCCCGTCGCCTGCGATCAGGTTCGCGGAGCGCGCGGAAGGGGTCAAGGGACCGAAACGGTAGCAGAGCTTGGCGGCTTGCCGCCTAGCGGCGCTTGTGTTTCGCAGCGCCTTGACGTCTGAGCACGCGGAGGGACGATGAACTGCGACGGGGCTTATTGTATAGGTTCGGTGTGTGCTCCGTACCTTTCCGTCGTGAGGATCCGAGGGGAGCTCGCCATGAGAGCACACTTTCGTGCCACAGACTTGTATGCGGTAGGATCGTTTGATTCTAACCATGATGCAGTCATGCGCATCGGCGGCGAAGCTCCGGGCGGCGGGCCCATTCTCTCTGGTCGGCATCAGTGCCATGTTCGAATACGGCTTCCCGCCACCTCGGATCTGAATTCGGCAGTCATGCTGAAAGCCAGCGCGAGCGCCGAATGGTGCTGAGTGCTAGGCTCGTTCCGCTAAGCCCTTTCAGGACGCTGGACGTAAGACGACGCCCTCCAATGCCTCACCAGTAGTGACAAGGCGCCAGAGCGCAATGATCAGTTTGCGTGCCAGCGCGACGATCATTGTCTTGCGCGTGCCAATTCGGCTATCAGCGGTGCGGGCGCGATACCACAATGCGAGCGCGCTGTCCTTCTGAAACATCAGAAAGCGCCAGGCGAGTTGGATCATGCCGCGGCGGACCCGGGCATTGCCGGCTCTGGCGAGCCCTTGTTCGCGCCGTTGCGCGCCGCTTTCGTCCGGCGAGCCTGTTAAACCGGCGTAGCGCGCCACGGCTCTGCGGTCGCGCATTGGCCGTGACAGTACTTCATGAACCAGCATATCAGCCGTCTCGACACCAACACCGACGATTCGCGCCAGCAGCCGAACCATGGCGTGGGGCCCAGTCTCATGCTGCTGTCCTAATCGTCTCTGACGAGCTTCCTCGATCTCTCTGATCTGGCTGACAACAAAGCCCAGCCGCGCAATCTCGCGCTGCAGCTCGGCGAAGGTGTTTGGTGGCAGCGGCATGCCCTCCGGGGTGTGCACGGTTGCCAGACGGTCGGCCGCCTTGCGCAGGGTTGGTTTGAAGTTGCGAATGCCCAGCCGGGCCAGGGTAGACTTTATCCGGTTCACAATCCGCGTGCGTTCCCCCACCAGGCAGTCACGCTCGCGGTTTGGCCGCTTGGCGTCCTCTTCGGCAATCGTGGGCACGCGCGCCATGTTACAATGGCCCCGTTCTCCACGCAGCCACCCCAAGAACCCGCGCTTCAGCAACTCGGTGTCGAGCCGGTCGGTTTTCGCCCGGCGATGTTCCCGCGAGACCGCGACACTGGAGGGATGGATCACGTGCGCCTCGACCCCACGCGCCTCGAGCCAGCGCGCCAGCCAAAAGCCGTCGCGGCCGGCTTCGAAGGCCACCGCAATCCGCGTGATCGTGCGGCCGGCCTTGACCGCCTCATCCCGCCAGCGATGCAGCACGGCAAGCAGCCGTTCCGGGCTCGGCTCCAGCTTCTTGCGCGGCTGACGTTCAATGCCGGGAAGCACCCCGGCGACGAGCCAGGCGGTTGTGGCTGCATGAGGATGGAATGCACCGTCGGCGCTTCGTTGCCTTGCTCGGAGCCGCGATAACCGCAGCACGTACCCTGCGCGCGCAGCAGAAGGCGATGCCGGTAATCGGCTACCTCGGCGACTCATCGCCCTACGAGATTCGGTTGGCCGCGTTCCGCCAGGGGCTGGGCGACACCGGCTGGGTCGAAGGTCAGAACGTGGCGATCGAATACCACTGGGCGGAGGGTCGCTATGATCGACTGCCGGGGATGGCCACACAGAAGGGCGCCTCAGTCGAGAGCGCGTGGCCCTCATGCACGGTAGCAGACGCGGACCTCGGCACGAGCTCCGCAAATGATGGGAGGGCGATGCCTCGATGTCGCCAGCGGCGGTCAGGTGATGGGCCAGCAGTTCAGGCTGGCGTTCGACGAGATCGGGACGAGCCCAGCGGCGCAATACGGAAGTTCGCCTGACTCACCGCTGGAGGGAACCGGATTCGAACCATCGGTCCCGCCGAGAAAGAGACGGCCGTGGAGAGAGGCCCCGCGGCCGACCATCGTCGTCTCGCGAGACGACCTGTGCTTAATGGCTCCATCCAACTTATCGGTCCGGCGTCCCCTTCGGCAACAGCCGAGAGACCTTTTCGGAAGAGCGGGACCGATGGTTCGAATCCGGTTCCCTCCAGCGGCGAGTCGAGTGAACCGGTGAAATTGACGATACGCTGACACCGCGAATGGCAAGGACGCCTACGGGATGGGCTGGGTGCATCCCCACCGGTTGCTCCAGAAAGCCGGATCGAGCCGCAGGCTTGGCCTGGCGCACTGCTTCGCGCAAAACCACGAGCTGATGTTGCCCTTTGGCGCGCACTTTTGTTTCTGCGCCGAGAGTGCTCGCTTGCCTGCTGCTTGCGAGACGGAGTTCTCGGAGGGACGGCAGCGTTTCCTTGCTTCTTCTTGAAATGCGAATCGGAGCGACGCTCATGACACACAGCCACAATAGATTTCTTGGAAATCGCGCACTGTCACCGGAAACCCTAATGATGGGCTATGGCTATGACCCTTTTCTGTCCGAGCGCTCTCTCAAGCCGCCGGTCTTCCATACCTCGACTTTCGT
>Ga0306925_10004242_pt1 | contig 12880 bp, 12 predicted proteins | sample flu12Cox44000176_FD_203755 | JGI IMG/M metagenome (GOLD analysis project Ga0306925, IMG submission 203755) | Lab enrichment of tropical soil microbial communities from Luquillo Experimental Forest, Puerto Rico - flux8day.12C.oxic.44.000.176 (v2)... | ecosystem: Environmental > Terrestrial >...
GCACTATTTCGCTGAGGCGAAACAGCAGGGTGGCGGAATCAGATTCGAGCAGAAAACTCTCTGGGCAAAAATAGAAAACAGAGTCGATACCTGGATCACGAGCACTTGTGCCGATAAATATTTGAAAGGAGAACTGGTTGGACGAGCAAAGGAAGCAATCTTGCACCGAGTCAGAAACCTGATGGCCAAGACCATCAGGGAATCGTTTGGCACGCACTGAGACTTCCGCAGCAGCCGGGAGCGCCGAAATCCGCAACAAATCCGTCGACTCCGAGCCGCGTAAAATATCGATTAAAAATCACGCAAGATTCCTGACCCATGGCGAACAAGCGTACAAGAGGCTTGATGCGATTGTTCTTTGGGAAGCCTCCCGACGATCAGATACACCGGGCCTATGGAGTTCGGGTCGTCCTCTTTTTTGTTCTGGTTGTTATAGTGGCCGCAGCGCTGTTCCTGATCTACCAATTCACCCAAACCCTTTATCAACTACACATAGCAGAGGGCGAGAGGGATCATTGGCAACGGCCGGACGATGTGGTCGATTCCCTGAAATTGAAAGACGGCGATACGGTAGCGGACGTGGGTTGCGGAGTAGGATACTTCACCCTAAAGCTCGCACCGAAAGTTGCCGAACACGGCAGCGTTCTGGCGGAGGACATTCTCGATAAGTCGCTGGCGTTCTTGTGGATCAGAGCGTTCCTACATCATCAATCAAACATTCGCGTAATTCATGGCGATCTCGACGACCCTCATCTCCTCAAGGGAGGCGTTGACGCCGTGCTCATTGCGAACAGCTATCACGAGTTTACGAAACCTCTAGCCATATTAGACCATACGTTTCGCGCACTTCGCTCAGAGGGACGACTCGTTGTGCTCGATCGTGGACCTCGGTCATACCAAGGAGAGTCCCGTGAAATCCAGATGCAGCGATATCAAATCGCTGCTTCGATAGTAGAAGACGAGATTCGCCAAAGGGGTTTTGAAGTAATCAGTCGGGACGACCGTTTTATCGATCGACCGGCTAGTGAGCGACCGGGCGACCGGCCCGATGATCACATTTGGTGGCTAATCGTCGCTCGCAGACCGTGACTCGATTAAAGCTCTTTTAAGGAAGCAACATAAACGCTGCTCCGTCGATCAGCGTCGGCGCCAGGGCTCCGAGAAAAAGGTACAGCGGCGAAACTCCGGCCTCTCCAAATCGCGAGGTCATGATTGATTGACCGGCCGGATTTGGCGAGTTGGCTATTACCGTCAGCCCTCCGCCAGTAACTGCCCCAGCCATTACCACATATTTGAGTCCGTCAGAAAATCCCGGAACAAGGGATGCAAGGTAAGTGATTGCTGCATTGTCGTTGAAAGCAGTGAGGATCGTGGCGCCAAACATCAATGGCCATTTACTTAAGCTGCCGAGCACGGGCCCTATCCACCATTGCTGGCAGCCACCGTGAATGACTAGAGCCGCAAGAAAGAAGCCTACGAGTAATGGTGGCCGCAGCGCGATTGCGTGCTGGTTCAGTCGTGTGGCTGAAACGAACGCAAGAAAGAAAAGAAGACCCAAGATCACGAGCACGGGATAGCGGGCGTTCGCTACAGTCCAGCATAGAAAGAGGATATGGATGCCAGTAATCCGCCACGGGATTGGCCGGGACCCCTTTTGCTCTTGCTCTTCGTCTGGAACGTTGGCCGCCAATTTGGCGAATTCTTTCCGAAACACCGTGAGATACAGCAAATTGGACAAGATGATTCCGACGACAGCCTTCCAGCCGAAATGGGTCAGCATGTACGCCAGGTCCCAGTTCCAAACTCTTGCGACGATCACAACCGGAGGCGACCCAAAGTGGGTTAATACCCCGCCGACCGAGATATTGACGAACAGCAGGCCGATCGTTGCGTATTTCAGCCCCTCCGATGGTTTGAGGCTATAGAAACGATGGCGCAGTAGAAGGGCGCAGATCGTCATTGCGGCCGGCCCCGTGATAAAGGAACCGAGCAACGGGCCTAGCGTCAGAATTGTGACCCACCACGAAGCGGGTGTTGCCTTTCCGAGTGCCGAAACTTTCGCGATCACCGCTTCCGTAAAACGAATGATGGGCAACGAGCTGGCGATGGCCATGATCACGACAACAAAAATGGGATCCGCAACGTTTACGTTTCCGACATAGTCAACCATGGTTGACCATCCGTGGAATGTAATGATCGCGACAAAAAGCGGGATCAACCAGATACCGAAAACCGCTTCGACTTCGCCCATGAAATAGAAGAGCTGAGCCCTGAATATTAGCTTATCGTGTCTCCTCCCGAGATCCAGGGGAGGCTCGGTGGCATGAAGCAAATACTCAATCGCCTCGTAGCTCCTCTGATATTGATGAGCAAGCTTGCGAAACCGAGCGGCCAGAAACGTGTGAACGATCGCTGCGAAAAAAATGATGGTTGCAACAGCATTGAGCGGTTCCCGCTGAATTCGGTTCGCGAGTTTTCCGAGAAGCGACGGGATCTGTTGATCATGGTAGCTATCTACCGGTAACGGAAATTCTATAGCAGGCCTCAGCGACCCTGCAGCCGTGGCCAAATGAGTACCCAGGCACAAGGACGATCCGATAGCAAGAAGTAACAATGTTCTACCCATGGAACCCCAGACTCTATACCAAAATCACTCACCGCAACCCCACATCCCCGAGCTTTCCTTGACCGGCGCTCAGATAATTACCAGATCTACCCCCGCCAACTCCCGCATTAGTTCGTCATGAAGCAGTCGGCCAAAGAGCCGAAGTGATTTCCTGGCCGGGCGTCCCAACACGACGTGGGTTATGCCGTACTCTTTGACGAACGAGATTAATGCTTGCGCTACATTTTCATGTTTGAGCGAAATGACCAAGCCGCCCATTTTCTGCGCGGCTTCCAGGGTCTCGGTGATCTGGCGCTGAACGGCGGCGTCGATTTTTATCGGTGATTCGCTGGGTGTTCGGACGTAAACGGCGTACCATTGTGCGTTCAGCTGGGCAACCAGACGCGCGGTCTTTCGCAGCAACCGCCCGGGATCGGGTCCTCGACTGCTGATTGCGACCATGACCTGCCCCAGACCCCCGATGCTGCTCTCTGGTTCCGCGCCCTCTCGGTTCCTGCGGTCGAGTATATTTGCCGTCTCGCTAAGGGTCATTTCGCGAAGTCGAGTCAGGTTCTTGGAGGTAAAAAAATTCGCAAGCGTGGTTTCGACTCTTTCTTTGGGGTAAATCTTACCGGCTTGCAGCCGTTCGAGAAGATCTTCCGCAGGCAAGTCAATGTTTACGATCTGGTCTGCCTGCGAAATAATTTCGTCGGGCATACGCTCCTTCACCTTAACGCCGGTCATGTCTTCAACGATGTTATAGAGTGATTCGAAGTGCTGGACATTTACGGTAGCAATAACATTTATCCCAGCGCGCAACAGGTCTTGCACATCTTCTTAGCGCTTGCGATTGCGGCTTTGCGGCGCGTTTGTATGGGCCAGCTCGTCGACCAGCGCAACGGTGGGCTTCCTTGCAATCACGGCATCGAGGTCCATTTCTTTTAAGGTAATCCCGTGGTATTTCGCCACCAGAGGCGGAACAATCTCTAAGTCGCCGATCTGGGCAGTCGTTTCGGGGCGATCATGAGGCTCGACATAACCGATCACGACATCCACGCCCTGCCTTCGGAGTCGGTTCCCCTCAATCAACATTTGGTAAGTCTTACCAACTCCAGCACACGTCCCAGGTAGACCTTTAGCTTGCCAAGCTGCTGCCGGCGAATGATAGTTAAAAAATCATCCTGCTTCGGCTTTAGGCTAGGATTTTCTGCGGTTGGCATCTGGTCTCCCCCCAGTATACTGGAATTTTGCCCCCCAAAAATTCCCTGTAAGCGAAGGCGCTGGTGAGGTCGACGACTCAGCCGCCCTTGGCCGACTGGGACTTTCACTTTTGTCATCAATTTTTGGCTGTAATTAGAACGCGCGGTAAAAGGAACGTCCGCAAAAAAAGTTCGGCCCGCCGATCCGGAAACCGCCAGACCGAGCAGGCCGATCCGCACCCGCATGTGCGAAACTCACGGCTGCTTTTCTGCAAGCCCGCTCTTTTGTGTGAGCGCGTCGAGAGCCAGGTTCAGCTTCAAAATATTCACCCCGGGATCACCGCCGAGACCGAGCAGAGGATTATCCGTCGCTTTGGCGACTTCGCCGCGAACCAGTTCCTCGGTCAACCCTCGTTCTTTAGCGACCCGCGGAATCTGCAGCTGCGCGTTTTGAAGACTGATATGAGGATCCAATCCGCTACCCGATGCTGTGACGCTATCAGCCGGGACCACAGCCTCTGGCGGCAGGCCATTTTCCTGGCGGTATTGAGTGGCGTTTGCTTTGACGCCGTCGATTAACTTCTGAGAGGTCGGGCCCAGGTTTGAGCCTCCGGAGTTGAGTGGATCATATCCGGTTCCTGCGGCAGACGGTCTTGGATGAAAGTACTTTGCTCCACTAAATCCCTGCGCTAACAATTCCGAGCCGAGAATCTGCCCATTTCTTTCGACCAAGCTACCATTTGCTTGGTGCGGAAACAAAAGTTGCCCAACTCCCCATATCAAAATCGGGTATATACCGCTGACGACAATGCAAAGGACGACAGTCGCCAAGATCGATGTCCAGAGTTCCTTGAGAAATGCCTTCATAGAAAAGAGTGGCGCTTAATCACGCAAGGCCGATTGCGGTAATGATGATGTCGATTAACTTGATCCCAACAAACGGGAGGAGAATTCCCCCCAATCCATAAATTAGAAGATTGCGCGCCAGGATCTTCGCCGCCCCTAAAGGCCGGAATCTGACCCCCTTCAGCGCAAGCGGAATCAAGGCTATAATAATTACAGCATTGAATATGACCGCGCTCAAAATGGCGCTCTCCGGTGACTTTAAGAACATGATGTTGAGCGGCGCGATCTCCTTGAAAGTCCCAACTAACATCGCGGGTAGAATCGCAAAATATTTTGCGACGTCATTTGCGATACTGAATGTCGTTAATGCTCCCCGCGTGATCAGCAACTGTTTCCCGATTTCCACAACCTCGATCAGTTTGGTCGGATTTGAGTCGAGATCGACCATGTTACCAGCCTCCTTCGCGGCTTGAGTACCGGTATTCATAGCCACCCCAACATCAGCCTGTGCCAGTGCGGGAGCGTCATTAGTGCCGTCACCGGTCATCGCGACCAAATGGCCCGCCTGTTGCTCCTTGCGAATCAACGCAAGTTTATGTTCCGGTTTAGCTTCGGCCAGAAAATCATCAACTCCTGATTCCTTCGCGATAGCGGCTGCCGTAAGCGGGTTGTCACCGGTGATCATCACCGTTCGGATGCCCATCGCGCGAAAACGTTCGAACCGATCCGATAGACCTCCTTTGACGATGTCCTTCAAGTGAATCGTACCTAGAACCCTGTTGTTGGTGGCAACAACCAGCGGCGTGCCACCCGAACCGGAGATCGATTTGACATCGTTTTCGACGGGTCCCGGCATTTTTCCGCCAACAAAGCCGCGAATTGCGTCCGACGAACCTTTCCGGTAGTTGACACCGTCCATATCAACGCCGCTCATGCGAGTCTGAGCCGTGAAAGGTACAAAAGTGGCGTTTGCCATCTCACTTAGTTCCCGGGCGCGAATGCCAAAATTTTTAGCCAGAACAACGACCGAACGGCCTTCGGGTGTTTCGTCAGCGAGCGACGCGAGTTGGGCCGCGTCTGCCAGTTGTTGTTTCGTCACTCCCGGAGCCGGGAGAAAGTCAGTCGCCTGACGGTTGCCCATGGTAATGGTGCCAGTCTTATCAAGTAAGAGCACGTCGACGTCTCCCGCCGCTTCCACAGCCCGACCACTCATGGCGAGAACGTTTTTCTGTACGAGACGGTCGATGCCAGCGATGCCGATTGCGCTCAGCAGCCCTCCAATCGTCGTCGGGATTAGGCACACCAGCAAAGCAACCAACACCGGGACGCTAAAGTCTACCGTCGAAGCGATGCCATAGGCTTTCAATGACATCATGGCGATTAAAAAGATCAAGGTGAGCGCTGAGAGCAGAATGGTTAGCGCAATTTCATTAGGTGTTTTCTGACGGCTAGCTCCTTCGACCAGGCTGATCATCCGGTCCAGAAAGGTCTCACCCGGATTGGAAGTAATTTGGATTTTGATTTGATCGGACAAAACTTTCGTACCGCCGGTGACAGCACTCCGGTCACCGCCAGATTCACGGATTACCGGCGCAGACTCACCGGTTATTGCTGACTCATCCACGGTCGCTGCGCCCTCAATCACTTCTCCATCTCCCGGAATCAATTCGCCTGCGGAAACTACGACCACATCACCCTTTCGCAACTGATCGGCTGGAACTTTTTCAACAATGCCCTTTCCCGCCAGGCGGTTGGCAAACGTCTGAGTCCGCGTAGCACGTAATGCCTTTGCCTGCGCCTTACCCCGACCCTCTGCCATTGCCTCCGCGAAATTCGCAAATAACACCGTAAACCAAAGCCAAAGAGCAATCTGGAATTGGAATCCGAAATTGGCACCATGTCCCGTCACGAGCAGGACCGTCGTAATCGCCGCTCCTACCTCCGTTACAAACATCACCGGGTTCTTGGCGAGCGTGATAGGATTCAGCTTTTTAAAAGACTCTCCGATGGCGGGCACAATAATTGCCGGATCGAAGATCGAATGAGATTTAGCAGCCATAAAAGAGTTGTCAGTGTCAGTTGTTAGGTCGCATCGCTCAAAATAGCTTTCCGTTCAGCATCAGAAAATGCTCCAGAATCGGGGTAAGAGTTAAGGCGGGTAGAAACGTCAATGCGCCCACGAGCAGGATTGTTCCGATCAGCAAAATGACGAACAGCGAACCCGAGACCGGGAAGGTACCAGCGCTGGTAGCCAAAAGCTTTTTTCGGCCGAGTGACCCAGCTAATGCCATGACTGGAATAATCATTCCAAAACGGCCGACGAGCATCGCGAAGGCCAACGTAATATTGTAGTGAGGATCCCCGTTCGCCGGATTGCCGGTCAGACCCGCAAATGCGCTACCATTGTTCCCGTGCATGAACTATAGGCATAGAGGATTTCACTGAGACCGTGCGGACCAGCATTGTTTACGCCTACCTGTCCCCACGGCGTTAAAACCGCCCAACCGGAAAATCCAAGAATCGAAAAGGCCATTAGCAGAACGGCAATCGCGGCAACCTTTACATCGTAGGATTCGATTTTCTTTCCCAAATATTCGGGTGTTCGCCCGACCATGAGTCCAGCGATAAACACTGCCAGCACAACGTAGACGATCATCCCGTAAAGGCCGGCGCCGACCCCACCGAAGATGATCTCTCCAAGTTGAATATTGAAAAGCGGGATAAATCCGCCGAGCGGCGTAAAGGAGTCGTGCATTGCGTTTACTGCTCCACAAGAAGCGTCGGTCGTCACGGTGGCGAACAGAGCGGAGTTAAAGATGCCAAATCGAACTTCTTTTCCCTCCATGTTACCCCCGGCTGCATCCACTCCAAGTTTGTGCACGATCGGGTTTCCCGCAGCTTCCGCGCCCCAACAAACCAATACTCCAGCCAGGAAGAGCGTTGCCATCGTTATCCAGACCGCCCAGCCATGTTTCTGATTGTTGACCATCCGCCCGAGGTAATAGGTTAGCGCGCTCCCAATCGAGAAAATGGATAGCATTTGAAAAAAATTTGAAAGCGGAGTCGGATTTTCAAAAGGATGAGCGGCATTGGCGTTCATGTAGCCGCCACCATTGGTCCCGAGCATCTTAATTGCTATCTGGGAGGCAATCGGTCCCTGCACGATGCTCTGCGAATCGACCTTCTGGTCAACCATCACCGGATTACCCTTCGCATCGTTCACCGGATTTCCTTTGTCGTCTTTTTTCGGAACCTGCACTGTTTGTACTTCCACAACTTTGGCAGTGTCGTACGGCTTAAAATTCTGCACTACACCCTGGGAAACCAGGAAGAGAGCGTAGATGATACAGATCGGAAGCAGCAGATAGTAGGTAATCCGAACGAGATCCACCCAAAAATTTCCCAGTGTTTTACTGGAATGCCGCGCAATTCCGCGGACGACTGCCGCGGCAATTGCTATGCCGACCGCTGCTGAAAAAAAGTTATGCGACGCCAACGCGAGCATTTGCGAAAGGTAGCTCATCGTCGATTCACCACCATAATTCTGCCAGTTCGTGTTTGTCGTAAAGCTGGCTGCCGTGTTGAACGCCAGCGCGTCAGTCACTGCGGGAAGCTGCTGCGGGTTTAACGGCAGAAAATTTTGCAGTCGCAAAATCGCGTAGGTGAAAACCATCGATACCATGCTGAAAATCAACATCGCGATCGTATAAAGGATCCAGCCTTGCTCTTTCTTCGGGTCGACACCAATGAGGCGGTAAGTAAGACGTTCAAAAGGCTTGATGACCGGGTCTAGAAATGTCCTTCCATTGGCATCCAGCACCTGGAACAGGTAAAGACCTAGAGGTTTCGTGATAAGCAAGAGGACCCCGACAAAGAATGCCAATTGAATCCAATCTGAGATATTCATATGGAATGATGTAAGAAGTGGTGACAGTTTGTTTAGAATTTCTCCGGTCGCAGTATCGTAAACAACAAGTAGATGATGAGACCAGCGGAGACAATACCGACGATTAGGTTTTCCATAACTAGAGACGTATTAGAATTTAGCGCAGGCCAAGGTAAATAACGCCAGGACCCCGAATGACAGGACGGTTATTCCTACATAGATGATGTCAGTCATGTGATTGGATCAATAGATTGGTGCTTTGTTTACGCCGTAGTGCGCCCGCTGCGTGCCTCTACTCTAAGGCTTTGCTCTTTAAGGACCTGTAAGGGGGCCTTTGGCCCTCGCAAAAATGGGTAGCTCGTAGTTATCAGGTTCCTCCCAAATTGATAGGCTCCGAGCTAGAGCCGAAGTGTTGCAGCTCAAAAAGTCGGCGCATATTTTGTTGGGCCGGCTCGTAGTGCTTATCTAGCTTAATGGATTGGCCGTAGTACTTTTTCGCCTTGTCATAATCATCGAGCATTTCTGCGAGTACCCCGGCCAGATTGAAGGCTTCCGCTGATTTAGTATTTAACTCCAGCGCTTTGACTAAGTGGATGCGGGCGCGCGCAAACGATTGCAAATTCAAACAACGCTTTGCTCCCACGATGTGCGAGTTGAAACTCTCCGCCGGATGATCCTTTTGAGGGGTGTGACGTTTTACGATCTCGGCGACGATGCGGCGGAGATCATCCGGCCGCAGAGGCTTTTGCAAAAAGTCAATCGCTCCAAGCTTCATCGCTTGCACCGCATGCGGCACATCACTGTACGCCGTGACGATCATCACCGGCACGGTGATTCCTGCCTCCCGCATTTTCGTCAGCAACTCCAGGCCGTCCATTCCCGGCATTCGCATATCCAATATTGCGACGGCAAATGAACGCTCGTGCAGTTCCTGCAGTGCCGATGCAGCCGAGGCGGCTTCGTAGACTTCGTAACCCTCCATCTCGAGCGTGATCCGATAATTCAGACGTACGTTCGTCTCATCGTCAACGATCAGAATGCTTGAGCTCATGCCTTCATTCCGTTGATTTTTCCGGTTGCGGGGAGATCGAAGTAGAACTCGCTGCCCTTGCCCGGCGTGCTCCGAAGCCCGATGTTTCCGCCGTGGGAAACCACGATTTCCTTGGCAATGGCAAGACCGAGTCCAACGCCTTTGGATTCTTCGCTCCCCGGTATCCGGAAGAACCTTTCAAAAACGCGAGATACGTGACTGATTTGGCGCGGATCGACCATAACCTTCGGAAGATCCGGCGCGATGTCGGCCCGTAAATGTGCGTCGTGAACTTCCACCAGCGATCTCAGGTCCGGCAATGCATCGTCTATCAGCGTTCGTGGAGAGACGACCTCGATTCGCGGTCGGGTCTGACCGGATTCCAGGCGCGCGAGATCCAGCAGGTCGTTGATCATCCGCAGGAGACGTTCAGAATCTTCCCGTGCAGCGAGCAGCAGCTCCAACTGCTTAGCGTTGAGTGAGCCGATCTTTTCTTCCAGCAACAGGTGAAGGCCCATGCGAATACTCGTAAGCGGAGTCTTCAGCTCGTGACTGACGGTCGAGACCAAGTTTGTCTTCACCTCGTCCATAAGACGAAATCTCGTGACATCCTGCAGTACCACCGCCGCGCCGAAGAGGTTCCCGGACTCGTCGCGCATTCCAAGGACCCTCGGCAACAAAAAAGCCTGATGATCGTCCAGCCGAACTGGAACCGCTTTCTCAAAGCTTGTAGGCAGGCAATCCGGAGCGCCTTTGAGCACGTTTCCGACCTCTTCCTGAATTGCAACCGGTAGCCCGTACTCATCGTTTAGCTTTTGAAGGAGCTTCCCGGCTGCCGGATTGGCAAAATTAATCTTTCCATCCACCGAGAGAGCCAGGATCGGATCGAGGAAAGCCGAAAAGGTTATCTCCGTCATCTGGCGCGCCTGCAAAATCTGATCCGTCGTGATCTGACGATAGGCGCGCAGTTTTGCTGCGAGCTTGTTGAACGCGTCTGCGAGCTGACCTAGTTCATCCTTGGACGGTACGGGAACTACCTGATCCAGCTTCCCTTCACCCAACTCCTTAGAAACCGTCGTCAATGTCTGGATCGGCTTGAGAATGGCTCTTTGTAATCCGAACGCGAGCGAGATCGCTAGCGCGACTCCAAAGATCAACAGGAGAGCCATATTTCAGATAGAATCAGCGCTCAGGGACCGGGCGCTATGGTCCGCTTGCACCATGTTCTCCTGGTTAATGCGGATGACTTCTTGAGCGTCGTTTTTGACCTGGGTGAACAGCGGCAACAGCTCCGAGAAATACATTTTACGCCGAGTATCTGAATCGGAGGTATCCCAGAAGGTTTTCGCCAGTACCTGGTATCGTTCTTCGGACAGTTTGATTTTATCGGCCAATTCCTGTTCCCCTGGAAGCGTAATGCTATTCAGTTCCTTGCTAAGGCTCTTTTGGAAAATCGGAACATTGCCATCGAACAACTCTCGCCCTCTTTGCTCTTCGCCGGCCACGGCGAACGCAAGTCCCGAGTCCATTCGCTCAGAGCTTTCTTTCATCTGCCGGCCTGCGAGGACGCTCTGGTAATTTTCCCGCAGAATCACGTCGATCGAACCACCGAGTTGATGGAATAACCAGACGGCGTACAAACCGACCCCGAGAAACAGAGCCACGATCGGACAAAGCCACAGAAGGATCCGCTTCTTCATTGCGCCGATTTTGCTATTTAAGCCGAATGACCGTTCAGAGAAGCGAGCGGCGTGCCAGAAGATCGTAAATCGCTAAATACTTGATGATCACCCACTTAAGCTGACGGTAGATACACCATCGAAGACAGTGGGACTCGCATCTCGCGAGTTTTGAGCGTAATACGACCCGCATTTTGCGAGTGTAAGGGAAACCTCCAGCTTTTGCCTTAGCCGGTGGAGGGCTCATGGACTTTGGAATTACCGAATTCAAACCCGAGCTTTAGCAGACGCCGAGCAAATAAGTGGCGTGCGCGAGGAATGACCTCACTGACAAGCGAGATTAGTATAGTTACGCTCGGATGGGCGGCTCGATTGGCTCTAAGAGCAAATTACAAGCGGCCGCGAAGATGCTCGCACGGCCCGACGAGACTGCAATCGGCCTCCCGAGGAGCCGCATCGGAGAACATTAACGCCCGAGTGAACCGAGAGTCTTGATTCCTAATTCGCGTTGGGTACGTTTGGAATTTACCGAATCGTTGGGCTCGAATGCTGCCATTTTGCAGTTCCGAAGCGATCGGAGAACGGGATCTAGCGCACATGTGGAAACCGACGTCCGATAACAGAAAAGAGCTTCGTCAGTCATATTTAAGGATGCCTCCTAAAGCTATTTTGATCCGAAAAATGGGGCCCAATGTCGCCGGGGATGCCGAAGAATTGGCGAGAGCTCAATGGTTTTGGGAACGGCGGCCGAAAAAACTCATTCTCTCAACAGAAAGAGCATTGGTTATATTGATTTTCTTCGCGGGCATTTGGGTGGCTGCGATGTGCCTGAGGTGGCAGGCGTTGGTGGAAACGACGATGTTACCAGTTATCGGGTGTACGATCGTCGCTGCCATGCCTACATGGGCTTATCTAGACGCTGAGCGGTTTGCTCGATGGAACTCGGATTATTCGTGCGCAATTTTCAGGCTTCTTCAAACGGTCCATCGGCGATCGCCCGGCGGCAATTCTTCAACGCCCTGAGTCTCTTGAGCGCGCCATGCTGTGAACCGCAGGGCTGACGAATGGACTGACGGCTAAATAAGCGAAGCGTCATTCAGGGGCAGGTTTGGCTTTTTTTTGTGGGCTTCTTTAATTGGCCACCCTCTGGGCGCTGTACTCTCCGTACGACCTTTCCCCGGCTGAAATCGACCACGTGCCGAATTATCCTCCCGCCGGGGCTGCTTCTGGCGTTACGCTATCCAACAAAGCGGCGATCATCACGAAAGATGAGGATTTCGTCGAACGTCGCTTGTACATGAGTCCCGGTGCGGAGAATCGTTCCCGATGTGCGCTCTTAACCCTCGGGCGTTCCATTGCGACCTCGGCGCGATGCTCCTTCCCTCTTGCTAATGCCGGCTCAGCATGGAGCTCGAGGCGAGGATTTGGTTAGCGGCTCCGCAGCGTCGTCAGTTCCGTGCCATGAAAACGAGACTCTGCACTCCAGGCAAAATCAGCCGCTTAGGACGTGTGCGTTCCAAAGCAACTCCTTAGCCTAAAAACGGAAATGGCTCCGGATTCCGCGGGTGTTAGGAGCGGATTGGTGAGTCTGAGCGATAGGTTCGAGAGCTCCAGCGGGATTTATTCACCCCGATA
>Ga0306925_10004247_pt1 | contig 12877 bp, 10 predicted proteins | sample flu12Cox44000176_FD_203755 | JGI IMG/M metagenome (GOLD analysis project Ga0306925, IMG submission 203755) | Lab enrichment of tropical soil microbial communities from Luquillo Experimental Forest, Puerto Rico - flux8day.12C.oxic.44.000.176 (v2)... | ecosystem: Environmental > Terrestrial >...
TTATCGCGGCTTCGTGTCGGTCGAGGCATTCTCGCTGTTCCTGACCATCCAATATCTCGCCATGGTGATCATCGGCGGCATGGGCTCGCTCCTCGGCGCGGTGCTGGGGGCAATCTTCGTCACCATCTTTCCCTACATCATCGAAATGGGCCTGCTCGCACTCCCTGACGCGCAGCGCTATGCGAGCTTGCTGTTTGCGGCAAACTACGCCGCCTTCGGGCTCGTCATGATCCTGTTCCTGATATTCGAACCGCTCGGGCTGGTCGGAATTTGGCGTCGTATGCAGACCTATTTCCTGCTGTGGCCTTTCAAGCACCGCCCGGCGGCAGGATCGCACAAATGACCCAGGCTCTGTTGACGATCGAGAAGCTCGAGGTGGTCTATCACCGCGCCATCACGGCCGTGCAGGGCATCACGCTTGCGGTTGAACCGGGCCGCATCGTTGCGCTGTTGGGAACGAACGGGGCCGGCAAGACCACGACATTGCGGGCGATCTCGGGCTTCCTCGGCATCGACGACGCGCGCGTCACGGAAGGAGCGATTACGTTCAAGGGCGAGCGCATCGAGAATCGTCCGCCGCACGAGAACACGCGCCGCGGCGTCGTGCTGGTGCCCGAACGCGACAAGGTATTTCCCAATCTCACCGTCGCCGAGAACCTGATCGCGCCTGTTCCGCGCACCACCGCGGCGATCGAGCGACGGCGGCGCGAGGCGCTCGCCTACGAGTTCTTTCCGCGGCTAAGCGACCTGCGCGACCGCATCGGCGGCCTTCTTTCCGGCGGCGAGCGGCAGATGCTGGCTATCGCCAGCGGCCTCGTCTGCGGGCCCGAACTCCTTTTGGTTGACGAACTCTCGCTCGGTCTCGCACCCGTGCTGGTGGAAGACTTGATGCGACGCCTTGCCGAAATCCGGCGCGAGCTCGGCATCGCCATTCTGATCGTGGAGCAGAGCGCCACCGTGGCGCTCGCCGTCGCCGACTACGGCTATGTCATGGAAAACGGCCGCATCGTGCTCGACGGCACGGCTGACCGCCTGCGCGAGCACTCCGACATGCAGGAATTCTATCTCGGCCGCAAGCGCGGCGAGCGAAGAAGCTATCGCGACGTTAAGCAATATCGCCGCAGCCGGAGATGGTATGGCTGAACTGGAAATCGACGGGCTTACCCTGCGCTTCGGCGGCCTGACTGTGCTTGACCGCGTCTCGCTCGCCGTGCCAGCGGGCGAGCTGTTCGCGCTTATTGGCCCGAACGGCGCGGGCAAGACCAGTGTGCTCAATTGCGTCAGCGGCATCTACCGTGGCGAGGGAGAGATCCGTTTTCGCGGCAGCCCCATCGCCGGCCGCGAGCCGCACGAGATCGCAAGGCTCGGGCTGGCGCGAACGTTCCAGCACGGCGAGCTGTTTCCGCAGATGTCGGTGCTGGAAAACCTGTTGACGGGCCGCCACACACGCATCCGCACCAATCCCGTCACCGAGATGTTGTTCCTGCCGTCGGTGCGGCGCGAGGAAGTACGGCACCGCGAGGCGATCGAGCGCATCGTCGAATTCGTCGAGCTCGAGCGCTATCGCCACGCGCCGGTGGACGGTCTCCCCTTCGGCATCCAGAAGCTGGTCGGGTTTGCGCGCGCGCTCGCGTTAGAGCCGGCGATTCTGATGCTCGATGAGCCATCGGCGGGGCTCAATCGCGACGAGCGGGAGGACTTGGCGCGTTTTATTCTGCGCATCAAGCACGAACTTGGGATCACCATGATCTGGATCGAGCATGACCTCGAGATGGTGGCGGACCTTGCCGATCGCATTCACGTGCTCGATTACGGACGAACGCTGGCCGAAGGCGTACCAGGCGATGTTCTCAAACATCCGCGCGTCGTCGCCGCCTATATCGGCACGGCCGGATTGGTGACAGCGACCTGATCAACGTTCCCTTTGGCCCGCTTTGCGGACTCAAGGCGGATATCTCCCCAGGTCCGAGACGTGCCAATTAGCAGACAAAAGCGCTTTGACTAGCGTCCCTCGCCGCCCGCGCGATTCAAAACCGTTCGAAACCCAAGGTGCGCGGCGCCGAGGTCCACTTCCTGTGGCTGCCGCGCGGCCGGTCGATAGCGTGCGCAGTAGTTGGAGGCGCACAAATAGGAGCCGCCCTTGATGACACGGGTCGGAGACTGGCCGCCGGTTAATGCCAGATCCTGCAATTCGGGTCCTCTCGGATTGACCGCTGCATCGCGTGGGTGACCCGGCCGGTACCAATCGCTCGTCCACTCCCAGACATTGCCGATCATGTCGTAGAGGCCGTAGCCGTTCGGCTTGAAGCAGCCGACCGGCGCGGTGCCGGCGTAACCGTCCTGGTTCGTATTGTAGACGGGGAAGACGCCTTGCCAGGTGTTTGCGATCGGCTTGCCCTCGGCATCGAAGGCGCTCGACCAGTCGTCCTCGCCGTCGCGACCGCCGCGCGCGGCAAATTCCCACTGCGCTTCGGTCGGAAGCTCGCGTCCGCGCCAGCGCGCATAAGCAAGCGCATCCTCGTAGGCGATATGCACGACCGGATGATTGTCCTTGCCCGCGATCGAGCTGCCAGGACCGGTCGGCTCACGCCAACTGGCGCCGGGGACGTATTGCCACCATTGCGTGATGCGGCCGCCGCTCGCGACATTGGTGGGCTGGATGAACACCACCGACCCGGGAGCCAGCAGCTCCTTGGGCATGCCCGGATGGGTCGCAGGGTCGAGTCCACGCTCCGCCAGCGTGACGTATCCTGTCGCCGTCACGAATTCGCGAAACTGCGCATTGGTCACCTCGTGGCGATCGATCCAGAAGCCGTCGACGCGCACGACGTGGGTGAATCGCTCCTCCGGCCGCTGGCGCTCGGAGCCCATCACGAAGGTTCCGCCGCGGATGAAAGCCATCCCAGCGTGGTCGTTGTCCTCCGACGGCAGGCCGGAATAGGCGGCGCAGCTTCCGAGCTCGCCGCTTCCGACGCCCTTTTGCGCGATGGCGAAAGTGCCGACCATCAGACTCGCCGCGCCGAAGCCGACGCAACGCATCAGGAGGCGGCGTCGTATCATGACTGGTCTCCCGGCATCAATCTTCCCATCAGACATCATACATGCACTTGGCCGCGGTGAGCGCCCGCGTGCAGCCGGCGCGATGCCCGCGAGCGTCGAGTCGTTTAGCGCGCCATGGTGGCGGCGAAGGTTGCCATGTCAGCCGCTTGGCTATGCCCTTCGCGGTGCTTGAGCATCTCCTGGACCTTCTTCTTCACCGCATCGAGGTTGAAGGACGCGGGGTCCTGCATCGGCGGATAATCGACCGCCGTCGATGCCAGCTTCTCGACAAACTGCTGGACCATGACGAAGCGCCACATCTCACGGCCGAAGAAGTCGTTCATGTAGCCACCGCCCTGGTGGTTGAGGCTTTCACCGCGTAGTGACTGCGTCCGCTCGAACGGATCCTGGCGGAGGTTGGTCAACATCGGCATATCCGTCGTGATCTTTTCCCCCGGCCAGCCATAAGGCTGCTGGAAGAATGTGAACTTGAAGTCGTCGAGGCGAACCGCGCCGAGCGCTGGGCCGCCGAAATAGAACAGCTCGTGGCGCTTGGACGGGCCCTTGCCGGTGAGGAGGTCCATCTGGTTGTAGCCATCGAGATGGTTCTTGTAGGTCCGGTCGCCGAGCTTCACGCCCTTCAATAGTTGATCGGTGATGTTCGAGTTGCCCGCCGCGGCCATCAAGGTGGGGAACCAATCGAGGCCGGAGAAGAGTCCGTTCTCGACCGTGCCCGGCTTGATTTGTCCTGGCCAACGCATAATGGCAGGCACGCGGAAGCCGCCCTCGCCGACCGTGCCCTTGGTGTTCTTGAACGGCGTCATGCCGCCATCCGGCCAAGTGAACACCTCCGCGCCGTTATCCGTGGTGAAGATGACGATGGTGTTGTTGGCCTCGCCGATGTCGTCGAGATGCTTCAGCAGTGCGCCGACGCTGTCATCGAGTTGCGCCATGCCGGCTTCCTCGAGACCGTAGTTCGTCTCGCTGTTCTGCAACGAGCTGTACTTCTTGGAGAGGAACGTCCAGACGTGCATGCGCGTCGTATTGTGCCAGACGAAGAACGGCTTGCCGTCACGCTTGGCCCTATCCATGAAGTCACTGGAAGCCTTGACCAATACCTCGTCGAAGGTCGTCATGTCGTACTTCGCCTTCAGGAACGGCAAGTCGTGCATGTTCGGCACGTTCGCCATATCCGGGAACGGCGGCAGCGGGCCCTCGTCGACGATCCGCTGCTTGCCGACCTTGCCCCAGCGCGGCATCTCGGTCGGATCGTCGGTGTCGGTCGCATAGCTGTGGATCAGGCTGCGCGGGCCGTACTTGTTGTAGAAGTCCTGGTCGACCGGGAACGAGTACCAGTACGGATCCGACATGGCGTCGAGGTGATACAGATACCCGAAGTACTCGTCGAAGCCGTGCACGGTCGGGAGATACTTGTTCAGGTCACCAAGGTGGTTCTTGCCAAACTGCCCGGTGGCGTAGCCTTGCGCCTTCAGGGCGGTGGCGAGCGTCACAGCCTCTGCCGGGATGCCGACGTCGGCGCCGGCCTGGCCTACGGTCGTCAGACCCGTGCGGATCGGCAACTCGCCGGTGATGAAGTTCGCCCGGCCCGCCGTGCAGCTTGCTTCGGCGTAGTAGTCCGTGAATGTCATACCTTCAGACGCCAGCTTGTCGAGGTTCGGCGTCTTCCCCGACATGATTCCACGATGGTAGGCGCCGATGTTGAACCAGCCGACATCGTCTCCCATGATGACGAGGATGTTCGGCGGCCTTTGCTGCTGCGCGGCTGCTGGCGCGCTCGCCGCTGTCATGGCAACGAACGACACGAGGAGGCCGAGGCAGAATGTCCTTGTCATACGCATGGCCTGTTTCCTCAATTCTGGCTGCCCGAACTGGGCCGGCAGCCGGCGCCCGGGGAGGGAAGGGAGGGGCGCAAGCTGCTACTCGCTCGGGGCACTGGCGGCCGCCTTCTTGACCTGCTCCATGATGCTACTGAGATTGTAGCTCTCGGCCGGCTGGAGCGGCGGGAACTTCTCGAAGGTCTCCAGGTGCTTCAACCACAGCTGCTGGCCGATCGGCAGAATGTTCCAGTCGTACAGATAAGCGGTGGAGGGAGCGGCAAGCGCACCGCCTAGGCCAAGGGCAGTCTTCCCATCAAGCGTGACCGCCTGCTCGAACGGATCGCGCTTGATGTTCTGGACCAGGGTGAAGTGATACGGCACGAGCGGCATCAGCCAGCCGGCCGGTCCGGCCTGCGACATGGTGTAGTACATCTTCCAGTTCTTGTAGCGCACCGCCGACGGTGTCGCGCCCGAGTAATAGAAGAAGAAGTCGCGCGCCGACTTCTCCGATCTGCCGGTCAGGTAATCGATCTGGTTGACGCCATCGAGCGTCGTCTTGACGATGCCGGGATATTGGCCGGCCTCGATCTGTTGCTTGAGCCCGTCACCCTTTGGCCCGCCGGCGATCTCTACAAATGTCGGCAACCAGTCGAGCGCGGCGAACAGCTGGTTCTTCACCGTGCCGGGCCTGATAACGCCCGGCCAACGGATCACCATCGGGGCGCGGTAGCCGCCTTCCCAGGCCTCACCTTTCTGGCCCTTGAACGGAGTGACGCCGCCATCCGGGAAGGTGATGGCCTCGGCGCCATTATCCGTGGTGAACACGACGATGGTGTTGTTGGTCTGCCCCATGTCGTCGATCTTCTTGAGCACCAGGCCGATGTTGTCGTCCATCTGCTTCATGCCGGCTTCCTGGATGCCCCAGTCCTTGCCGCCGACCTCGCCCAGCATCGCTAAGTACTTGTCCGACAGCACGGTTGTGACGTGCATGCGCGCCGGGTTGTACCAGACGAAGAATGGCTTGTTTGTTCGCCGGGGATCGTTGCGGTCGAGGAAGTCGATGACCTTGGCTGAGATTTCCTCGTCCACCGTCTTCGAGCGCTCAAGCGTCAGCGGGCCCTCGTCGCTGCACCTCTGGTTTGCCGCCGTGCCGTCGGAGGACTTGCACCAGAGCACATTGCGTGGAGGTGTCAGACAGGTTGTCGTCTTGGGATCCACGGCGCCGGGAACCTCCGGAATGCCGGGGATCGGCGTGTTCTTGCACGGCGGTGCGATCGTTTGCGTGGTCGGATTCTTGTTGATGTCGGGGAAGCTCACCTGCTGCATCGCGTCGAGGTGATAGAGGTAGCCCCAGTACTCCTGGAAGCCGTGCGCGGTTGGCAGCGCCTCGGTGTGGTCGCCGAGGTGATTCTTGCCGAACTCGCCGGTGTTGTAGCCGAGGTCGAGCAGGAACTTGGCGACCGCCGGCGTGCCGGGTCGCAGGTAGGACGGGCTGCCCGGTAGCTGCGGCGGGATCATGCCGGTGCGCACCGGATACATGCCGGTGAAGAAGGCATTGCGACCGGAGGTGCAGCTCTGCATGGCGACGTAGTCCATGAAGATCGCGCCTTCGTTTCCGATCCGGTCGATATTGGGCGTTTCCCCAACCATCAGGCCGCGGTGGTAGATGCTCGGCTGCATCCAGCCGATGTCGTCGCCCATGATGAAGAGGATGTTGGGCTTCTGTTGCTGCTGCGCGCTTGCCACCGTCATGGCGGCGAACGACGCGAGGAGGCCGAGGCAGAACGTCCTGATCATACGCATGGCCTGTTTCCTCGGTTTTGGCTGCCCGAACGGGCCGGCAGCCGGCGCCCGGTGACAGTCACGCCGAACGTTCGGCGCGCCCGCATGCTCCATGAGCCCCGAGTTGTAACCAATCGATAGCGGGGGCATACGCAACTGCACACGCCGCCCAACCGGCGTCACCGCCGCGATTAGCCGCCACCGCCTTTAATTCGTGGCGGATTCTTCGTGTCCAGCAACGGTAAGGGATTTTCTGGATTTTGAAGATTGGGTCTCCAGTCGTTCGAGGCTCCTCCTGTGGCTCGCTTGATGCTCGGATAGTCAACGATTGACTTGTTAAATTCCATGACGACCGGGAAGATCAGTGCCAAGATCCAGCCGTTGTCCTGCCCCGCATAATTTCCCGGTGACGGGTTCGGCAGGCGCGACGCTACCGCTCCATTGAACGTCATGTCGTATTTCTCGAACGGATCCATGGTGAGGTTGTACGCTGCACCGATCGCACCCAGGTTCTGCTCCGCACCAAGCCAGGTGTCCTTGGCCGTCCATAGGTATTTCCACGCGATGTTGAGGTCGGGATTGTTTGGATCACCGGCGATGTCAACGCGCGCTCCCATGAAACTTTCGCCATCGATGTAGATCCACGATCTCCGGGCGGAGTGCTTGGCCTGCCCGAGGATGTAAGCGCTATTGTCGATGCTATCGAAGTAGATCGGCTTACCATTATCGTCCGTCCACGCGCCGTGTGGCGGCGGTGTGAGCCCGACCATCGCGGCCAGCGTCGACCAGCCGTCGATGTGCGACATCATTTCGTCGTACTTCGCGCCAGCCGGGATGTGTCCGGGCCACCACATCAAGCCCGGCACGCGCCAACCGCCCTCAAACGCCGTGCCTTTTTCGCCCCGGAAGGGCGTGGTGCCGGCGTCGGGGTAGGCATCCTGCCAAGCACCGTTGTCGGCCGTCACGATGACGATCGTGTTGGGCGCCTCAGCGCGAATGGCATCCATGATCCGGCCTATGTTGTCATCGAGTTCCAATAGCGAATCCGAGTAATCGCCGAGGCGCGACTTCCCGGCGAACTTCGGTGCCGCATTGGTCGGGTTGTGCATCTTCATGAAGTTGACATCCATGAAGAATGGCTTGTCGTCCTTGGCGTGTTTCTTGATGTATTCGATTGCGTAGTCGGCCTGCCGAACGTCGAAAGTGGCCAGGGAATCGTAGGTGATGTATTCGTTTCTCTTCGCCGGCTTGCCGGCCTCGCCCTCCCATTCGTACATGTTCACGACGTCGAAATAATCCTTCTTGAACTCCGCGTTGTACGAAGGGAACCACGGATGGAACCACTTGGAGGTGTCGGCGTAAGTGTAGACGCCCGGGTAGTACGCGGCGAACGCCTTCATCTCGTCGAAGCCGTGCTCGATCGGGTAGGCCGCGGGCTTGTCGCCTAGGTGCCACTTGCCCGAGAAGTACGTCGAATAGCCGTTTTTCTGGAAGAACTCCGCGATGGTGGGAGTCTCCTTTTTCAGGGCATTCTCATCGCCCGGGGCAACCACGATCGAGAGTGCTGAGCGGATCGGGATGCGCCCAGTCATGAACGAGGCGCGACCCGCGGTGCAGCTCGCCTGACCGTACCAGCTCGTGAACACCGCGCCTTCTTTGGCGATCCGGTCGATGTTCGGGGTCGGGTGGCCGAGAGCCGCGCCGCCTCCCGTATAGGCACCGAAATCGTTCCAGCCGGTGTCATCGGTCATGAGCATGACGATGTTCGGCTTCTTCTGCGCCACGGCTGGCGCGGCCGCGATCAGCGGAACCAGCATTGCCATCGCAACCAAGGGAATTTTCTTGCGATCGGGGAGCTCCATAACCCACCTCCATGTCTTCCGCTTCGGTTAGGCTTTATGGGCTTGAGGCGCGATAGAAACGATAGAACAACCCCGCATGGGATTGCTTTATTGCAGACGCGACTAGCCTTACGGCTGATAGCCGGCAGCAACCATGCAGGCCTTGTATACGTCCGCACGCTGCATATCCTGCGACTGGCCCCCGCTCGGCTCCGGGTATTGCCGATGTGCCTCTGCAATGCACCGACGTATCGCCGCATCGCGTGCCTCGCCTTGTTGCGCAGTCTGCGTGGCTGCCTGCGGGCTCGCGAGCGTCACGGCAACGAACACTCCTAGTAGGCCGAGCGAGAAGTTCCTGGTCATACTCATGGCCTGTTTCCTCAGTTCTGGCTGAGACTCGGATGCTCCCGCACCCGCGTGGGGGGCGGGTTCATCCACATTGTTCGAGCTTCTTGCGTGCGGACAGCCGAGTCCGCGCACGTATCCTGCACCGAAGGCGCTATGGTGGAGCAATCACAGCTCCGTGAGGGGCTTTTGGAGATAACATCCTGTTATCGCTCATTCGACTCCAATCACGCATCGCACGTTTATGGAAATAATATGCGGCGATGCAGTCGATATGCTGCAGAAGCGGCGACGCGCCGCAAATGCTGTCACCCGCTGGTCACATCCGGGAATATTCGTGCTGCTGTCGATAGCGAAGAGATAGCGCGCCCGAGGTCGGACACAAGCGCATGTCAGAGTGTCATGCCTGTTGCCGCGGAGGCGCGGCATGTCGCGACCGGATGCTGGAGCATTTTACCATCTCGCTGTGACGGTCGCTTGCGAGGACAGGCCTTTGCGTGCCGGGCAACGGCCGGGTGCAAACATGAAGCGAAACGGAGAGGTAGCTTTCAACCGGCGTTTGCTGGGGAGGCGTGGCGCTGCGATCGCAGTCTTGACCGCCGCAAGCGTCCTCGTTTCTCAAGCTGCGCTTGCCGACGAAGGCGGCGTCAGCGTTTGGCTTCCCGGCTTTTTCGGAAGCCTCGCAGCGTCTCCGCTGCAGCCGGGATGGTCGCTCACGTCGATCTACTATCACACCACCGTATCTGCCGGAGCCGACGTGGCGAAAGCGCGCGAGATCACGATTGGCAAAATCCCTGCCAATCTCAACGTCAACCTGAGCGCTAGCCTTGATGCCAGAGCCGATCTCGCGTTGGCGCTGCCGACCTACACCTTCGCCACGCCGGTTTTGGGCGCGCAGGCGACCGTCGGCGTGATGGGGTTATACGGCCGCACCAGCACGTCGCTGGCCGCGACGCTTTCAGGCACGTCGACGACGCCGTTTGGAACGCTCCCGTTCTCGCGTTTCGACAGCGTCAGCGACGCGGTGACCGGCTTCGGCGATGTGTATCCGCTCGCGACCCTGCGCTGGAACAACGGCGTTCACAACGTCATGACCTACGTGTTCGGGGATGTCCCGGTCGGCGCTTACGACTCGACGCGACTCTCGAATATCGGCGTCGGACACGGCGCCATCGACGCCGGCGGCGGCTATACCTATCTCAATCCGCAGACCGGGCACGAATTCTCAGGCGTGCTCGGCTTCACCTACAATTTCACCAATCAATCGACCCAGTATCAGAACGGCATCGACATGCATTTCGATTGGGGCGCGTCGCAGTTCCTGACCAAGCAGCTTCAGGTCGGCCTCGTTGGCTATGTCTACCAAGAGGTCGGTTGCGATAGCGGCTCAGGCGATCGGGTCGGCTGCTTCCAGTCGCGCGTGGTCGGTGTTGGCCCGCAGGTCGGGTTCGTTATTCCCCTGAGCACCACGACGCAGGGCTACCTCAATCTCAAAAGCTACTGGGAATTCGCGAGCCAGAACCGGCCCGACGGCTGGAACGCCTGGGTCACATTCGTGATCTCGCCGGCGGAACAGGCGCCGAGCGCCCAACCGCGACATATAATTACGAAATAACCGGGCGTGTTGCGATCATTCCACTCCTCTCAAGAGTTCCGCTACCCTGTTACATTTGTCCATGCAATTGACCGCTTCGGGTCAGACTCGACCGACCTGGCCAAGGGCGACGCGTTCATTTCTGTCCGCTATGCCCTCCAATAGCGACCTGGGCGACGGCGCGTTGGAGTAAAGCTGCACTGATAACTTACCGGAGGGGGCGGCAGACTCAGCCGAAAGCGTCAGGCCCAAAATTTCTGGATCTTGTCCGCCTCGACCTTGGCGCGCCCGTGTCCCGTCCTTAATGCTGGCTCTATTTGGCCGGGATCGAGCAGGTTCACCCCAGTGGGCGTGCCAGCGATGATCAACATCGTCTGCGTACCTGTCGCTTGGGAGAGCGTCGATCTCTTTGTAGATGTTGTGCGGGATGCCGCTCAATAGGCTGCCCTCGTACCCGTTGGTCAGCGTGATGACGAGCGCCCGCTTGGAGCCGGCGACTACATCGGTGTGCGCCCAGGTCCTGGAGATCCCCCCATCCATGCAGAATCGCTGGCCGAGCAATGTCGGACCGATAACGCCAGGCAGCGACGAGCTGGCGGCCGCCGCGTGGGCCAACGGAATGCTGTTCCTGCGTGCTACCTCTTGCCCTACTATCAGCCTCTCGCCCGTGTAGCAGTCGTTGGCGGTGGTGTACATTTTTGCCACCGGCCAGCCGGTTGTGCTGTCGCCGGTCAACAGGCTTACCAGCCGCTCGACCGCGCTCCCGTTCACCCGGTTGTCGGCGGCAAGCGCCGCGCGGCCGATCGCGCGGATTGAGGCTGGGCTGCCGTCCTTGACGCTGAAGTTGATCTCCTGCGCCCGCTTTTGGCTGAGGTTTGGGCTGGCGACCGGTGCGAGCCGCGCGAACAGCGACGGGAAATGGCCGAAGAAGTCGAACTCCAGCCGCAAGCGCTGGAAATGCCCAGAGGTCAGTGACGAGCCCGCGTAAGAACCGGCCGAGGTTCCGACGACCATCTCGGCGATGTTGAGATCGACGCCTAGCTCATAAAGGCCATGGAAGAATCCGCAATACCAAGCGACATAATATTCCCCTCCGCCACCAAGAACCAAGGTGCGGTCGAGGCCCTTAGCGAGGTCGGAGACAGTGGGCGTCTCGGGGATCGGTCGGGTCAGTCCGTCGTCGGCAAAAAGCTTAGCCGAGATCTCGGCTGCCATCGCGTCCGCGTCGTAGGGGGCGGCGGTCGCCAGGGATGGCGGCGCAGCGTTGAGAAAGTCGCGTCGAGTGGATGTTTTCATCCGATACTCCGCAGATACGCCGAACGCCATGATTGTCGGTCAAGGTAATCACTGCAGGCGCGTGGTCATGTCCAATGCGATACCGCTCCGACGGTAGCACATACGCTCCCTCAGAGGACGGTGACGGCCGGGCCATCCCATTAGCGGACATCGGGCTCTTTCATTCGATCACCTTATCGGCGCGAAGCAAGAGACGCGACAACTTTGGTCCGCGCTTTCCGCCAGGTTCGTCAGAAGATCAGTAGTGCGATATCGCGTCGCGGTACCACTCACTCAGAGGGTAGCCGTGGTAATAGCCGGGTCGCTCCGACGACTGATAGCCTTGCTGGGGTGCCGATTGCGCCCGCGCCGATTGCGCCCGCTTCGCATTCGCCAAAGCGGGGGGAACGAGCACCATCGCAAGAATGGCGACAGCAACTAGCGTCTTCATGGGTTTCCAGTTCATCCGTGTCCCTTAACCTTGCACCACAGGTCGTCGCTGTCGGTGGCATCACAAGGCTGACATGCCTCGGCCCGCGTTTTTGTTGGCTTCCACCACTGGTATATTGGTTGCTGTCCTTGCCTTCACTGACACTTCCAAAATGTCACGGCTTCTTTCGCCGGGCACGCATAAGACATCCAGTATCTTGCTGGCGTGATCTGGTAATCGGGATCGGCAACGGCTGCGCAGACGGTAGCGCCTAGAGAAACTGCCGGCGTAATCCGATTGAAATGAACCGGGCACTTGGTCGGGTGCAAGATGCCGAACCCCACAAACGCGATAATCAACAGGTAGGTGAGAGATGTATTTCTTTTTCATTGGGGTCTCCTCTTATTCACGGCGCAATAAGCGCACACCGTGTGCCCGCGCATTACGAATGCAGCGGCTGCCCTTGGCCTCGGCTTGTTCCAGGGGAACTCAGCCATTTGGTTGAGAAAACGTCGGGCACTGCCCCCGGCCCGAAAGGATAGCACACCTCGGCGTGCAAGAGGCCTATTGCGCCGCGGGGTTCGAACACACCTCATGTCCGCTTTGGGTCAATAGCGTCGGAGATGATCGGGACCGTCCAGCGTCCCATGTCCGCTTTACCCCAAAAGCGGACAACAGGCGGATGTCTCGCTAAGTCCGCTTTGTGCCGATTGTGTTGCAAAAGTATTTTGAG
>Ga0306925_10004248_pt1 | contig 12876 bp, 4 predicted proteins | sample flu12Cox44000176_FD_203755 | JGI IMG/M metagenome (GOLD analysis project Ga0306925, IMG submission 203755) | Lab enrichment of tropical soil microbial communities from Luquillo Experimental Forest, Puerto Rico - flux8day.12C.oxic.44.000.176 (v2)... | ecosystem: Environmental > Terrestrial > Soil...
TAAGAAAGCTGCGATTTGCTCCAGGCTCAGCTTCTCGGCTTCGTGCACGCTGGTGGTCAATCCTCAGCATGCCACCTGCTTCAGGCTCATCTTGTGTTAGAAACCGACTCCTCCTTCAGGCTCATCTGGCATTGGAAAAGACTCCGGCTTCGCCGCGTAAAGGTGTTCGTGATAAGCTTACTGCTTTCCCCTCGATGTTTCTTTTGGGCAAAAACCTGCTGGTGTGGAGAGGCGGGGCGTTTCTTCTGCTTTCAGTCGCTCTGTTGCAGGGGCAGAGCAAGCAGCCGATCACAGACGCACAAGCTTGTGCAAAATGCCACGCCGCCATTCATCAGCAGTGGGCCGCCTCATTCCACGCCAAAATGCTGCAACCCGCGACTGACCTGAACGTCAAGGGAAACTTTGTCGCTACAAAAGTGGTTCTGCGTGGTTCAACCTATCTGCTGCAACACCGCGCTGGACGTTTTTACGTTACCGAATCTGACCTGAAGGGGACCGCCTGGGAGCACCGCGTGGAGTACACCTTGGGCGATCGGCGAATTCAGCAATACCTCACCACGCTGCCTGACGGCCGCATTATCGTTCTCCCTCCCACTTGGGACGTTGTTCGTAAGAGATGGATCCACGGCGTCGATAGCGGCAACCCAGAGGAAGACCCCGGCAGTGTCCTCCAGGTCTGGAACAAATCGTGCTATACGTGCCACGTCACCCGGGCGGAGAAGAACTTCGACGTGCAGCAACTCCGCTATCAGACAACATGGCAGGATTCTGGGATCAGCTGCGAGAGCTGCCACGGGCTAGGCGCAGACCACGTGCAGGCGGCGACCGCCGCGGGAACCGATGCCAACAAACGTGCTCTCGTCAACAGCAAGATCGTCAACCCGGCGCACCTGGATGCGACCCGCAGCAGCATGCTTTGCGCCCAGTGCCACTCTTTTCGCGATATCGATGCTGTTGGGTTCACTGCCGGGGCAGATTACTATGATTTCTTTGTGCCGCTGCTGGAGGCCCGCCTGCCCTCCTCGGAGAATCTCGCATACTGGCCCGACGGGCGGCCGCGCTGGCTGGCGAACGAGGCAATCGCCTTTTGGCAGAGCCAATGCTTCCTAAAGGGAGGCGCGACTTGCAGCACCTGCCACTCGCAGCCGCACAAGATCGACGTGAAGCGCAATCCACAACTACGGCCGGACAACAACGCGCTTTGCACGAACTGCCACACGGCAATCGCGAAGGGTATTGCGAAGCATACCCACCACGCTGCGAATACCCCGGGCAGTTCCTGTATTGAGTGCCACATGCCCGCCACCGGAGTCAGCCTCAACACGCGCATGCGCGATCACTCGTTGAGCATCCCGGTTCCGGAGAACACAATCCGGCACGACATTCCGAATGCGTGCAATCTCTGCCACCTCGACAAGAGCCCCGCGTGGGCGGTACGCCAGGTGAAGAGCTGGTACGGCGACAAACGGCGTCAGGTCCTTATTGCTCGCGCTAATGCCTTCAGCCAGGCGCGCCAGGGCGATGCAGCGGCGGTACCCGGCCTGCTACAGATCCTGTCCGACTCCTCGCAAGGGGAATTCATCCGGGCTAACGCCATCGAATATCTGGGCACCTTCCCGAACGATCCCGCAGCTTATGATGCGGTCTTGCAGGCAATGTCGGATCCACAGCCTTTGGTGCGGGGCACGGCGGCGTTGGCCATCCGGCCGCGGGCGGCGCAAAGAGCTGCCATCGCGCCGGTGCTGGTCTCGCTCCTGGCCGATCCGGCAGCGACGGTTCGCATGAATGCCGTTATCGCCCTGGTCGCCATAGGTGTGCAGCAACTCCCAGGCGAGGATGGCCTGCGGTTTGATCGCGCCAGGCAACTGTACCCCAAACGCGCCGAACTCAACTCCGACGACGCGCAACAGCAGTTCGCTGCCGGAAAGTTCTTTTTCCTTTCCGGTGACATGGACAGCGCCGTGGCCGCCTTCTGGGCCAGCCTGAAACTCGACGACAAGACTCCCGCACGTTACTATCTCGGCCGGGCCCTGGCGCAGAAAGGCGAAGTGCAATCGGCACGCCAGATCTTGCAAACCATACCCACCAATGACCTGCAATACGAGCCGGCGCAGCGCTTGCTTGCCGATCTCGAAACCAAGGAGCTTCCGGCGGAGACCGCAGCGCAGCAGGGAGCCGCCATGGAGAGCGGCGCGGCGGCAGACGAGCATTTCCGTGATGGTCAGCTGCAGTATCAAAATAAGGACTACAGCGCGGCAATCACGCAGTTGGAGCAGGCGCTGCACCTGGCACCCCAGGCGGCGTGGGTGAAAACTGCAGAGATCGATCGCGCCATTAGCCTGGAGAAGCTGGGGCGCGCCAGTGAAGCCGAAGCTGCGATCAAGGCCCTTTCCGGGAGCGACACTGCTGGCGACGTTGACTTGCAGCTCGCCTACGTCGAGTTGCTCTACGATGCCGGACGTCGGGAAGAGGCCTTGCAGCGGGTTGACCAACTTATCGCCGTCGCTCCCCAGGCCCCGACGGCCTACTTCTGGCGTGCGAAAGTGCTCCTACAGCTTCAGCGCACCGACGAGGCGGTGAAAGCCGCGGAGGAATCCATCCGGGTACAGCCCAATCTTCCCGAGGCTCACAGTCTCTTGCTCCGCATTTACCAGATGCAAGGCCGCACACCGGAGGCGGCAGAACAGGCGCAATGGCTCACCGATTATCAACGGCGCGTGGAATCACGCTGATCCTGTCGCTGGCGATGACCTCGCTCGCACAGGGGCAGATTCGCTTCGAGGATATCGCCTCCAAGGCGGGTCTGAAGTTCGAGCTACACAACGGCGCCAAAGGTGAGTTTCGCCAGCCGGAACTCATGTTGGGGGGGGTGGCCGTTCTTGACTACAACAACGACGGTTGTATGGACATCTTCTTCACCAACGGCGGCGACATGCCCTCACTCCAAAAGACTGGGCCGGAATATTACAACCGCCTGTTTCGCAACAACTGCGACGGTACGTTTACGGACGTAACTCAGCAGGCCGGCGTGGCTGGCGACGGCTATTCCATGGGGGTGGCCGTCGCAGACTACGATAATGACGGTTATCCCGATATTTTTGTCGCCAGCCTCAACCGAAATATCCTGTATCGCAATCGCGGCAATGGTACGTTCGAGGATGTAACCGCCAAGGCCCGCCTGGGCGGAGTTGATGCGCATTTCGGCAAGCTGTGGTCGGTTGCGGCGGCGTGGGTAGATGTGGACAACGACGGCTGGCTCGACCTCGTCGTCAGCAATTACGTGCAATGGGACCCTCACTTGGAGCCCACCTGCGGACCTCCGGATCGGCCGGAATATTGCCACCCCAACGCCTATCACGACACTCCGAACCAGCTCTTTCGCAACAACCATGACGGAACGTTTACCGACATTACCCAATCCTCCGGGCTGGGCGCCCACCTTGGCAAAGGCATGGGAGTGGCGGTCGCCGACTACGACGGAGATGGCCTGATGGACATTTTTGTGGCCAACGATTCCGTTCCCAACTTCCTCTTCCACAATCTCGGTCGCGGAAAATTCGAGGAAGTCGGGTTGCTGGCTGGTGTGGCGCTCAATGAAGATGGCCGGCCCGTCGCCGGTATGGGCACCGATTTTCGCGACTTCGATAACGATGGCCGGCCGGATCTGATCTTCACTGCCATGATCGGCGACACCTATCCCCTGTTTCGCAACACCGGCAAGTCGCCTGTGTTTGAGGACGTCACGTCGCACTCCGGCCTGGCTGCGGCGACCCGTGCCCTGACCGGCTGGGGCATCGGCTTATACGATTTCGACAACGATGGCTTCAAAGATGTGTTCACCGCCAGCGCTCTGTTCCCCGGCCTTGACCGTTACCCGGGCAGGACGTCGTCGCTGGCGAATTCGCTGTTTCGCAATTCAGGCGATGGCAGATTCGAAGATGTTTCCAAAACCGCCGGCCTCGATTTTCAACTTGCCGGCCAATACCGCGGCGTTGCCTTTGCTGATTTCGACAACGATGGCCGGGTTGACGCAGTCGTGGCCAATTTGAACGGCCCAGCCCGCCTGTTCCACAACGTAACTCCTAACGCAGGGCACTGGCTGGCGCTGAAGCTCAACGGCAAACGCAGTAATCGCGACGGCATCGGCGCCCGAGTGGAGGTGACCCTGCCGAGCGGCCGCAAACTCTACAATCACGGCACCACCAGTGTCGGTTATGCCTCCTCCAGCGAGCCTTTTTTGCGCTTCGGGCTGGGCAAGGAGGCAGTTGCCCAACTGATTCAGATCCGCTGGCCCAGTGGGCAGGTGCAAACGCTGAACAATGTCAAGGCTGACAAGGTTTTGCAGGTCACGGAACCCTAGAGCCGTTTGGCTTCCCCTGTCTCCGATGTTTTTGGTAGCAGCACCGACTTCAGGGTTTGTTACGAAACTGCGCTGACTGCACTCATGGTGGAACGTGCGTAACGGATTACATACCAACGAGCCGCGTAGCGGCTTTGTCCGTCCCGCTGGACATATCCTTCACACATTAGACTGGGTGCAAACCTCGGGTACAAGTCGGAAGAATCCCGGAGCCGCGTCGCAGAGACAGCAGTTTCGCCTCGTTAGCCGTGCGGAAACTCGCTCGTGATCGTCACCTGATTTTTGAATCACGCCTTAGGTTCTTGTCATAGGCAATTAAGTCGTCACTTCAGTGAGCTCAATCGGAAAGGAAGCGAACTCGGAAAACACCCGTAACGACTGCGGCGTCGAACCGGCACGCCTGTTTCCAATGCACATAAAGGCTCCGATCGCAGAAGTTTCGCCTGCTTGAGATTCACCGAACCAGCGCTTTAGGCGTCAGAGAAAAAGCCAGGAAACGGCAGTACCTCCGCTCCGGTTCTTTCTATTGTGAAGCCATTCCCAATCCGTCCTTCACACATCCTCAACAAGCACGGCAATGAAAATTGGCCGGGAGCGTTGCTCCCGGCCAAGGTCGAACAGGGGTTAGGGGGATTAGAAGCTGACGCGCAGACCAAATTGGATCTGCCGCGGACTGTAGTTGGCAAATTGCCCGTTGAGCGATCCCCAGCTACCAGGAGCCGAGGTGTCAAGGTAGTCGCCGCCGTTGGCGGCCGGATCAATGAATTGGTCATGGTTGAAGAAGTTCGTAAAGACCACCTGGAATTCAGTGCTGAACCGTTCGGTGATCTTGAACAACTTCTTCACGCTGAGGTCAACGTTCCAGTACGGCATGCCGCGATACACGCCGAATCCGCCGTCACGGGTGTCATATCCAAGGATTGGCTGCCGCACGTTGAAAAACGCTGCCGTCGGGTTCTTGAATATGTTGGCGCCGTTGACTCCGGATGAGCCGACGGGGGTCGAGATTCCGAAATAGCGGGAACCCTGCCCCAAGTCCTTGGGAGTGATCGGAATGGCATTCTCGGAGATACCGTTGCCAGCGAAGTTTTCGTTCGGGTCGCCTTCGCCGAAGGCTTGGCCGAAGCCTATTGTGCCGAGGGTTATCGGCAAACCGCTGCCTGCGACAAAAACGGGAGCAATCGTCCAGCCGCCCAGTAGATGTCCCAGGAAGCCGGACTGAGACTTGTAGAAGTTGGGTTGGTAAACGATGAACAGGTTGTAGACATACTTTCGGTCCCAAGCCTGATACCCGTAGTTCACCTGAGGGTTAAAGGGATCAACAAGTGTATCGCCGCTGGTCGCCTGAACTACCGATGCGGTGCCCAGTGCCTTGCCGAAGGTGAAGTTGGACTGCATAGTCATGCCCTTCCAGGCTTGGGTCTTGAAGGTGATGAACAACGCATTGTAGTTGCCGTAGCCAACGCTGGCGTTCATGCCAACGCCACTGGTGAGTTGCCCCTGAGCACCATTTGGTCCGGGCAGAGGGGTTTGCTGCATACTGCGCGGGAAGTTGAAGGCGCCGTTATCCAGGTCGGCCCACAAACTGCTCACCAATTGCTGGTTGAGGGTTGCGTTCCCAGCACCGCCCAGCGTTCCCAAACCTTCATTATCAGCCACGGCTTGGGTGCAACTAGCATAGCCGTTGCAGTATCCGGTGCCCTTCAACGCGGCTTCAAAGAATGGTTGCGGGGTTACGTTGGTGTTGACGTTGGCGTTCTGGCCGCCGCAGCCGCTTCCCGCCAATCCGGCAATTCCACCACAATACTGCAAGACCAGGTTGGCGTACGCCTTTGCAAAGGTCTGTCCTCCCAGCGTCATCATGTACGGCACGGCGTTCAGGTTGATGGCCTGATATTCGTGGTGAATAATGCGACCGATGTAGCCGACCTCCAAGCTCATCTTGTTATTGAGCTGGCGGGCGACACTGAAGGTAAACGACTGCACGCTGTCGGGACGGAAGTTAGGATCCAAGGCTTCGGGTGCGCCTGCCGCCGCTCCGTTCACACCGGGATAGAACGGCTGCGGAAGTGTTTGCGTAGTAGTTTGCAGCGGCGCCACCAAGCCGTCTGTACCGACCCTGAAAACACTGTTCGGATCTGATCTTGTAGTGCCGCACAGATTGCTCAAACGAGTAACGAACGAGCACTGTACGGCCTGGATCAATCCCGGACTGAGGAGCGGAACAAGCACCAGATCTACGCCGTTGAGTCGGCCGTACGTCAGGCCGTATCCGCCGCGCACCACCGTCCTGCCGTCGCCGTTCACGTCCCAAGCCAGGGCCGCACGCGGGCTCCACTCCCCATAAAATGGGTTGTAAATGTGCGCGGGGTGGGTGGCTACGTTTCCAATGAGGTTAAATCCCACAATCGGGTTGTACACCTGCCCCTGCAGGGCTGCCGTCTCCCGATTGTTCAGAAATTGCTGCGTGCTGATCGGCACATTCTTCGAGTCAACGACCGCGACCTGCAACCCATTCTGCTCGGTTGGAGGCATCTCCAGTGTCCATCCCAAACCATAGGTCAGAGTGAGCTTGGGATTGAGGCGCCAAGTATCACTACCGTAGAGGTTCCAGTACGGAATAGTGACCTTGTCCTGAGCGGGAGTCAGCGGAGGATTTAAGGTCAATTGGCTGCCATGTCGCGTATAGGCGACCTGTGAGATCGAGACCATGCCTAAGATCATGGCGTAGTCGCGATTCCAGTTCGTAAAGTTGGCCTTGGCCAATCCCGCTGGTTGGTATCCATTCATTACGACGTTGTTGCCACTAACTCCGGCACCAATCTGGTACGCCGGGTAGTAGTTGATACCGCCGCCGTTGTCAGTGCGCTCGTGCCAGTTGAAGTTGTGGAGGAACATGCCACCGAACTGGACCATGTGCTTGCCATGGATCCAGGTTGCGTCATCGCGGATCATTTGATCGTGACCGTTCCAGAAACGTGAACGTGTCTGCTGGTTATTTACATTGTAAGGAATAAGGGCCTGGGTCGCACTCTCGCCGCCCGGTTCGAGCGCGCCGCCCAGTCCGGGAACCTGCACGCGTCCTCCGTACCTTTCCCACTGCCACCAGTTGCGCAGGTAGCTGTAGCGGATGGAGTTGGTCCAGGTATTCGACAAATTGGCGTCGAGCCCGCCCACCAGATACCACGCCTGCTGCGGATTGTCTGAGAGCGATTGCGGAACACCAAGCTTATCGCCGGGCACCAACCCGCCGATGTCCACCTGGAAGGTAGTAGGTGCCTGGTAGTTGAAGTAGCGATAGCTGGCGAAGGCCTTCCACTTTGCGCCAAAGTTGTGGTCGATTTTGGCCACAGCAAAGTTGGACTTGAGCGGCAAAGGGACGTTGGTCAGGAAGCCTTGGATATTGTTTCCGTCGCAGCGGCCCAGGCCGCAACCGGCTTCATTCGACAGCGGCAAGTACTGGTTCCACATTTGCGAGATCAGCGGGTTAATGCCGATGCCGCGTGGGTCGCAGGGGCCTGCCGGGCACTGCGACGGCTGATAGGTCACACCGTTATAGGTGACAGGTACTGGGTTCAGGTTGTAGGTCGTCCCCCCAAAGGTCAAAAGCCCCAGCCGCATCGACGGCGATGGAACTGCGCGTTCATATAGCGCCGCGTTGGGATAACGGAACCCTTCGTAATTCCCGAAGAAATAGGTTTTGCCACCCAGGATCTCCTTCGGAATAATCGGCCCGCCAATGGATCCGCCGAAGCGGTTGTAGTGGAAGCTGGCGTTGGGTTTGTCGTTGAAATTGTTTATATAGGTATTGGCGTTGAGATTGTTATCGAGGTAATACCAATAGGCGGTGCCGTGCCACTGGTCGGTGCCGCTCTTGGTCTGGACGATCACCTGCGCTCCCGCCGAGCTGTTAAAGTCGGCGGATTGGCCGGCGATGTTCACCTTGAATTCCTCTACGCTGTCAGCGGGAGTCGGCATCACACCGGTTGGCCCCGCCGAGACGCCATTGCTCTGGTTGGACACACCTGTCGGATCACCGGCATAGCTTGGCGTGTACACGCTCATGCTGCCGTCCATATCGTTGGTGTTGTTTCCGCCATCGAGCTGGAAGGAGCTCTGGTCCACGTTCGCTCCGGCCACGCTGCCATCAGGGCTGACGCCAGACTGTAACGTCATAAACGTGCTGGTATCGCGCCCTAGCGTGGGAAGCGATTCCAGTGACAACCCGTTCACCGTGCTTCCAACCGTCGCATTCAGTGTCTGCAGTTCGACGCCCGAGCTCGCTACTTCTACCGTTTGGCTTTCGCTGCCAACTTTCAGCGTCACATTGTTGGTTGACGTTTCGCCAACTGCAATGATGTCGCTCGGAATCGAAACTTTCGCGAAGCCAGTCTTCGTGATCGTGACCTCGTAATCTCCAGGACGCAGATTCACGAACGTGTACCGTCCCGCCGAGTTCGTGGTCTGAGTTTGTGTTGCGTTAGTCGCTTTTTCTTTGATTGTGACAGTGACGTCTGGAACCACTGCGCCGCTAGGATCTGTAACCACACCAGTCATGGTGCCGAGTGTGCCAGCCTGCCCGAACATTGACGTGGCAGAGCTCAGCAACAAGACCACAGTGAGTGCAGCGATCCAAATCCAGGATCCCGGGAGTTGAGTACGCCTCATCGTTTCCCCCTATCGGTGTTTCTGTTGTTAATCCCAGCCGTGCGCGAGTTGCACGGCACCCCAACTACGGCAGACTTGACTCGTAGTAGCCGCCCGTAAAGGCTAGGCACAGAGCGGCCCTTTACCCCGACAATCCGCATCCTGCCCCCGCGAAACGGTGTTTCGCCCTACTACTTAATGTCTCGGACACTATTCCTCGGACCGGGGACATTGCAAGACCACCAAAGTGCCCTTAGGGGCTTGGCCACTTTAGTGGATGATTTTAGGGCACGCAGAGCAGTGCCCAGAGCCACTTATCTCTAAGCATTTCAATGCGGTTCTTGCACCGGCGCGCGTTTTGCCGTTACGATTACGCGAACCCGATTCACATCCCCTTCAACTAAGGAATTCTGCATGCGACGTGCCGTTGTGTTGTGCTGGTCTGTCCTCTTCTCTTTAACTGCCGTGTCATTCAGTCAAGTCGATACTACGTTGATAGGAGGCATGAAATGGCGCCAGATTGGCCCGTTTCGGGGTGGCCGTGTGCTCGCTGTCGCCGGCGTGCCGGGCGATCCCAACACTTATTATTTCGGGGCTGTTGCAGGAGGAATTTTTAAGAGCACCAACGGTGGAATGACTTGGGTGCCAACCTTTGACCATCAGAACGTCTCCTCCATCGGAGCGATCGCCGTTGCAGATTCCGATCACAACATTCTTTATGCAGGCACCGGCGAGGCCTGTCTGCGCGGCAACATCTCGTATGGCGATGGTGTGTACAAGTCGACCGACGCCGGACGCACCTGGATGAACGTCGGCCTGAAAGATTCCCGTCACATTGGTGCTGTAATAATCGATCCTCGGAACCCTGACATCGTTCTGGTCGCTGCTGTCGGGCACGCTTGGGGACCGAACACCGAGCGTGGTGTATTCCGCACTGCTGACGGTGGCAAGACTTGGCAAAAGGTTCTTTACAAAGACGAGAATACCGGCGCCATTGACGTTGTCTTTGACCCGAAGAATTCCAATATTGTTTATGCAGCCTTATGGCAAGTGCGACGTCAACCCTGGAACCTCAACAGTGGCGGCCCGGGCAGCGGGATCTATAAATCCACCGACGGCGGCCTGACCTGGAAGCAACTCACCGGCAACGGACTTCCCTCCGGCCCGCTGGGCCGTATCGGCATTTCAGTTTCCGGCGCTGACTCCAATCGCGTTTACGCCATAATTGAAGCCAAGGAGGGCGGCATCTACCGCTCCGATGATGCCGGCAATACGTGGACCCGTGTCAACGATGATGAGCGCTACCGCCAACGTGCCTGGTACTACATGCATATCTTCGCTGATCCGAAGAACGCCGACACCGTTTACGTGCTCAACACCGGAGCGTTTCGCTCCAATGATGGCGGCAAGACCTTCGAGCTTCTGCCCGCCCCCCACGGCGATCACCACGGCTTTTGGATCGACCCCACCGATCCCAACCGCATCATGAACAGCAATGATGGAGGCGTGACCATCTCGATCGATGGCGGCAAAACTTGGACACAGCAGAATAATCAGCCGACCGCGCAGTTCTACCACGTAGCTGTAGACAATCACTGGCCCTATCGCGTCTACGGAGCACAGCAGGACAACAGTACAGTTGCGATTGCTAGCTACAGCGACGACGGCGTTATCGCTCGCCAGGACTGGTACGAGGTTGGCGGCGGCGAGAGCGGTTACATCTCGCCCGATCCACACGATTCCGAAATCGTGTACGCGGGCTCAGATGCTGCGATCATCACCCGTTACGACCACCGGACGAACCAGCTCCAGGACGTCTCACCTTATCCGCTAGACACCTCGGGTAACGGCGCCGGTGTTCAGAAATTCCGTTTCCAATGGACGGAACCGGTCTATGTCTCGCAATACGACTCCAACGTTATCTACAGCGCTTCGCAGTTCGTGATGAAGACAGCCGACCGCGGCCACAGCTGGAGCGCTATCAGTCCTGATCTCACGCGTAACGACAAGAGCAAGCAAAAGCCGTCAGGCGGCGACATCACGCTCGACATCACCAGTGTCGAGTACTACGACACGGTGTTCACAATCGCTGAATCGCCCTTGCAAAAGGGAATGTTATGGGCCGGTACCGATGACGGTCTCATACATCTCACGCGTGACGACGGCCAAACGTGGGAGAACGTAACCCCCAAAGACCTGCCACAATGGGCGCTCGTCAGTATCATCGAGGCCTCTCACTTTGATCCCGGAACCGCCTATGCAGCCGTCGACTTGCACAAACTCGACAGCCTCAACCCGCTCATCTTTAAGACACACGATTTCGGTAAGAGCTGGACGGAGATCACCAATGGCCTGCCTGCTGGCGCCTATACGCGCGCCGTGCGTGAAGACACAAAAGTCAAAGGTTTGCTCTATGCCGGAACTGAAACGGGCGTCTACTTCTCCATCGATGACGGCGCCCACTGGCAACCTTTGCAACTGAATCTACCGACCACCCCGGTTCACGATCTGGCTATGAAGAACAACGACCTCGTCGCTGCCACTCATGGCCGCTCGTTCTGGATCCTGGACGACGTGAGTCCGCTGCGCCAGGCTGCAACCGTCAACACCAGTACCGATGCCCATCTCTTCTCGCCAGCCACCGCGACGCGATTACACTTCCCCGATGCCGTAGACCGTAGGCGTCCCGTTGGCGACAACCCGCCCAAAGGTGCGATCCTCTATTACTACCTGAAGGAGAGATCAGCACCGAAAGAGGAAATCACGCTCGACATCTTCGACAGTCAAGGTAAGCGCGTTCGTCACCTATCAAATCTGGTTGAAAACAAGAACGAGCAACCTCCCGAGTGGCCTGACCTTGAGCGTCCTTCCAACCTCCTGCCTGCCGCTGCCGGCATAAATCGCTTCGCCTGGGACTTCCGCTACGACCCGCCGGTACAGATCCCTGGAGCCTTCTACACTGGCAACGCTCCACGTGGGCCGCTCGTCAATCCCGGCACCTACCAGGTGAAGCTCACGGTGAAAGGCAAAACGCTAGCTGCACCGCTCGAGGTCGTCATCGATCCGCGCATCAAAGACCAAGTCACCCAGGCTGACCTCCAACAACTTTTCGACCTGGCCGTAAAGACTCAGCAGGACATCGACAACCTGCACTGTGCCGTCAATCAAATTCGCGGCCTGCGCGCCAACCTCGATACATTGCAAAAGTGGGCCAGCCAAGGCACTCCGAATAACGAGATCATCGCCGCCGCCAAGGCACTCGACCAGAAGATGACGCCCGTCGAGGAGGTGCTCATCCAGGTCAAGATGAAGAGCTCGGAAGGAAATCTCCGCTACGCGAACATGCTGAATGAGCAGTATGCCAGCCTTAACGACCTCATTCAGTACGTGGACCAGGCGCCCACCGCGTCGCAGTTGCAGGTGTTCGACGAATTGCACACGCGGCTGACTGCCCAGTTGTCCATGTGGCAGCAGATTCAGTCCACAGACCTCCCCGCCCTGAACGACCTCATGCGCAAAAATGGAGTACCAACCCTGACAGTTGGCACCGGTCAAGGTGATTAGAGATGTTCGGGAATTAATGTGCCTTTGCCATCCCGAGGCGACGAAACGGGCCCCGCAGAGCGCCGACTTTGCGCTCCGTGGAGTGTTGTTTAGTCGCCGAGGGATCTGCTTTTTCTGATTTCTCGCTCAGGCTCTTCACTGAATTCTCTATTCTCTTGCCACTCTATTCTCTTGCCTCTGTTGGTAGCAAATTAAAATGTCCGGTTTTATTAGCAAGTGAAATGTCCGGTTCAGGTTAATCTCCAGCCGCCGCCGAGGCTGTGGGAAAGTGGGAATCCCGCGTTGTTTGCGGGATTTCCAAGCGA
>Ga0306925_10004253_pt1 | contig 12872 bp, 19 predicted proteins | sample flu12Cox44000176_FD_203755 | JGI IMG/M metagenome (GOLD analysis project Ga0306925, IMG submission 203755) | Lab enrichment of tropical soil microbial communities from Luquillo Experimental Forest, Puerto Rico - flux8day.12C.oxic.44.000.176 (v2)... | ecosystem: Environmental > Terrestrial >...
CTCTGCGCGCTCTCACTCTGCGACTGGATCGTGACCGAATGGCGAATGCCAGATGGCGCGCAGAGTGAGAGCGCGCGCGCAGCGACCGAAGCGGCGCAGCGTAGCAATCATCTTCAAAGTTTCATCGAGACAGAAGAGCCGGAACTGCCGCCGGAACTCAAGAAGCGGTTCGAAGCTGTCGAGCGCATCTACGCAGAGACGCTTGCCGAGACTGGCAACGATTACTCTTACCAGTTGCCAGCGATCAAGCGACTGGCGCTGAGCATCGAAGCGTTTGACGGCGCGCTCGATGCCAGCGATACGGGCACCGGCAAGACTTCGGTCGCTTGCGGAGTGGCGCGCACCTTGGGGCGCGTGCTCTTCGTTATCTGTCCGAAGGCAGTCATCCCGCCATGGGAGCGCATGGCTGAGCGGTTCGGCGTGGACATTTCGATCATCAATTACGAAATGTTGAGGACAGGCAATACCGAGTTCGGGCAATGGGTCGAAGAGCGAACGAGCAGCGGGCGCGTCATCACGAAGTTCCGTTACGATCTCGACCGCGACAATGACACGCTCTTCGTCTTTGATGAGTGCCACCGGCTGAAAGATTATCGCACGCAGAATTGCGCGATGGGGCTGGCTGCGATTGAAGCCGGCTACAAAGTCATGGGCCTCTCGGCGACTGCTGCCGACAATCCGATGCACATGAAATTCGTTTCATTGCTCACAGGTTTGATCAGGCGACCGCTGGAGTTCTATGGCTGGATGTCGATGAATGGAGTCAAGAAAGGCCGGTGGGGCTTGGAGTTCGTGGGCGGTCGGTCGGTGCTCTCGCGCATCCATCGGCAAATCTTTCCGCTGCGTGGTTCGCGCATTCGGATTGCCGATCTCGGCGACCGCTTCCCGCAGACCACCATCATCTCGGAAGCATACGAGATGGACGAAGCCAAAGAGATCCAAGCGATCTACGACGCCATGCACGCTGAGATCACAAAGCTTGAGAAGCGCATTGCCAAGGATGGCGCGGCAGCGCGCGCATCGATCCTTGTCCAGATTCTCAGGGCGCGGCAGAAGGTTGAACTCTTGAAAGTGCCGACGCTGGTGGCGATGGCGAAGGATGGCATCGATGAGAACAACAGCGTGATCATCATCGTAAACTTCGAAGACACGGTTCGCGCGCTGGCAAAGCGGTTGCGCGTGCTCGGCAATACCATCACCGGCAGCGACAAAGCCGAAGATCGACAGGACTTGATTGACCGCTTCAACGCGGACGATGAGGACATTCTCATCATGAACATCAAGGCTGGCGGTCTTGGCATCTCGTTGCATGGCGACGCGACCAAGCGCACGCGGCTTGTGCTGATCAGTCCGACATTCAGCGGCATTGATCTCAAGCAGGCGTTGGGTCGCGCACATCGCGCTGGCGGTGCGCGGAGTATCCAGAAGATCATCTGGGCAGCGAACACGATTGAAGAAAAGACCTGCTCGAAAGTGCGCGCTCGAATGCAGCGGGTCAGTATTTTCAATGACGATAAATTGGACGAATCGCTGGCAATCTGAGCGGCACCATGTCAAGAGTCAGGGCACGGCAGAAAAACGACGCAGCGGGGTTCTGAGCGCGTCGAAATGCCGCTCTGAGAGCGCGAAAAGCGCGTTTTCCCGTTTCAAGCAGCAAGCGGCGATCTCTGCCGCTGTTGCTTGAGCGGGGCATTTTTTTACCCGAATCGGATAAACTACATTTCTCCCTTCAGGGCAACAAAACCGATGAAAGGAACCAAACAATGACAGACCAGCAGATAAATCGAATCGTGTTCGTTGTGAGCGCGATTCTGACAATCATCCTGTGTGTGGCAGCAGCGCGCGCAGACGACGAACGCGACCACCGCGAGCGCGATCATCACAACTACATCATCGAGCGCCAGGAGACTTACCAAGTCGAAGGCGTCCCGATCTCGCGCATCATAGTTGGCAGCCGAGAGATCGACATCTACCGGAACGGCCAGATGTTCGAAGGCAATCATCTCGTTGGAGTGCAAGACAACCACCCACTAAAATGAAAACCATTCTCAACTGCTCGATCGCGGCGCTCCTGGGCACGGTGCTGGCGATCGCGATCACCCGCTACGGCTACGCGGGGGACAAAGGCACAAGGGCCACTGCGGACAACAACCTCACCGACATCCCCGCGGTGTTCCGCACCGACACGCCCGAGATGCTGGCCATTGCCGGCGGGGTGAACGCAGCGCCGTGGCTTGAAATCAGGCGAGCCGATAAGAACGCCGCCGACAAGACCAAGGGATTCGACCCATGCTACACCTACGTCCTTTCAGACTACAAGCCGATCATCAAAAAGCTTCGGGACGGGAGGTGGGAAATCCAGTTCACCGCCGAGATCGCGGAGAACCTGCCATGAACCGAATCATGGAAGCTGGTCACGGGCTACGCGGCGGCCAGCCTCATCCTCTTCCTGAGATGGCTCATTTTCATGGCATGAAATCGAGGCAAAAAAATGCGGGCGGCGCACCTCAAAGGAAAACACCGACCGCCAAAAGGAAGAAAACAAAACAATGAAGGAAAAAAACGGATGACGACGCCGCTTACTGACGAGGAAGTTCTGGATCGCGCAGAACGCTGGGCGCGATTCCATCGCAAGCCCGAAACGCGCGGCCGCATGGACGAGTGCTTGAAAGGTCTGAGCGAGGCCGATCAACGCCGCGTTTACCTGTGCGGCCAGCGCGTGTCCACTGGACTTGCGCCCAAAGTGCTTCCAGCGCAAACTCAAGAAAGAAAGGAGCCAGATGAAAAAGAACAAAAAACGACAAGCAAACGAGCAGCCAAAAATAGAGGCTGACATGATAGTGTTGAGCGAGGCGCTTCGCCTGCTCAAGGAAAAGTATCCATGGTTGCCGCTGGCAACTGTGCGCAAGTCAGTGACCGACGGGCAAGTGCCCAGTGTGCGGATAGGCAAAGCAAAGCGCGCACACTATTTTGTCAGGCTGAGCGATCTTGAAACATCGCTCGCTGAACCCGTAACAGCATAACAAAAAAACAGTCGCGCCTTTTTACGGACGCGACTGCCTAGAAAGGAAACAACATGAGCAGCAAGAAAGCAGCAAATGCCGGTGCGACCCAAAGTCGTTCCGGCGGGAAGAGTAAACAGACAACCGGCCTAGTCAAGAAGCTGGTCGAAATCCGGCACAGCCTCGGCAAGGTCGAGAAGACGAAGCGCAATCCGCACTTCGGCTATAACTACGTAGGGCTTGAGCAATTGAACGCGCTCTTGGAGCCGAAATTGACTGAGCACAATATCTTGTTCACGACATCGCTTGTCAGCGAGGAAGTTAGATACGGCGAAGCGAAAGAAGGCGTGTTCGCAAAAGTGATCACCGAGCACGAATACCATGACGCGGACAGCAGCGAAAAGCTTGCGTTCCGCAGTTCGGGTTTGGGCTGGGACGCTGGCGACAAAGCAACCGCAAAAGCAATGACGGCATCGATCAAGTCGCACTTGAAGGCGAACTTCATGGTGAGCGATGAGGCCGATGACACCGAAGCTGGCGAGGAGCGACCTGCCGCTGCTGCGCCGAAGGGCGCGGACAAGCATCGTCCGACGCGCGAGTATGAGATGGAGACAGGCGACGGCGATGCCAAGGTCGCGCAAGACGTGCTGGAATTGAAAGCGTTCCTGACAGAGAACAAGATTCCAGACGGATTCCTGCTGACCATGCTCACCGACAAGAAACTGATCGACGGTCATACCAAGAACGTCGCGCAGTTGAAGCCTGGTATCCTGCGCCGGTGCTTGGATGAGAAGAGCAAAGCCAATCTGATCGCGGCATGGAAAAATCACCAAACCGACGAAGAAAGCGGCAGCGCGAACGCACCTGATCCAGTTAAGAAAAACAGCGAAGTGCGCACGCGCGAGGGCGATCAGCGAGCGCCGTCGCTTTTGCGCAAGCCAATCGATGAGGGCACCGATCCCCAAGACCTGCTTGCCCAAGACGGTTACGAGAACTGGCGCGAGGTCAAAGTCCATTGGGGCAATGACAAAGACAAAACGCTCGGCAGTCTCACCGCCAAGAATCTTCTGTGGTGGGTGACCAAGTGGGTGCCCAAGCCATACAAAGGCACTTGGAATGAGAAGGACATTCTGCTCGACGCCGCGTTGGTCTTGGCAAGCCAAGAACTGGAAGGAGCGCGGGAATGAAAGGAGCAAAATCATGATGCGACGGACATTCAAACCGACTGCTCATGACATCGAGAGCGAAGGTTTGCCGAGTGCCAGCGGCTTCGATGCCGAGTTCAGATGTTTGGGCAAGCGCGCGCTGTGCGCGCAGTTGCCGAAGGAAGAAGACACAGCGGCTGCGCGGCGCGGCGTGCGCATACATTCCGCGCTGCAAGCTGGCGACTTCTCGGACTTGAGCGAGAGCGAAGCGCGCACGGCATCGCGCATCGCTTATGGCGAAAGCGAGATCGTGCATGAGTACGGGTTTGAAGGCGCGTCGATTTTTTTCGAAAAACGGGAGTGGGATTTCGACGACGATTTCAAGCAGACTTGGAGCGCGCGCATTGATCGAATGGATTGGCTGGCAGCGACACGGCGGCTCTTAGTCATCGATGACAAGACTGGCTGGACGTTGCCGCCGCCTATCCATGAGAACTGGCAGGTGCGCAGCGAAGGCGCGCTGATGGCTGATCGCTGCGATGCGGTCGAGACTGTGGTGGCGCTGATCCATCCGCATCATGCCGATTCGCTTTGGGAAGCCAAAGTGTATTCGTTCAAAGAAATGCGGCATCTGCTCGACATCGTTCGGCATAACGTTGCGGCAATCCAGCAGCCCGACCAACCGCGGACGCCTGGTGGCATGCAATGCCAATGGTGCGCGGCGAAGCGCATCTGTCCCGAATACAAAGCGGCAGCAGACGCGCTCGACCAAGCGATCACCGACGAAGTCCAAGACCAAGGGTTCACGGCGATCTTGCGGCAATCGCCCGAAGAGCGCGGCGCATTCGTGACGCAATTGCACGAGCGCATCAAGACCATGCAGTTTGTGCTTGAGCAGTATGTCGAACTGGCGGTGCGCGACGGCGAGGACAAAGTCAAAGGCTGGCGATTGCAGCGGCGCTTGATTCGCTCGATCACAGATGAAGTGAACGCCATGCAAATCACGCGCGACCGCTTCGGCGAGAACGCGCTGACTGCCGCGCTGCAATTCAATGTGATTGCTCTGGAGGAATACATCGGGACCAGCAGCACATTGAACAAGAAAGAAGCGAAGGTCGCAGTCGAGGAAGCGTTGGCACCCGTGCTAAAATTCACGCGAAGCAAATACTTCCTAAAAGAATCGAGGTCGATCTAAATGAAAGACAAACAAGCAGGCGAGCGATTCATCCGGCAGATTCTCGGCAGTTTCACTGTTGCTTACCAGTCGCATGCAGCGGGCGAAAGCCTTGTGGAACTGTTGATTGCGCACGACATCATTGCGGTCGGCAGCAACGTGCCGGAGTCGATCATGAAAGCCCATCGGCGCGCCATCACCAGCGCATGCACCGCATGCGACAAAAATGTGCCGCTGCCAATCGGACGCGCGATGCTTGATCACTTCCTGCGCTCGCAGCTTGAGGAGATGCTGAATTGATGTCGCCGATGCAACGGACGCTCGCATGGCTGCGCGAGCACGGATACCAAGCTGCCAAGACCGAGCACTTCAATTGGAAAGCGAAAGTCCGTCAGGACTTGTTCGGCTTCATTGATGTGCTGGCAGTCAGCGACGACGAACTGCTGGCGATTCAAGTCAGCGACGGCGCGCACCATGCCGAGCACGTTGCAAAGATCATGGCGCTGCCAGTGGCGCGCCAACTGGTGTTCCACATGAATGTGGAATTGTGGAGTTGGAGCAAGCGCGGCGCGCGCGGCAAGCGCAAGCTGTGGACGCTGCGCCGCGATGCTCTGACTGCGCGCCTTTTGCCGAAACACTCGCTGCTGCGCGAGAAGATCGAGTCGGGCACGTGGGATTCATTGCTGGAAGACGCTGGCTTGGGCGACTTGCCTGACACCAAGGAAGAAGCAATCCAGCGGCTGAAAGACTACAAGGCAGGGAAACGAGCAACGCCCTAAAAGTGCGATTAACCAGCGTAAACAAAAGAATCTGCTTGCACTACTTCGCTGTAGTCGCGCAGACTTTCTCTTAGAAAAGAACACAATGATCCTGCATAAGAAACATAAAATCGGATTCACCCAGATTGATAACAAACTGCTCAACGACGCGCGCTTAACATGGAAAGCAAAAGGCGTGCTGTGTTATCTGTTAAGCAAACCGGAAGGCTGGCAGGTCAACGTCTGGGACATCATCAAGCATGGCGCAGACGGCGAGGCGGCACTCCGCGCTGCCATGCGCGAACTGCGCGAACATCACTACGCGCAGCTTCAAAACATGCGCGCTGATGGCCGAATCGTTCAGCGTTGTTTGACCATCGATGAACATGGCAAATTGCCAACCGATGACCTTCTCGGTTCGGATATCGAAAACCTCAATCAAGAAAACCTCAATGAAGAAAATCGCGAGGCATATCAATACGGAGATTATAGCAAGACTGAAAAGAAATCTTCTTCTGCCGTGACCGCCAAAGTCGGCTGGTCACCGGCACAAGGCTGGTCAAGTATTGATGATGATCTTCGTTCAGAACTGCGCCAAGCGTATCCGGCGTGCGACGTCGAGCGGCAACTGCGGCAGATGACGATGTGGTTGAAAGCAAATCCTGCGCGTGCCAAGAAATCGAATTATCTGCGGTTCATCAATAACTGGCTGAAAAAAGAGCAAGACCGTGGTGGCGACCAGCGCGGCAAGCATTCAACGCCAGCGACGCCGATCAACGTGCGCAACAAGCGCATCAACAAACTCAACGAGCAGAAAGCTTACTGGATGCGTCAGCCCGAGAGCGCGAGGCGCAGCCGCGAACTGGAACAAATCAGAGTGGAATTACAAACCTTATGACGATTGAAACCGAAAAGAGCCGCCGTTTGCGCGAAGAGCAAATCATCGAGCAAGCGTTCGGCAAAAAACAGCAGCAAGAAAAGGAACCCGAAACATGGCAAGAAAGAAAAAGACTGACGCGGACGAAACGCCGTCGCGCCCTCGCGCGCCGGAAGAGTTTTGCGCATGGTGGTATCCGACGTCGCAAGACCAAGAAAGCGGCGCATCGATAGGCGGCCATCCTGATGCCGCGCGGATGTGGGCGCGCAAAGATCCCGGTCGCTGGTGTCGGCGCGCGTTCGGCATCAAAGCGGACAACGCATGGCTGTGCCAGTGCTATCAAGACGAATACAACAGCTGGATTCAAGCGGGGCGGCCTGAGCGCGCCGAGCCATTCATCTCATTGTGCGTGCCGCGCGAAGACGCGCTGGCGTTCATCGCCGAGATGACAGCCGTTGTGAAAGGCGACAAAGATGCGTGAGGACGCGCCGCTCGAGGATCGCCGTTACATTGTGCGCGAGCGCGACGGGCAATACCTGAAACGCATCGAGACAAGCTACGAGTCGGCCACGTGTCCAGTGCATTTCGTCTGGACGCGGCACCGGCATCTGGCTGCCGAATGGACTTACACCGACCTGCACGACCCGCACGCGGCAGTCTCGTTGATGCAGCAGGTGATTCACGGGCACGCTGGCGCATCAGCGGCAAGGATCAAGTGAACTTTTACACCGGGCAAATAGCTTATTCTGTTTTCAGCTAAAGCTATTTTCCATAACCAAAGAAAGAAAAGAACCAATGAAGAAAAAGAAAAGTGCAGAGGAAGCAAAATACAAAATTCATCCGGTAGCAGCGATGTTCCCGATGATGGCAGAGGACGAACTGGATGAACTGGCCTTGGACATCAAAGCCAACGGTCAGCAATTCCCGATCATTCGGGATGATGACGAAGTGGTGCTGGATGGCCGGAACCGGTTGGAAGCATGTCGGCGGGCTATCATAGAGCCTAAGTTCTCGACGCTGGCAAACGGCCAAGACCCAGTAGCCTTCATCATGTCAGCGAACATCGAGCGCCGCAGCCTCAACAAAGGCCAGCGCGCCATGATCACGGCGATGGCGTATCCCGAGAAGCATCAAGGCAAGAAAACATCATCAAAAAATGATGAAGTTGCCAGCGGCACATACGTGCGTATGGCGCGCACGGTGCTCGCGGTGCTGCCGGAGTTGGCTGAACAGGTGCGCATTGATGCAGTGTCATTGAATGACGCTTACCAGCAGGCATTAGAGCACCGCAAAGCGAACGAAGAGAGAGAAAAGACAATCGAGTTCTTACGCGAGGTCGCGCCTGATCTGGCTGCTCGCGTAGATGATTCAAAGGCAAAGAACAAACTGACGTTGCCTGAGGCATTAACGTTGTGGAAGGAACGCCAAGAGGAAGCGAAACAAGTCGAAGACAATCAGCGTGAGACGATCTTGCGTGTTACAGAATCGGCTTGTCATGGAATCATCGGTTGGGCCAACAAAGATTTTGCAGCGAAAACGCTGGAACGTTTGCAAGACGCTGCCTTCAAAAAGCAGTGGAATGACAGGATTCGAGTGAATCGTGCCGATCTTTCCAGCATCAAACGCGGAGCACAATTGCTCACGCAAACATTGGAGGAAATTAACATATGGACAAAGAGAGCACATTAAGCAGCGAATTGTCGCAAGAACGGTCGCGATACCTAGATAAGTGCAAAGAAGAGGGCGGCACGGCACAAGGTTTCCGCGATTACGTCCAGCAACTGCACAAGAAAGAACCATTGCGGTTTCAAAAACGATTGGTGGAATTGTTAGCTCAAGCAACAACGAGAGCATGGGAACGTCCACCCCGACAGACGGGACCGGACTTATTCTCAATCACGCCGCCAGACGCGATTAAGGAGGCTATCGTTCCAGAAATTCTGACGACTCCGAAACACGGCTTGTTGGTGACAGGTGAGATGCTCGACGACGAAAATGCCTTTCGCAAAGTGTCTAGCCATTACGCCACTGTGGGTGATCGGTTTGAGGATGCAGTAGTGAAAATGCGAAAGGCGGCGCAATCAAGCGCTGCGGCGGAAGAGGACATGAAACAGGCCGACGAAGCGCGCCGTCGCGCAAAAGGTGATCTTACCAAACGGCTGATTGACGTAGCTGATTAAACAAAGAAACGGAGGTGATGCGCCGTGCCTGATCCCGAAGATCAGGAATAACTGCCGCGCCGACGTTCAAGCCGAAGGCGCGGCACGCAAAAAACATTAGAAAGGAAAACAACAATGCAAGAACATCAATTCACCCGCACAGTCTGCGCGTGCGAGAAGTGCCGCGCATGCTGCAAGCGGCAACCGGGGCCACTGGCGCATGGTGACTTTGAACGGATTGCCGATCACGTCGCCAAAACGCAAGAACTAAGCGGCGAAATTGCCTTTGAGCAGGTCAAAAGGCAATTGTGCGCGTCGCCCGGTGCGCTGGTGATGGACAGCGCGACCGGCGCAATCAAGCGCATCGGCTCCATCACGCCCAAGCGCGCAAAAGGCCGGTGCGTGTTTCTGGATGAGCAGGAACGCTGCTCGATCCATGAGGTTGCGCCATTCGGGTGCGCCTTCTTCGACACGCACATGGACGCACGCGTTGCCCATCCGCGAAGCGTCTGGCTGGCGCACAATCAGTGCGAGCCGGACTACCAGAAACTGCGCGACGAACTGCCTTACGCGCAAAGCTACAAACCGACTGCTTACTAAACCAACCAAAGAAAGGAAACCAAATGAAAAGACCAAACCGATTGGCAAACGACCACACGCCCGAAGCGTTATCGGCAGCGGCAGACAATTTCGCGCTGCTGATCGCGGACTGGTGCCAGTGCAAACCCGAGCCGCAACCGATCACCGAGACAGCGTATTACCGAGATCCCGAGACAGGGACCCACGGCTGGATGTGCTGCAAGTGCAATTGCATCACGCAAACAGGATAACGTGTCGCCTGCGGACTGGCGCAATGTCGAAAAGTTTCTCCTCTCAGAACAGAAACAACAAACATAGAAAGAGGTAAGTCACAAAATGAAGAGACTGAAAGTAAAAGCAGACGGCGCAGTGCGACCGCTGGAAGTGCTGGTGCCGCTGATCAAGCAGGAGATCGCGTCCGGCAACGAAGCCACAGAGCGCGGCATGGAGTTTTACCGCCACGCTGGCGAGATGTTGCTGGAAGCAAGGCAGCAGGTGCGCAGTCGCGGCTGGCGCGACTGGCTGAGTGAAAACTTCGCCCTGTCCAACACGACAGCGCGCAGGTGGATGCTGGTTGCCAGCACCGAAGGCGACTTCGGAAGTCAGCGCGAAGTCGAGCGGCACGTGCGTGTTCCGTCAGGATTGCCCGAAGGCATTCGGCGCATCCTGCGCGGACTCGCGCCAGACCTCGACGAACTGAGCGACCACAACCTGAGCGAGCGCAAAGAAAACGCTGCGATGCGCACGTTGTCGGTGCAAATCATCGATGCCGGTTACCGCGTCATGGCGATGAAACTGCATCCAGACCATGGCGGCAGCAATGAAGCGATGAGGCGGCTCAATGCGGTGCGCAACGCGTTGAAACGTCTGGCGAAGGGAGGCGTCGAGTATCTACGAGCATGACCAACGAAGACCAAAACGACATTCAAACGCAAGAACGCGCGCTTGAACGGCGACGCGAAGACCTGCTCGCGGACAAACGCGCGCACGAAGAGGCGTTGGACAAACTCAAGAGCGCCATCCGCATCGCTGGCAGGATGGAGGACAGCAAATACAAGCAATACCGTGACGCGCAGGAACGGCACGTCACGGCACTCGCGCGCATCGAAGAGCAACTTCGTCCGTTGCGAAAAGAGCAGCGCGAACTGGCAGTAAAACGCTGGACAGATCGCCAGGTGTCGATGGAAGTCAAATTAGTTGAGACTTACGCGCTCAAGCGCGTTGTGCAGGCGCTGGTGGAATTGCGCGCGGACTGCAACAAGTTCGCTGCCGATTACACGCGCAGTCCGACCATGCGACTGTCCAATGCGCAGTTCGCGGAGCGCGTCGATGAAATCATCAAGATCGCCCTCGACAAGAACGGAGCGTCATCATGAGCGCCGGCATCAAATCGCGGCACGAAAAGCATCCGATGGAGCGCGTTCACGGCGAAATCGTCGAAGGTGACGAGCCCAAGACGCAGGAAGATTGGCACAAACAACTCGGCGAAGGCATCTGCAAGCGCAAAGACGAGATGCAGGACGCTTCAATCGATCTGGCGCTGCGCGTGCTGGCAGCGCAGGAATCGTTGGAGTGGTCGGTGACGCACTTCGCCAAGTCATGGCACAACTGGGGCGAAACCGCCAACGAGCGGCTGCAAGACCTGCGCATGTGGCGCATGTCGTTCAACAGCGAGGTCAAACAACTGCTCACTGACGCTGCCGACATCAGGAAGTTCTTTCTCGATGACAAGCACATCGAGGAAGTCCGGCGCTTGAAAGAGTTCGTCGAACTGTGCGAGCGCCTCAAGGCGTTGAAAGCTGACGGCACGCTCGATGCCGTTGCCGACACCATGCTGAAACTGGCTGTATGAGAAAGCAGAAGCAACACAAGTTCACGTCGCGCGAGCGGCGGCGAATGAAACAGAAACACCGCTGGTCATCCGACCGCGGCAAACCAAAACCTAGAAAGGAAAAACCAGACACATGAAACAAGGCAAAACGCTCGCTCAACTGGCGGGCCAGATAAAACATGAGCGCGAATCGAAGCACGACTTCGTCGCCTCGACAACAAAACTGCACTTCAGCGATGAAGGCACAATCGGGTTCAAGGTGAACCGCGACTCTTACGATGTCGCGCCCACGAACCACTGCATGCGGCAAATATGTCAGCGGAGCAGGATCCCCGCCGATTACGTTGACCGCATGAAAGACGGCCACCAGCAATTGCTGGCGCACAACATCAACTACTGGTGGAAAAACAAACCGGAAAAACGCATGGTGCGCACGCTGCTCAATGGCGACAGCGTTGCGCGCGCGTTTGTGAGCGACATTTACAGGCCGCTTGAGAACGCCGACATCGCGCATTACCTGCTGCCGAAACTCGCCAACATCGACTGCGAAGTCGTGTCGTGCGAGATCACCGAAACGCGGCTTTACATTCAGGCGTCCACGCCGCGAATCGCAGCCAAGCTGGTCGGCGACCGCGTGCAGGCTGGCGTCTGCATCGGCAACAGTGAAGTCGGTCAGGGTTCGATCTTCATCGACCCGCTGCTGTATTACCTGCGCTGCTTGAACGGCATGGTCATGCCGCGCGTCATGAAACGGCATCATGTCGGCAGAGATCGCTTCGGCATCGATGCCGATCTCGAGGAAGCTGCCGAGTATTTCACCACCAAAACAAAAGAGATGGCTGACAAAGCGTTCTGGATGAAATGCTGCGATGTCATCGACGCGCTCTTCGATAAGGCGCGGTTTCAAGCGATGGTCGATGAGTTCGAAGGCACAGTGGACCAAAAGATCAAGCGCATGGATCAAGCGGTCGAGGAAGTCACGGAACGATTCAAGCTGAACGATCAGGAAAAGAACGACGTCCTCAATCACCTGATCGAAGGCGGCCAGCCGAATCTGTTCGGTCTGATCAATGCCGTCACACGCACAGCAAGCGACGCCGAGAATTACGACCGCTCGTATGAGTTGCAGCGGATCGGTGGCGAGATCATGCGCTTGCCGAAAAGCGTCTGGAACTGAAAATAAACCCTGTGAAAGCCGCCACTGCTGTGCTGACTCGCGCGCATGAACAAAACGACGCAGAGGGCACGCAGCGCGCGGCTTTCATGCTTCTCGTCAAGCTCATGAGCGCATTTCGGATAGATCAACGGCGTCGAATATTCAAACGACGGATGTGCGGCATTTACTTC
>Ga0306925_10004257_pt1 | contig 12869 bp, 12 predicted proteins | sample flu12Cox44000176_FD_203755 | JGI IMG/M metagenome (GOLD analysis project Ga0306925, IMG submission 203755) | Lab enrichment of tropical soil microbial communities from Luquillo Experimental Forest, Puerto Rico - flux8day.12C.oxic.44.000.176 (v2)... | ecosystem: Environmental > Terrestrial >...
GTTGAACGCATCCAGCTCAAACGTATCTAGCTCATGGGCATCGCCGGGCCAATGAGAGATAAGCTGGAACATGAACATTTGTTGGCGCGGGCGTGGCGAAATTCGCGCCGGACTCGTGTCTTGCCGGAGAGTTGTTGACATTTCAACCGCTTGAGGGCCGATTCCGACGAAAAATTCAGTTTGGTGGCCGGCTTGCATCAGGCACGGGGCGGGCGCGCCGGGGTGCCGGCCGGGGTCGCAATGGCAGGAAGGTGAGGCCGATGGACGAAAAGCCGTTTTGGCGCCGCAAGACCCTGGCACGGATGACCAAGGCCGAGTGGGAGAGCCTGTGCGACGGCTGTGGTCGCTGCTGCCTCAACAAGATCGAGGAAGAGACCAGCGGGCGCATCTATTACACCGATGTCGGCTGCACGCTGCTCGACGACTTCACCTGCCGCTGCAAGGACTATGCGAACCGCACCGAGGAGGTCAGCGATTGCGTTCGGCTCACGCCCGCCAACATCGCCGAGCTGAAGTGGCTGCCGCCCACCTGCGGCTATCGCCTGGTGGCGGAGGGCCGCGACCTCTATTGGTGGCATCCGCTGGTATCCGGCGACCCCGACAGCGTGCACGCGGCCGGGGTGTCGGTGCGCGGCCGGGTCGGCCTGTCCGAGAACGAACTCGGCAGCGAGGAGTACGAGGATCACATCGTGTCCTGGCCGCTGCGCATGCCGACAGCCGCGCGCGGCAAGCGCCGACGGTGAACTGCGGCTGGCCGGGCGTGGTCACGTTCATCCTGCCCGAGGCCATCGGGCAACGCCTCACCAAAGCCGAAAGATTCGAAGTGCGCCACTCCCGACAAAAGGCTACCCTATTCTCCGTCTCCTGCCGATATCAGCTGCCCCGGACAAGCGCTCATCCGGCGGATGCGACGCGCGGCGACGACCGGCTAACAAGAATCAAACTTTCAGGAGGAAAGACATGAAGATCGCTTGCGCAGCATTCGCCGTTTTGCTCGCTGCATTTCCGGCGCTCGCACAGAACGTCAAGATCACGCCCATCGGCTCGCACCCGGGCGAGTTGTGCGCGAATGACCGCGCGATGATTTTCGAGGACCCGACCGGCGTCCGTTTCCTCTATGACACGGCGCAGAACGTGACCGATGGCAACGATCCACGGCTCGGCACCATTCACCTGGTCCTGCTTTCCCACATGCACGGCGATCACGTCGGCGACTCCAAGCTGAAGGCGCCGGGCGAAGGCACCTGCGCGAATTCGGCGAGGGTGCCGGCCCCGAACTCGACCACCGCCGAAGTCGTCGCGGCGAAGAACGCCGTCCTGGTGACGACCCGCGCGATGGCCGGCTTCGTTCACAACAAAGTAGGCGCCATTCGCGGCAGCGGCAGCAAGCCGATGGATTTCTGCGCCACTCTGGCGGTCAACGTCCCGGTTCCGGCGGCATGCAGCTCGCGAATCGACCTGGGCGGCGTTTTCACCGCCCGGACCGAAGGCGCGCGGCAGGGCGTGGAATTCACGATTGTTTATTCTGCGCACGTCAACGACGTAAACCCCTCGCTGCTTACGAAGGCCCAGCAGGACCTGCTGAAAGCCGACGGCGCCCAGCTCGGCTACGGCCCGCCAGTCGGCTTCGTGGTGAAGTTCACGAATGGGCTCGTCGCCTACCTGTCGAGCGACACGGCTGTCTTCGGCGACATGAAGACGGTCATCAGCGATTTTCACAAGGCAAACCTGGCCGTGATCAACCTCGGGCCCAACCCGGGCCTGTTCCAGTCCGGCGCGTACGCCGTCAATGATCTGCTCAAGCCAGCCTCGGTGATCTTCACGCACGTGAACGAGGCGGCGACGGAAGGCGGCAAGCTGAAGGCAAACACCCAGACGGCGGCGCTCATCAAGCAGGTCAAGGCACCCGCCTACCTCGCGATCAGCGAACGCACAATGGAATTCGACGGCAAAGGCAAGTGCGTCTCCGGCTGCTGAAAGCCGTGGCCGGGAAGTAGACGGAGGCCGGGCGCGTTGCCCGGCCGAGACTTTGGCTAATTCGCCTTGGGTGCGCCCGCTTTCGCCTGCTCGTCAGCGAGCACTTTCCTGGCTGTTTCAAGCTGCCGCTTGGCGCGCGCGTCCCAGGTCGCAGGATCGACGAAGGGATGCGGGTCTCCCGGCTTGCGGTTGGCGAGCTTCTTGGCGCGCTCATGGATGCCGCCGCCCGGATAGCCGTTCGGGTCCTGCCAGGCATGGGTCATGATGTAGACCTGTACGCCCTTCACGGCGTTCAGCTTCTCGGCGTTCTTCACCCCCTGTTGGGCACCGGCAAGGCCCGGCGCGCCGCCCCCGCCGCCACCCCAGATGCCGCGATAGGTCTGCGCACCATCATGCAGCGCGAGGCCTTCGACGAACAGATTGCCCGGTGTGTGGCCGGGCGCCGTGTGGATGATCAGATGCTGATCGCCGAGGTCGAGGTGGTCGCCCTCACGCACTTCCATATCGCGCTTCGGCACTTCGGTCGGCTTGTTGCCGTCTCGGTTGTTGGGCTTGCCGGCGAAATCTTCGATCATCTTCCAGTCTTCGGGCGTCGCCACGACGCGCGCGCCGGTGAATTCCTGCAGACGCTTTGCGCCGCCGAAATGGTCGAGGTGGCCATGGTCGACGACGATGTATTTGATGTCGTGCGGGTCGACGCCGATCTTCTTGATATTCGCCTCGATCATGTCAACGAAGGGCTCTTGCGCCGTGTCGAACAGGATGTCGCCTTGCGGAGTCTTCAGGACCCACGACGACACGTAGCAGGGACCGACATGGTAGAGATTGTCGAAGACCTTAAAGGGCTCCATCTTCTGGATCTCGACTTCGCGCGAGCGGGGACCGATGCGGCAGACCTTCTCGAGCGGATCGTTGGGCGAAACCTGCGCGTTGGCGCGGGCGGCGGCCGCAGCAGCGGCGGCGCGGGCCGCGGCAGCTTCTGCCTCAGGGTTCTGCGCAAATGCCGCAGGCCCAAAAAGACTGGCGGCCATGAGACAGTTCGCCGTCAGCATCCAGATCGTTCTCATCCCATCCTCCCTTGGCCCGTGCCGAGCGCCATTGGATTTTTTGCACTGCGGTCAGTCTATCGCGTTTGCGACCGCTATGGAAACACTGGACGCCGCCTCCCAACCCATCCGTTGGCCGCCCCACCGAAACTTGCCCAGAATTTACTTTGCATGGGGTTGTTCTGCATAAACGTGCTCCTCGCGCCCGTCCCGGGTCTCTCACGGGAGGGAAGCCGAGGCGAGACCCGAGTGAGCACTGCCCCACGGCCCGATTCCTCATACCACCTGCGCGGCCGGCGGCGTTGAAAAGCCGGCTCGGCCGCGGCATATGGCTCTCTCCGACTTCCATTCACCCCTGTTCCGTGCAGCCTCCCAGCGGCTCCGGAAACGCGAGAAAACGATGACCTCCCCGCCAGCCCCCCGCACCGACGGCGCCGCGAATTCGCCTCCTGCGCCGCCCGGCGGCGGTGCGACGGGCGGCGGCGACGCGGCGCAGGCTGCGTTCCACGCTCCGCTGCCGCCGGCCGCGGTCAACAAGATCATCGTCGGCATCATGCTCGCCATGTTCCTGAGCGCGCTGGAGCAGACCATCGTCGCTCCGGCCTTGCCGACCATCGGGGTCCATCTCGGCGACATCGAGAGCCTGTCCTGGGTCGTCACCGCCTATCTCTTGAGCGCGACCGCGGTGACGCCCCTGTTCGGCAAGCTGTCCGACATCTATGGCCGCCGCAGCATCCTCTTGACCGGCGTGACCGTGTTCATCCTCGGTTCGGTCGCCTGTGCGTTGGCGCCCACCATGTGGGCGCTGATCGCGGCGCGGGCGCTGCAGGGCATCGGCGGCGGCGGCATCCTGCCGATCGCCCAGGCCATCATCGCCGACCTGGTGTCGCCGCGGGAGCGGCCGCGCTATCAGAGCTATTCGGCGGTCATGTTCATGATCGCGAGCGTCATCGGCCCGGTGCTGGGCGGCGTGCTCACCGACCGCGTCCACTGGTCGCTCATCTTCTGGATCAACCTGCCGATGGGCGCGGTCGCGCTCGTCATGACCTACCGCGCGCTGGAAAAGCTGCCGCGCCATGAGCGCCCGCATGAGCTCGATATCGTCGGCGCCGCCCTGATGGTCGGCGCCGCGATCGTGCTGATGCTGGCGATGACATGGGGCGGGTCGCGCTATCCGTGGGCGTCCTGGCAGATCCTCGGCCTGATCGCAGCGTCGACCGCGATGTGGGGCCTGTTCGCGCTGCGGCTCGCCACCGCGGACGAGCCGCTCATTCCGCCCTCGGTGCTGCGCGAACCGGTGGTGACGCGGATCGTCGTGGTGGGCTTCTTCAGCATCGGCGCCATCATCGGCCTGTCGATCTACGTGCCGCTCTATCTGGAGCTGGTGCTCGGCGCCTCGCCGTCGGTGTCTGGCACCGCGCTCATCGCCTTCACCGCGGGCACGGTCATCGGCGCGTTCGCGGCGGGCCGTTCGCTCGGCCGCAGCCGGCGCTACATGCGCCTGCCGATGGCGGGGCTGGGTATCGGGATCGCGAGCCTCGCCGTCATGGCGGCGATGCCGACCGCGCTGACGCTCGCCGCCGTTTGCTGCCTGCTCGCCCTGTGCGGCGCCGGCATCGGGCCCATGTATCCCGTGACCACCGTGCTGAGCCAGAACGCCGTCCTGCCGCATCAGTTCGGCATCGTCACGGGGACGCTGAATTTCTTCCGGCTGCTCGGCGGCACTATCATCGTCGCCGGCCTCGGCGCCATCATCCTCACCAAGGTTGATGCGTCCGGCGGCGTCGCCGCCCTCGACCGCTTGGCGAAGAGCGGCGTTGCGCCCGGCGCGGATTTCTCCTCGGTATTCTCCTGGGTCTTCATCGCCACCGCATCGTGCCTCCTCATGGCGCTGGTCTGCCTCGCCGGCATCGAGGAGCGTCCATTGCGCGGTCCGGCGTCCGCGCCGCCGGCGCCTTCGCGCGAGGCCGCGCCGGTCGCCGCCGAGTAGCACGGGTGGCGAGCAAGCAAGTCCAACTCCCCCAGGCGGCGTTTGTCGCGCCGCCGGTCCGACCGCTCAGCTATCTCGAGGTGCGCCGCATCATCACCGGGATGATGCTGGCGATGTTTCTCGCCGCGCTCAACCAGACCATCGTCGCGACCGCGCTGCCGACCATCGGCCGCGATTTCGGCGATTTCGAAAACCTGCCCTGGGTCGTCACCGCCTATCTCCTGACCTCGACTGCGGTTGCGCCGCTCTACGGCAAGCTCAGCGACATTCACGGCCGGCGCATGATGCTGTTGATCGGGCTCGCCCTGTTCACGGCGGGCTCGGTGATGTGCGCGCTCTCCACGAACATGATCGTGCTGAGCCTCGGCCGCGCCCTGCAGGGGATCGGCGGCGGCGGCATCATGCCGTTGGTCCAGATCGTCATCGCCGACGCCACCACCCCGCGCGAGCGTGGCCGCTATCAGGCGCTGATCGGCGCCATCTGGGTGAGCGCCGGCATTTCCGGGCCGCTGGATTCATTGCCGAGCACCTGCCGTGGCCGATGATCTTCTGGCTCAACGTGCCGCTCGGCATCGTCGGCGCGGTGATGATCAACACCGCCCTCGCGAAGCTGCCCCGCCACGACCGCAAGCACCGGCTCGACCTGATCGGCGCCGTGCTGATGGTGGTCGCGGCGGTGGCGCTGCTGCTGGCGCTCGCCTGGGGCGGCACCCGATATTCCTGGATGTCGCCGCAGATCGTCCTGCTCTTTCTCGCCTGTGTCGTGTTCACGGCGCTGTTTGCCTGGCAATTGCGCCGCGCGCCGGAACCGTTCCTGCCGCTGCCGATCCTCGCCGATCCCGTGGTCCGCGCCGGCACCATGGCGAGCGCCTGCGCGGTGGGCGCGACGCTCGCGCTCACCATCTATCTGCCGCTGTACTTCCAGGTGGTGCACGGGCTCTCGGCCGCCGTCTCGGGCCTCGCCCTCATCCCGCTGGTGGTGATGTCGACGCCGGGATCGATCCTGTCGGGCCGGGCGCTGGGCCATGCCGAGCACTACAAGCGCCTGCCGATCGCGGGGCTCGGCTGTGCGATTGCGGCGATCGGACTGCTCGCGTTGTGGCCGACGGCGCCGCTGTGGCTGGTGCTCATCGCGCTCACCATCGTCAGCGTCGGATGCGGCACCACCTATCCGGTCTGCACCGTGAGCGTGCAGAACGCGGTCGTCCCCCATCAGGTCGGGACCGCGACCGGGGTAATGAATTTCTTCCGCGCCCTGATCAGTGCGCTCGAGGTCGCCATTCTCGGCGCCATCGTCGTGGCCGGATTCGGGGTCGGCGTCGAGCGCGGCCGCGGCGCCGAGGTCGTGATCCAGGCGGCGAATGCGCTCGGCTCCGACGTCTCCCACGTGTTCGGCTGGATGTTCGCCACCGCCGGGCTGTTTCTCGCGCTCGGCGCCGCAGCGCTCCTCCTCATGGAAGAGCGCCCGTTGCGGGGGCCCGCGGCGGGAACGTGAGCGCCGCCGCCCGTCGAAGCCGCTCGCCGGTCACTTTCGCGCTTGATCGAAATATCGCAAATCCGGCGGCTGCTGACCCTTCCTTCCCGGCATCAGATAGCCGTCCGCGCTGAGAAAATAGTTCTCGGTGCCGATGCGGACGTGATTGTTGTTTTCGTTGCAATCGTACTCGTTCCAGATCGGATTGCGCTCGCGCTTGTAGCTCTTCATCACCGTCCACGGGCGCGTCAGCGCGTGGTCGATGGTCGTGACCTCGTCGCGAAGGATGTCCGGATTGGCCTTGTCGAGGAAAATCCTCTCCTTGATGATGGTCTGGTTGTCCTGGTGGAGCGGAAGGCCGTCCACGTCGAAATCGCGCGGGCCTTTGAAGTGGGTCGTCTCGACTTCGAGCACGTCGTAGCGACCGTCGCCATCCTCGTCGATCCACTTGCCCGTGGAGTAGCCGGCGAAGGCCGGCTCGACGATTTCCGGCCGGGTGCGGCCGTCGGTGTAAATGCGGCGCGGCATGACGTATTCGGACAATATGTATGTGATGTTCGGTTGAATGATGATTTCGATCGGATAGACGGCGGTCATGATCCGCGGCATGCCCGACGTTCTGCAGGTGAACCGCAAGTCATTGCCGTGCCCGCCCGCGGCTTGAGCGGCGAGGCTCGCATCGAAAATCGCCTGATACTCCGGTGTCAGCGGCGCCTGCTGTCCGCGGCTCTGCGGTTTGCTGGGGTCCCATTGGACGCCGCCGATCCTGATCCACTGGCTTGAAAAGTCGGGGTACTTGGATTCGTCGAGCGCCTGTGCGGCGCCGATCGTCATGCTCAGCGCTGCCGCTGCTGCTATTGCGCCGATCGAAATTCGACACAGCATCGTGTCCTCCCGTCATCGCTCTTGTAGGATGGATTGATCTCTTGCGAACCCCATCATCGCCCCAATGGCCGATGATGGGTTTCGCTTCGCTCTACCCATCCTACGGATCTACGGATCGGTTCTCAGGCAAACGATCTACTTCTTGGTTTCGAGCCACTTTTTCGACGCCGCTTCGTCCATCACCGGCGTCACCTTGTCGGGATCGATGCGCACCATGATGTAGCTGATGTGATCGTCGATCTTGGTGAACTGATGCCCAGTGCCGGCCGGGATGATGACCACGTCTCCCGCCTTGAGCTGGTAGGTCACGCCGTTGCGGATCGCCTCGGAATTGTTGCCCGGCCCGTTGAACAGGCGGACGGTTTCCGCCGTCGCGGGGCGGCGCTTCTTGCCGACGAGATCCGGACCCAGCACCAGCGTGCCCGAGCCGTCGACGATGTGATAGACCTCGCTGACGAGGTCGTGCTCGGCGACGGATTCCTTTCCGGGCGCGTCGAGCTTGCCGCGATACACCATGCCGATCGTGACATGGGACTTGCCGATGTCGACATCGCGCACCTGCTGGTCGACTCGCTTCTCGGCAATCGCCTTCTTGACGTAGGACTGCAGCTCGTCGACCGGGATGTAAGTCCCGGGGCACATGTTGCAGGTCGGCTGCGGATTGTCGCCCTGTGCGTTGAGCGCAGTGACGAGGCAGCCGGCGGCAGCTAAACCCAAAACGATTCTCTTCATGTTGTCCTCCCGATGTCGTGATGCAGCGCTTGTCGGCCCAGTTTTCGGATTGGCTGGTGTTCCTTCTGCGGAACCTGACATCGCGCCGAGTGTACAACGGCGCCATTCCCGCTCCAAGCAGATCGAAGCCGCATGTCGTAAGCACACTCAAGAAGGCCCGAGTCGACCGATGGCCGATCAGCCGGAACTCCCTCTCCCGTTTGTGGGGGAGGGATGGGGAGGGGGCTCTCGACGCTCCACAAGCGCCGCGCCCGACGCTTTTCTGACACATCAGCGTTGGCGACCCGCCGAGGGAAGAGATTACGTTGCCCATGAGATTAGTGTAGCCTCCCCGCGGCGAGCCGACTTGAAACACAGCGTTTCGACACAAGCCGCAAAACGAGCGGCGCCGGTACGAGGGAGGACGAGCGATGCTTTGCCCGAGCACGATGGGCGCCTTGGCGCGCAAAACGGCGCCGTTGGTGGCGGCGCTGACGCTGGCCTTCGGCGTCGCCGCGGCGGCCGAGGAAGGCAAGTATCCCGACTGGAAGGGCCAGTGGAACCGGCAGCGCGTGCCGGGCGTGGCCGGGCAGCCCTCCTTCGATCCCAACAAGCCGTGGGGCAAGGGGCAAGAGGCGCCGCTGACGCCGGAATACCAAGCGGTGCTGGAGGCCAACCTTGCGGCCCAGCGGGACGGCGGCTTCTTCGACTGGCTAGGAGCGTCCTGCCGCGGCTTCGGCATGCCGCTGGTGATGTATGCATTCCAGCCGATGGAATTCATCATCACGCCGGAAACCACCTATGTGCTGGTCGACTGGGTCGAGCACACCAGGCGCATCTACACGGACGGCCGCGATTGGCCCAAGGAGATCGAGCCGACGCTCATGGGCTATTCGATCGGCAAGTGGCTCGATACGGACGGTGACGGCGTCTACGACACGCTGGAGGTCGAGAGCCGCGGCTTCAAGGGCCCCCGTCACTACGATGCGTCCGGCCTGCCGCTGCACCATGACAACCAGTCGGTCTTCAAGGAGCGCATCCACCTGGACAAGGCCGACAAGAACGTGATGCGGAACGAGATCACGGTGATCGACCACGCCTTGACGCGGCCGTGGACCGTCACCCGGGGCTACGAGCGCAACCCCGACCCGAAGCCGCAATGGTCCGAATTCATCTGCGCCGAGGGCAATTCTCACATCGCCATCGGCAAGGAGAACTATTTCCTGAGCGGCGATGGCCTGCTGATGCCGGCGCACAAGGGCCAGCAGCCGCCCGACACCCGCTATTTCAAGCCAGCCACCACGCAGACCAGCAACCAGACCCAGAAATAACAACGAACGTGTTCTCGCCACAGGAGGGTTTCATGATGAAGTGGAAGATCACCGCGGCTCTCGGATTGGCCTTCGGCATCGCCGGAATCGGCTGGGGTTATGCCCAGCAGAAGCAGGCCCCCGGGTTCTTCGAACTGCGTGTCTACACTGCGCTGCCCGGCAAGCGCGACGCGCTCGCCGAGCGTTTCGCCAGCCGCACTGCCGCGATCTTCGCGCGGCACGGGATCACCAATGTCGGCTATTGGATCCCGGTGCAAAGCGATCCGGAGGTCGGAGTCAGCGCCGAGAACACATTCATCTATATCAGGGGCTATCCCTCCAAGGAGGAACGCGACAAACGCCTCGCGGCGAGGGCCGCAGACCCCGAATTCACCGAGGTGGTGAGGAACGCCGAGGGCAACCCGGCCACCAAGCTCATCGCCAAGGTGCACAACATCGACATGGTGCCGCACGGCCCCTACACGACGATCACGCTCGCCAAGTAACGGCAAGCCGACGGCTCCACGCACAGGCTGGTAGGGTGGGCAAAGGCGCGCGCTTCGCGCCGTGCCCGCGGGTGAGGCTCGAGCGGCGGCCAACGCCGCTTTCTCGACGGCGTGCGGGAACGATGCCGAGTGGTCTTCATCGTCGATGCATACGGCCAAGTTAACGTCAATTGGCGCATCTTGCGCCATAAGCCTGACTGAGGCATGCTTAAGTCGATCCAGCGCGTTGGTCGCGTCACGGGACCGCGGGCACCTGAGCAATGGTGTGAAACATGATCAACAATCACTTTCCGACTGTTTTCGCGGTTCTGGTCATTCTGGCCGCGCAGGCCGCGCCGGTGCGTGCCGCTGAGGGGGCACATATCCCTGAGGTACCCGCGGTCGCCTCGCCGGGAAATCCCGCTGAGGCGCAGGCCATCCTCGGTGCCAAGTTACTGGTCTGTAACACATGCCACGGCGCGGACGGCGTACCGAGAAATGTTGGCACGCCGATCATCTGGGGCCTCCAGGAAAATTATCTCCTGAAGCAGTTGCATGACTTCCAGAGCGGAGATCGCAACAACGAAGTCATGTCGTGGATGTCGACAGCCCTCACGCCGGCAGAATTGTCGGCTGCAGCGGCTTCTTTCTCGAAAAAGAGCTGGCCGGCGCGGCCTGTCGCCGCAGCCTCCGCGTCGCCGCCCGGCACAGCGGCTGTATGCCAGATTTGTCATCAGCAGAACTTCGTCGGCGGCCCGGCGGCGCCGCGGCTGGCCGGCCAGCGTTACGAATACCTGGTCGAGGCGATGCGCCGCTTTGCCGAAGGTGAGCGGACCAACAGCGCCGACATGACCAATATCATGAAGGCGATGGCACCCGCCGAGCGGGAGGCGATGGCGCGTTACATATCCGGCCTCTGATCGGGGCGGCGCGATTGCGTCGATCCCCAGCGGCGGTCCTGATCGATTTGGTCCAGGCATATTGACGGACATCACGCCTTGCCCTGGGAGGGCCCCGGAGCGGTTGTCCCGTTGACACGCCGAGGGTTTTACCGAACACTGCAAAGTTGAGTTGGCGAAGACATTTGGGCCAAAGCTCAAATCGGAAAATTCGGGATTAGGAGGGCAATCATGGATTCCAAAGGATCAGGCCGCAGACGGTTCCTGAAAAACGCGGCTGCACTGGCGGGCGTGGCCGCTGGCGCAGGAGCAGGGGCGGAATGGGCCGCGAGAGGCCAGTCGGCCAAGCCTGAAGGACAGGATGCCCGCCTTCACGACGAACCCTTGCGCCGCGGGGTCCTCTCGCGCCGCGGGTCGAGAATGAGCGTCGATCACATCACTTACTACACCCCGCTTCAGGATTACGGCGGAATCATCACACCGGCCCAGCTCCACTTCGTGCAGCAGCACTCCTCCCACTTCCCCGAGGTCGATGCGCAGCAACATCGCCTTACGATCCACGGCTTGGTGGATCGTCCTTTGGTTTTCACCATGGATGATTTGAAGAGCCTGCCTTCGGTGTCCCGGGTTCATTTCGTGGAGTGCCATGCAAACAGCTCTCCCATGATCCATGGTGCCGGCAATCAGAACATGGGGTTGCCGGTCCAGTTCATTCACGGGATGGCGAGCTGCAGCGAATGGACGGGAGTGCCGCTTTCCGTGCTGTTGAACGAGGCCGGCGTGAAAAAAGAGGCGAGCTGGCTGGTTTACGAAGGGGCGGACCCCGGCAAGTTTACTCACACCGTTCCGCTGGCAAAGGCCATGGACGACTGTCTCGTGGCCTATGGCCAGAACGGCGAGCCGGTGCGCGTCGAGCAGGGTTACCCGATCCGGATGATCGTCCCCGGCTGGGAAGGGCCCTTCAACGTGAAGTACCTGAGCCATATCAAGGTGACGGACGAGCCCTACCACACCTGGAACGAGAGCATGAATCATTCCGTCGTGAGAGCCGATATCGGCGACAAGGCGCGCTGGTATCATTTCGAGTGGGGGCCGAAATCGGTGATCACGCGGCCTTCAGCCGGACTGGAATTGCGCAAGGGCTATGTTCAGATCACCGGCTTGGCTTGGTCCGGTGGGGGCAAGGTCAGCAAGGTCGATATCTCCACAGACGGCGGCCAGAGCTGGAAGGAAGCGAAGCTTCAGACGCCGGTGCATACGAAGGCGCATACCCGGTTTACGTTCGACTGGGCATGGAACGGAGACGAGGCGGTGATCATGTCTCGCACCACGGATGAACGGGGTGAAGTTCAGCCGTCGCGAGCAGAGTTGTATAAACACTGGGGCATCACCGGCGAGGAGGCGAAAAAGCCCAACCGCGCCATCCATTTCAATGCCATGCAGCCCTGGCGAGTGGCCCGCGATGGGAGTGTACACGATGCGATGTTCTCTTAGCCTTCTCGTGCCGATGATGATCCTGGCAGTCCCTGCGGTGGGGCTGGCGCAGTCGCAGGCTCAGCAGCCGCGGTTCAATGTGGGCAAGCCCCTGAGCCAGGATGAAATCAAGAGCTTTGATTTCATGATCGGCCCACAGGGGCAGGGACTCCCTGAAGGGCGGGGAACCGCCAAGGAAGGTGCCGCGATCTTTGCCAAGCGGTGCGAGGTATGCCACGGACAGAATGGTGAAAAAGGGGTGCTCCGGCGCCTGGTGTTGGGCAGTCCCGGCAAGCCATTTCGTGGCCCCTTCAAGGCTGATGAGAAGGACAGTGTAGCCTACTACCCGTATGCCACGATCGCGTGGGACTACATCAACCGCGCGATGCCCGTCCCTAAGCCTGGATCGCTCACTCACGACGAAGTTTATTCGTTGGTCGCGTTCCTGCTCTATCGGAACGGCATCATCCAAGAGACCGACGTGATGGACTCCAAAAGTCTGCCGAAGGTCGAAATGCCGAACCGGAATGGCTTCGTCCCGGCTGTGCCGGTGTATCCCCCGGATCCCACGAAACCCAATTGGTTCTGAGTGGGAGCGGATGCTGACTTATTCATCGGC
>Ga0306925_10004261_pt1 | contig 12863 bp, 9 predicted proteins | sample flu12Cox44000176_FD_203755 | JGI IMG/M metagenome (GOLD analysis project Ga0306925, IMG submission 203755) | Lab enrichment of tropical soil microbial communities from Luquillo Experimental Forest, Puerto Rico - flux8day.12C.oxic.44.000.176 (v2)... | ecosystem: Environmental > Terrestrial > Soil...
ACGACGAGTGTGAAGCAGGTCACAGATCGACGCGTGGGATCGTGTTACGCTAATGCTGGCACAGCACCAATCGACGATTCTCCTCGAGGGGAGGGCCGCACGGCTAATTTGAGCCGGACCCAACTTCCATGGACGGCTTTGCTATTACGAGGCGATAAGGGGACGCTTGCGAGACGCAGAGAGGAGACGACGCTATGAAAACGCGGGAAATCAGCAGGAGCCTAACGAACGGTGTGCTGGAAACGCAGCGAGGCGGGTTTTCGCGCCGCTCGGTTCTCGCCCTTGCCGGAGCTGTCGGGGCTGTAGCCCCCTTCGAGTTCTTCGGGGCGGCGCGCGCGCTGACCGCGTCTGGGGGTGGATTACTGCCACATATTGCTGGCGCACCGCGTATTTGCCGCGCCGCCGCAAACGGCGAGGAGCTGCAGGGGCCGCGCCGCCAGCTCAAACTAGCCTGGAATGCGAACTCGGTCTGCACCGCCGCCGCCCCGGTCGCAAAGGAGCGGGGTGTTTTCGCCAAACACAACCTCGATGTCGAGTTCGTCAATTTCGGCGGTTCGACCGAGCAGCTCCTCGAGGCGATTGCAACCGGCAAGGCCGACGCCGGCATCGGAATGGCGCTCCGTTGGCTGAAGCCACTCGAGCAAGGGTTCGACGTCCGCATCACCGCCGGAGTGCATGGCGGCTGCATCCGGCTCCTCGGCTCCAAGGCTGCGAATATCGACAGCTTGGAATCGCTGCGCGGCAAGTCGATTGCGATTAGCGACCAGGCGAGCCCAGCGAAGAACTTCTTCTTGATCGCCCTGGCCAAAAAGGGCATCGACCCGGTCAAGGAGGTGGAGTGGCGTCAATACCCGGCCAACCTTCTTGCGCTTGCCGTCGAAAAGGGGGAAGCGCAGGCGCTCACGGACATCGATCCGCTGCCCTATCTATGGCTCAAGGACGGGAAGCTCAACGAGATCGCGACCAACCTATCCGGCGAGTTCGCGGACCGTATATGCTGCGTGCTCGCCATTCGCGGAAGTCTCATTCGTGACGAACTGCCGGTTGCAACCGCGCTGACGCGCTCAGTGCTCGAGGCCGGCGATCGGGTCGCTCGTGATCCCGCCGACGCCGCTGCTGCGCTCTCGGGCTATGGCGGGAGGGGGTCGGTTGAGGAGATTGCGGCGATGTTGCGGAGCCATACCCACCATAACCATCCCGTCGGAGACGCTCTCAAGAAACAAATCTTGCTCTACACCGACGAACTTAAGGTAGTGAAGGTCATCAAACAGAGCACCGATTCGACCAAGTTCGCCGAGCGCATCTATTTCGACGTTCTGAGCTGAGCCTATGCGACAGATCAGCAATGAGCAGCTCTATCGTCGATGAAGTATCGACTCCGCCGAAGCCGGCTCTTGGCTTTCTCGTAAGCTCAGCCGCTCGATCTTTTGCCGGAGGATTGGCCGCCGCGGCGGCGTGGCTTGCGGTCACCCGTCCTCACTGCGTTCTGGCCCGACAAGCCGGAGAGCGACTGGGCTTACACCGATCAGCTCGCCTTCTTGTCGGGCGCGGTCGCTGTTGCGCTCGCATCGGCCGGCGTCATCGGCGTTCGCTTTACCGCATTCCAGCGTGTGCAACGGCTTTCGCCATGGATGATGGCGCTTGCCTTGCTTGTAGCCGTTTGGGAGGCTGTCACCGCGAAGCTCGGATTGTTGCCGTTGCCGTTTTTCCCGCCGCCACAGGCCATTGTGGAAGTCGTCATCGACGACTGGGAGCAGCTGGTCGCCGGCATTTTCGCGTCGGTTCGTCTGTTGGCGGCGGGCTATTTTCTAGGCGCGGCGGTGGGCTTCATGACCGGTGTCGCAATCGGCTGGTCGCGGCTCGCCAGTTATTGGATCCACCCGGTGTTGCGATTCATTGGACCGCTGCCCGCGACGGCCTGGCTGCCGTTGGCGTTCTTCGTGTTCCCGTCCAGCTTCAGTGCCAGCATTTTCTTGATTGCGCTCGCCACTGGGTTTCCCGTCACGGTGCTCACCTGGTCGGGTGTCGCTAGTGTGAACAGCGCCTATTACGATGTCGCGCGCACATTGGGCGCCAGTCAGTGCTTCCTCGTGCTCAAGGTCGCCATTCCGGCGGCAATGCCGCATGTCTTCGTTGGACTTTTCATGGGTCTCGGCAATTCGTTTGCGGTGCTGGTCGTCGCCGAGATGCTGGGCGTAAAAGCCGGTCTCGGCTGGTACCTGCAATGGGCGCAGGGCTGGGCGGCCTATGCCAACATGTATGCCGCGCTGCTGATCATGGCCTTTCTGTGTTCGGGACTGATCACACTGCTGTTCCGCCTGCGCGACCGGCTGCTGTCTTGGCAGAAGGGTCTGGTGCGATGGTAGCGGCGCCTGCGCTGCCGGAAAGAGCGTATCCGGGACATGGGGATCCGGCGCGCGGAACGACGCTTACGATCCGCGATGTGAGCCATCACTTCCAACTGCATGCCCGGCCTCTGCCGGTTCTAGACCACATCAGCTTCCGTGTCGGCCGCGGTGAATTTGTCGCCCTCCTGGGGCCAAGCGGGTGCGGAAAATCCACTTTGCTGCGGCTGGTTGCGGGGCTCGACTTTCCGAGCGCAGGCAGCGTCCTCGCTGAGGGTGAGGGGATCGACGGGCCCGATCCATCGCGTGTCGTCGTTTTTCAAGATCCCACCCTTTATCCATGGCGCACGGTTTGGGGTAACGTTGCGCTCGGCCTGGAAGCACAGGGGCTGCTTCGCGCCCATCGCGAACGTATCGAAGACGCGTTGCGCGTGGTCGGGCTCGCGGGTTTCGCCAACGCTTATCCGCGCCAACTCTCAGGCGGCATGTCGCAACGCGCGGCTTTGGCGCGTGCACTGGTCAATGACCCTAGGCTGCTGATTCTCGACGAGCCATTGGGCCAGCTCGACTCGCTGACGCGGATCACGATGCAGAGCGAGCTCGTGTCGCTCTGGCAGCGGGCGGGCTTTACCGCGCTGCTGGTCACCCACGATGTGGAAGAGGCACTGTTCCTTGCCGGCCGTGTTATCGTGTTAAGCGAGCGCCCCGCTCAGATCAAGGCCGAGATCGTCAACTCCCGGCCCTATCCCCGCCATCGCGGCGACCCGCACCTGGTGGAGCTTCGCCATGAAGTGTTCGCGCATCTCGGTCTTGAGGCCAACTGGTGAGGATCGCGGGGCTAGCTATTTATTTTATTGCGATCAGTCTGTCGCTGCCAATGGGACTAAGTCGTGCATCGAGCCAGCTGTTGCCACTACCTCGCCATTGATCGGATACGGGCCAAGGACGGCATTCCACCCACCTGGGCCTTTGAGGCAGCGCTGGGAAATGGCCGGAATGGGGCAACTCCCGTCGAACAGCGATCACGAGCCACCGGCCTCCTCGCGCGGCCGATAACGGCCGTTCGCGCGAGGGGACACACGACTCGGATCTCCAGGCGAATTATGATCCGCTGTACCGGCCCGACCGGGCGGCGTACCGGCACGGCCGTCGCCGTTCATCGCCGTTCGGCGAGGATGTGCCAGTGCCAGGAGCCAGGGCGGCGCTGCTCCTCCTGGGTCAGCGACAGAAGCTCGAAGCCGACGAAGAGCGCCGCAACACCGGCCAAGTCGCAATAGTAGTGCGGGTGCGCCTTGGCGTCACTACCGCGGATGAAGGTGTCAGGGGCGATCAGCTGGCCGCGGCCGAATTGCGCATCGCGCTTCGACTAGCATCGTACCCTGGTAGAGCCCGCCGGGCCCACGGGATTCGACCCATTCCAAACCTTACCCCGGGGCGGCCTCATCCCTTTGCATGGTGCATTTTCGGGAAACGCTGCCGAGCTGAAACCATGACTGTGCATCGTCGCAATAGATTTCCATCGTGGGTTTCAGCCAAGCCATTGGTTTCCGGTCGTTTTGGGATGCGCGGCGCGCCAAAGCCGTCTACACGGCGAAATCGGGTATCACGAAAAATCAATGGGTCAGAATTTCAATGCGGAATCGCCGACGCACGAAAACGGGCGGATTTGCTGGCTTTCCCCGCGCGCGCGTGCGCGAGGTGCAAAAAACGAGTGGCCCGTTGAGCCGCGGGTGAGGCCGACGGTCGAGCCACGACATTCCTGGATCGAGCAGCGTGCGACTGGGACAGCATTTGTCATGCCCGGCGTGAACGAGTTCACACTGCTCGATCGATCCCCGGCCTACAGCCCGGCTGTGGCCTGGGTTTTTTGTTGCCTACCGTTCACTATCCTTCGCGGCCAATCGGACGGTTTATTGATTTCTCGCATCGCAGATTTTGTCACCAAGACCACCAAATCAGGAACCGCCAACGGGCGTTGCACCGGCCGGCGTCGTCGCCTCGGACCCGGCCGGTACTGGACGATTGGACCGCCCGCTGCTGGTCCGTGCGGATTAGTCGTGATTGCGATGAGCGTGATCGTGCTGGAACTCGAACGTCACGAACAGATCGCTGATCGCCGGGCCGTTCACCGGTACATAGGGATCGTCTTCGTCGGCAAACGGATTGGGAAGATTGTCGCGGCTATGAGCGCTCAGCGGCTCGAGGCGCCAGTTGCGCTCGATGAATTTGAGGATCGAGACGTGGTCGGCGTAGCTGTGTGCGACATGTCCCCCCTTCGAATAGGGCGACACCACCACCAGCGGAACGCGCGGCCCGTCGCCGAAGAAATCGATCGGCTGGATGAAGCCGCTGTCGTAATACCCGCCTCCCTCATCGAAAGTAATAAGCAGAGCCGTCTGCGCTTCGAGCCCAGGATTGGCCGCGAGTGAATCCAGGACTTTTTGCAGCATGCTCTCGAAGAGATCGAGCTTGGAGGTGGCCGAACTGCCGTCGATCAGGCCGTCGGGCTTGACGAACGACACGGCCGGCAGCGTGCTGCTCGCGACTGCCGTGAAGAAATCCGTGGCGTCTTTTATATGCTCCGAGCGCTGCGTCGGGTTCCCCATGATCGACGACGCGTAGGCCTCGAAGTTGCAAATTTTACAGTAAGCTTGGCCGATGAGGACGTCCAGTGCATTCATCGGATTAGCGGCGGCGTTGTAGGCGCCCGCGTAATACGCCCAGGAGATGCCTTGCTCGTTGAGGGCATCACCGATCGTTCGGACACTGCTCGGCGGGATCGAAGTCCCGTTCGCGATACCTGCGGTATCGAGCTGACCATTCGGTAGGAAGCCCGGATTCGTATTGTTCAGCATGTAATAGTGACCGCTGCCGCAATTCGCTTTCAGCTCACCGCCCAGCGAATCCAGGTAACGCACGATTGGCAACACCCCCGGGGAACCGACTGGATCCGAGCAATTGCTGAAACGTCCGTCAGCAGTGTATTGGTTGTTGGTGCCGGGCAGCTGGTTGGGATTGGCGATTTGCGCGGCGGGCGGCACAGTCGGGTTGCCATTGCCGTCGCTCCAGAAGACGTCGTCGCCGGTGCCGAGGAAGACGTGCTGAAGGCCAGTGCCGCCCATCGCCGGCTGGTGATAGTTGTCGCTGATCGTGTACTGGTCCGCCAGCTTCTTCAAGAGCGGGGCGTCCCCGTGCTGCACGTTGTAGAACGCCATCGAATTGCCGCCACCGCTGTCCGCCATCGGGCCGGCATAGGTGGTGACGACAAAGGGGTAGAGGTCGCTGAGGCAGCCGGTCGGGTTGTCTTCCGTGGCGTTGCGGATGCTGCAGTCCGATTGCTGCCACATTTGATAGAACCGGTGCGTGGTGTCCCCGACATAGGAATCGTAAGGAAGGTTAGAACCGGTCAGCTGGAAGGGCCCATTCGGCAGAGCCGGGCCGTTGACGATGCGCGGATCGGGTCCGGTCGGGCCGGTGGCACCGGTGGCTCCCGTTGTGAGCAAGAACAGGTCGCTCGGTTCCAAGGACGGTTCGATTACCGCCAGCAGGGCCCCGGGAAGGGCGAAGGGCGGCGAAGTCGGGCTCGAGTTGTTCGGCGCCCCGTTTAGGGTTGGTGCCGGCAGGGTCGTGTAGCGGGTCTTGTTCTTCGTGGCGACAGAGATGAAATAGCTGGTTTGGCCCGAGGTCGTGAACTGCTGTGCTTTGGCGAAATGCGGCCCCGGCGAGCCATCAGGGCGGACGATGCCTTTGACCAGAAGGTTCGAAATCGAATCCCCGCTCGGCGGAACATAGGTGCCATAGACGTGATCGAAGCTCTGGTTCTCGCCGATAACAACGATGACGTGCTTGATCGGGCTGGCTGTCGTCGGGCGGTCCGTTGCGGCACCCGGATCGGCGCTGGAGGCGGATCCGGTGATCCCCATGCCGAGCAAGGCGATGGCCACGGCGACAAAGGCGATGCTATACCGCCGCGCTTGCCGGCTGGCGACAGTCGCTGGCATGGTTCCCTCCCCTTCGTTTTGATTTAGCCGACGTTCCCCGGATTCCCGGTTGTTGCGAGGCCAGGATCGTCCCTTTGGGCGTCTTGGGCAACGGCAAATCAACGCCGCTGGCATCACCTGCGTCGTGTGCGAGCCAGAGGCGCATTCAAAAGCGCCTGATCGCATCCGCCGATCCCTTTCTGCATCAAAAAAGCGGGATTTGACGGCATTGGGCGCCTTCGGTAGTTGACTATCTTGCTCGCTCTCTCAACGATCCAATCATGAATCTAGACTGCCTTGCCGAGTTTGATCGGCCCAGGCCCTCCACACTGTCCGCTGAACCCAACAGTACTGGGCGCGGTGGATTGTGGCGCGTATGTTCGCCGCACCGTTGAATATGCCGTGGAAGAAGCGGAACGCATAAAGTCGCTTCTCCTTCTTCCGAGAAATGCCGGTGAGAAGACGCCGGCTATAATTGCGCATCATCAACATGCCGGGCAATTCGATCTCGGCAGGAGTGAGGTCGTCGGCCTCGCCGGCAATCCAGATCAAGCCTATGGTGCGGAGCTTGCTGAGCGCGGCTACGTCGTCATCGCACCTGACGCGCTCGCGTTCGAGGAACGGAACTGGAGCGCGATCGCAGGACAAGCAGTATTATGAGCTGGCACGTCGCCTCGTCCGTGGACAAACCCTACTGGGAAAGGTTCTCCATGACGTTGGCGTCGCGCTCGATTACCTCGCGCACGACCCGAGGTCGATCCAAGCCGCCTAGGGTTCATCGGCCACTCTTACGGCGGGCGGATGGCGATCTGGGCCAGCGCATTCGATGAACGGATTCGGGCAGCCGTCTCGAATTGCGGATGCGTGAACTACCGGAATTCTCTCACCCGAGATGCCGGCATCCAAATGGCATTCTTCGTGCCCGGCATCCTGACGCTTGGAGACTTGGAAGACGTGCTCCGCTTGGCCGCACCCCGTGCCTTGCTGATACAGGCCGCCGAGGGCGATAAGTGGTCGCAAGGCGCTCGAGAGATGTTTGACCACGCACGATCGGCATTCCCAGAAGGTCAGCTAGAAGTAAAGATTTGGCCGGGCGGTCATCGCTTCTCACGTAGCATGCGCGAGACAGCATATGCGTTTCTCGACCGTCATCTGACCGGCACGGTTACGAGGTAGTCCCCAACTTCGATTGGGCTCGGTGTGTCCCATCAACAGCGCAGACCTCTTCTGGCCTACACCTAATATAACCAGATGCTGCTGGCTTCGCGCCCAACCTCAGAAGCATTCAAACCCAGTTTCGAGCTCATCCGTTTCCCAGAAGGTGTGTTCATCAACGCAAGGAGAGCCGGCCCGACGGCCTATTGGGCGCGAACTAGTGGTCAAATTCAAACAGATGGTACCCATCGGAACTGAGAGTTTCCGCGGGATTTCTAATCTGGTAGAAGGGCACCAAATGTTAGATCCGTACCACTAGGATACGACCGGCTCTTGTGCGGGCGCGGTGACCCAAAGACGGCGGTGATCCCGGCCTATCCGGACGGTTTTTTGACGGGGGAGCGCCTTCGTATTTTATGCGCTTGGGCAACGCCCTGCCGAACGCTCAGGAACGGTGTGGCGCAATGGAGGTAGTCTATGGATAATCCATACCTAGAAGTCGTTTCTCTCGTCGAGCGTCTTCACCGTCAATTCCTGGAGGTGGTGAAACTGGAGTTGGAAGGGATCGGGATTCACGACATCAACAACGTCCAGGCAATGATGCTTTTCAATATTGGTGACGCCGAAATGACCGTCGGTGAACTCACGCTGCGCGGATGCTATCTCGGCTCTAACGTCTCCTATAACGTCAAGAAGATGGTGGAGAACAAATATCTCGCGCACGAGCGCTCGGTGCACGATCGGCGCTCGGTTCACGTTCGATTAACCGAAAAAGGGATCAAATTGCGAGACAGCCTTACCGCGATGCATCGGCGCCACGCCGAGATGCTGCCGCGGGCCGCTCTGAGCGCTGATGACCTTCAGGTCGCTGGGGTCACGCTTCGTCGGCTCGAGCGCTTTTGGATCCGCGCCGCCGACTTGGTGCAGCGACCGCAGCGGCTGGCATCGGATGCTTCGCCTCCGGCTGAGCCTCTTTTCGCCTAATGCACGATCTCCCACCTGGTGGTTACGGGCGAGGGATGGAGCTCGTTTCCCCCCGCGACCATCGGACAGCCGATGCTTTTATCCATGCTATCAGATCGGCGTAGAGAGCGGTCCCAACGGCACAGTCACCCATTCGACGCTGGTTGGAGCCCGATACCGATCCGATGAACCGGTAGGTTCGCGTACTAACCGCCCTTCGAGCTGTAAGTGGGCCGGACGTGCCAATCACGAATAGCGTTCTCGGTGATCCCAAGACAAAGTCGTCACTTTCGACCAAAATATAATTGACCCGAATGTTGCTCCGCGTGCAACCAGATCTCCGTGTCTTACGCCCGGTGGGAATTTACGCACTTCCTAAAACATCGGACACTGCCGCACTCCGATCTCCCAAACCGGTGAAGACGGCATGCGGCTCCCGGCGGCTTTCTATCTCCTGACCCTGCTCGCGTTCAGTGCAGCGGGGTGTCAGCCGAACGCTCCGTTCCGCGATCGGACGAGTGTTTGTTTGACGCAAGCGAACGACAATGGCGAAAGCTGCGGCGCGTTCTCGCTGGAGGAACACCGGCTACAAGACGATCCCGGCCGTTCGTTCCTGCTCGGCTTTGTCGAGGTCGATGATCAGGGAAGGCCATACATCCGCGAACAGATCCCCACACTCTTCGACCGGATCGAGCAAGTGGCCCAGTACCAGGACCTGTCGATCATCATCTTCGTCCATGGCTGGAAGCACAACGACGCGTCGAGCGATACCAATGTCCTCGCGTTTCGCCGCCTTCTGCAGCAGATGGCCGTAATGGAATTACGGCGGGCGCCAACTTACTGGCCTGCGCGCAAGGTGGTCGGGATCTATATCGGGTGGCGCGGGCTTTCATTCGATGCCGGGGAGATCGGGGAAGACCTGACGTTTTGGACGCGCATGGCCACCGCCCATCGCGTCGCCGAGGGAGCGGTCCGCGAGGTGCTATCGCGGGCCAAGGCGCTGCGCGACGCCGTCGATGCGGCATCCTGGCCCGGCCATCAGGATCACCGCAATACCCGGTTGGTCACGATCGGGCACAGCTTTGGCGGGTTGATCGTCTACACCGCCCTCTCGCAATATTTCATTGACCAGGCGGTGCAGACCGAGACGGCACCGTTCGCTCGATCCCTGATGCCCGAGCGGGCGCGGGCCGGGCAGGAAGACGGCAAGGAGATTGCCGGATACGGCGACCTTGTGGTTGTCGTCAATCCGGCGATCGAGGCGATGCGCTTTGAGCCGATCCGTGAGCTGATGGAGAGCCGTCGCAGCCCCGGTGGTTTCGCCCCGAACCAGAACCCGGTCTTCGTGGAGGTGACCTCGGACGCCGACTGGGCGACCAGCGTCGCGTTTCCCGCCGGACGCCTCGTCGACACGACATTCGAGAGCTTTACCAGCGATGGCGAGCGGCGCGAGGCGATGTCGTCGCTCGGTCATTATCCTCCGTTCTGGACCCATCGCCTCGAAGGACCTGTGCCACAGGCGGACCAGAATCCGGAGCCGCCGGCCATCGATGTCGACCAGGAATGCGTCGACTTCGCCCGGTTTAATGCTCAGGAACGAGTGCACGGTTATCTGAAACCCGGCTGGCGACGCCGTTACCGGACCGATGCCGTCCTCACCACGAATTCAAAGTTCGACCCCAACGACCCGTTCTGGATCGTCACAACCGACAAATCGATGATCGAGAGCCACAACGACATCGAGGAGCCGGTCTTTGTCGATTTCATCCGCCAGCTCTATGACGACCTCGTCCGCGTCAAAGAAGCTGTGCCATGCCGAACTCTTGCTGAACCCCGATAAGCACCCCCGGAGAGCAGTGACCGCCGCTACATGCCGTCTGCCGTGCGGGCGGGATCGGAGGCCAGATCGGTTTCGAACAATCGCTTGCGGAAAAATCCCATTCGCTGCGCTATCGACTCGAGAGGTGCCGAAGCGGCTCAGGGGGGTGGCCGTCTGAAGCGGGACCGAGGGTTCGAATCCGTCTCCCTCCAGCGGAGAAGCCGTTGCGAACCTGACCTTCGGGGGCGAATCCCATCGATGACCGTCGGGGCTTCACTAACGCCAGCGCCGCTTTAGCGCGAGGAACTGAACTTCAGGATGGCGGTGTGCCAATCAACCCTTCGGTCGCGAGCATTTGTTGATCTATCTACTTTGGCGCAGGATTGTAGGAGCGCCAGCGAAGCGATCCGTGCGAAGATCAGACCGGAACCGATACGGGAGCCATTGCCGCCACCAAAGCGATACGAGCCGCCGCGAGCGACAGCGGCGAGACGGCGGCGCGCTGGGCGATAGAGTTTGAAAATCCGAGTCCTGGCGGCGCTGTGCCGGACTCCGGACTCACCCGCCATTGCTGTTTGTGGAGCATGGCCTAGCTCCAGAGTTACGGGCACAGCGGTGGCAGCACCGGTTGACTCCCTGCTGGAAACGGGTTGCCGGGGGGCTGTCATCTCGACCGCAAAATCGACGCTCTGATCCGGTACGCCGGTTTTCAGATCGAAGCGCTCGACACTGGCTACATGAAGGGTCCGAAACCGTGGACATTTATGTATCAGGGTTGGGCAACGAATTATTCGGGTATGGCAAGTAGGCTGCTTGAGGGCATGAGCGGATCAATGGATGAAGAACATACAGGTGATAGATGAAGCGCGAAATAGCGTGTACGACATATTCAGCGCTACTGACCACGAGTTCTCTCTCATATTTCCTTCAGAGGAAGATATCGCGTTTATTGACGAAGTGATGTCCAGAGGCCGCTCTGAGGAGTTAAACGCCGCGTTCCAAAACATCTGGAAGCGTCGCATAACGAAGAAAGATGCATTGGGAATCCATGGAATTCTGTTCTACGGATTGGAATACAAAAAAGTTTACTATCCTACACGTCGCGACGAAGAAGCTGTTAATCCCGATGGCAGTCGCTTACGAGCGATTGTGATCACGCGAAAACAACGCAAATGTAGATCGTCCCCGTAGAGAGCGCCCGAGGCGTCGGAGATCACCGGCCACGGGAAAGGTCCTGACCAGCCGCTCGTGATCGGCTGACGACCAAGCAGATCTGGATTGAGGTCGGCTCAGCTCCGGCTAATCGTCCTTCGGGCAAAGAAACCTCACCAGCTTCTCGATATCGACAGCCATCAGGTAAACAGTAAGGACTTCGCCGGTATGGGCTCGGACGCCCACGACAAAATCATCTCCTACTCGATCGATGATCAAAAAGCAGTCGTCGTGACCGCCGGGACCCTCCTGTTCGCTACCTGGACAACCCGCTCCGACCGAGCCTCGGGGCAACATCACTCAACTTATTTGGGGTCCAGTTCTTAATGGCGAAAAGGGTCCAGTACTGGACGTCGGTTGACACCGGAACGCGGCGAACGCTTCGAGGCGCTGCGCATGCCCGGCACAGCCTGGGCAGCTCTCGCCACATCGCCCACCGGAGCGCATTGGTCGGGCACGCGGTTCTTTGGCTTGACCGGGCGAGCGCGCCGTTCGCTCCCCGCGCAGGCGTTGAAAGCATCGTTTAGCCGATCCGGCCGGTCGGCTGGATGAAGGTTGCGCGAACAGCCACAACCTGCTCGAACAGATCACCGGCAGCCGCCTGGACGATTACCCCCGCGCAGCGCCAGATGATGCCCTGGTCGGTCAACGTCGGCATCAACATCGGGCCGCCGCTCACACCGCCGATGTCATAGCCCTGCGGAGGCAATCCGCTACCGCTGAAATCGATCATTTTATCGCGTTCGAAACGACACGCGATTTGCCGATCAGTAACGTGGGTGATTGGCGGCATCGCAAAATAGGGGACCGCCGCGAACATGCTGCCGGTTGGCGTCATGCCCCGGCTTTGGGCCGGGAACCCGGCAAAGAACGCGAACTCCTTTTCCATCGGGTTCAGTGGTGCCCAATTCGGAGGGTCAACAGGCACAATTGGCTTGTCGATCTGCCCGACCATCTCCCGGCTGATTCTGAACGTGGCAATGTCAAGAGATCGTCATTGCAGTCAATCAGGCAAGCTTCGGGGTCGAACAGCGCGTTTCCAAGCTGACAGACGACTGCCCGGGCCGTTCGTTTGTTCTCGTAATACTCGCGCAAAACATGAGCGGCTGTGACAGCGATCACTCCCTGCCCAAGCTCCATGAGAAAGGCACTGCCATTCCGCAAGCCGAATGCGTCTGTCGTGTCCTGATATACCCACCAGATTGGTATCGCGAACCGGAGGCCGTCGTGCAGGACCTCTTGACCTAAGCTGCTTTCAAGCACTGCCTTCTTGTCATTCTCCGTCAGAGAATTGAAATATGAGGTTGGAGCAAATTTTGCGCTCATGCCAAACCCTCAGAATGCGGATGGCCTACCACCACAGAGTACCACCGCGTGTTGAAACGCTTT
>Ga0306925_10004262_pt1 | contig 12860 bp, 9 predicted proteins | sample flu12Cox44000176_FD_203755 | JGI IMG/M metagenome (GOLD analysis project Ga0306925, IMG submission 203755) | Lab enrichment of tropical soil microbial communities from Luquillo Experimental Forest, Puerto Rico - flux8day.12C.oxic.44.000.176 (v2)... | ecosystem: Environmental > Terrestrial > Soil...
ATATGTACAGGCAGGAGGGCGGGATCACCGGCGGACGAGCGCATGGCTCCTCTCTAGGTAGCTGTCACGCCACCATACGCCCGCTGATGTCCGCGCTGTCAATCGGCCGAGGCTCTACCCAGCGGCGGTTACGCCCGATGGTGCTTGACGTCGGCCGTCCTCACGGGGTGGGTCGGCGATCGAGCGATGCCCGCATGGGGCGGGTGAGCAGGCGACGGAGGTGTGGTCCGCGCCATCGGGCGATTGTGCGGATGAATGCTCGAAGCCTTGTGGCCTGGGCGCGCCGACGCTTCCTTGGGTAGACGGTTTCCACTTGTGGTGGTTGCTGCGTGCCAATTCTCTCTAGTTGCGGCAAAATGCAGCAAGGTAGGGCGCAAACTCTCATCTACGACGTCAGCATCGAGCCCCCCTCTATCGCGTATCTCGACGATCTCCCGCGGCCCCCGGCTCGGGTAAACGAAGCCATAGGCCGGATAGTCACGCCCGTGCGTCCCGGATGGCGGGTTGATGACCGCGACGCTGGTCCAATCGTGGTCGGGCGATGTATCGATCACCGACATTCCGCGACTCACCGTTCCGTGGTACCAGTTTGCGTGGTCCACGAGGATCTCATGCGCGCTGATTATCCGCGCGACGACCGCGACATGACCGGACGGAATTTGCCGGGTGCGCTTGAAGACGAGGATCGCTCCAACAGCCGGCATTTGCCCGCGCTCGTAGCGCCCGGCAGCCTCGTCCCACCATCCGCCGGCCGCGCCGTAGAGCGCCACGCCGGTTTCGGCGCGAGCATAAAGCGCGCAATTGGCTGCTCGCGAAGATTTTATAGGCGCCATAAGGCCGGCAACGAAACACGCGCCCCAAGCGAGGCTCTGCGCCACCATCGATCGCATTTTAATGTCCCCCGGGCTGGCGACGGCAGAAGATCCGCCGCTGTCTTAAATTCCGGCCCAACGCCGGTTAAGGTTCGTTAACGATCTTTATAAAACCTTACGTTGGTTTAAAAGAAAACTAAAAATTGCCTAGCATTAAGTTGAAAAAAACTGGAGATATTCAACCATTATCGAGATCCCGTCATGCCAACCCCACCAAGCGGCCCGTAGGACGAATCATCCGATGGAGATTAACGATACACTCCAGCGTGACTTGTCAGCGTCGCAGGCTCGATCCACTTAAACTGATGGCCGCCGAAGAAGCCAGGAACGGGAACGATGGATGGAGTCCGACCCTGAACGCATCGTCCGGGAATGGAATCGAGAAATCGAGGCGGAGATGCGCCGCCGCGCCGCGCGGCAGGCGGATGGGCCGTGGAAGATCGTCGATGGCACTCCAAGGCCGAAAGGCGGAGCAACAGATAGGCCAAGCCGGAAACGATGGCCGAAGGCCCGAACGATTGGGAGTGGCAAGTAGGACTGGCGACTCATGAATGGAACGCGGCAGCAGATCCAGTACTCACTGGGTGGCCTTGGCGGTATTGTGGTTTGTTGCGCTGTTCGTTGTGCTCACTCTCTTCGAGCGACTGCAGCGGTGAGCCGGGGCCGCCTCGCGACCTCATCAACGGGATTGGGATTGCTCACCTCGTCGCAATCGCACGACATTTCCCGACCCGCGGGCAGCCTTTCTCTGCAAAGCCTGCTGGACAGCCTCGATCAGAGCGTCCGGCCCGAAAGGTTTTCTGAGCAGCATGTCGCCGCCAGTTTCGCCTTCGAACCGAGAGACATCCGCATAGCCAGTGCAAAATAACGCTTTGAGGTCCGGGCGTATGCGCCGCGCCAACCGCACCGTCTCCGCCCCTGACAGCCCCGGCATCGCCAAATCCATCACCAGAAGGTCGAACTGATCTCCTCGTTCGAGGATCGTCAACGCACTGCCCCCGTTTCGGGCCTCCGACACCTCATGACCGATCCCGCGCAAACATTCCGCGATGACCCAGCTGACATCGGGATCGTCATCGACCACGAGGATGTGAGCGCCTCCGGCTGGTCTGGCCTGCGTTGCCCGTCCCGATCGGGGTACTGCAGCCTCAGTCGCCCGCGGCAGGTAAATTTGAACGACCGTTCCTTCTCGGATGCGGCTGTTGATGTGGACGGCCCCGCCGGATTGACGCACGACCCCGAACACCATAGAGAGGCCCAACCCCGTTCCTCGACCGATCTCCTTCGTCGTAAAAAAGGGCTCGAACGCGTGTTCGATGACCTCGGGGCCCATCCCCGTTCCGGTGTCGCGCAGCGAGACGAGTACGCAGTCACGCCCGGCCATCTCGTCCGGCAACTGGTCGCTGCTGGCGTAAATATTGGCCGTTTCGATCAGGAGGGTGCCGCCTTGTGGCATCGCGTCGCGCGCGTTGATGGCAATGTTTAGAAGCGCGGACTCGATCTGATTGACATCGATCAGAACCGGCCACAGTTCGCTCGCCGGAGACAGTCGAATATCGATCGAGGCACCAATAGAGCGGTGCAGCATCTCGCTCATCTCGGCGATGACCGAGTTCAGGTCCGCCGATACCAGCTCGAGATGCTGCTTGCGCGCAAACGCCAGCAGCGATTGGGTCAATTTGGCCCCACGGGATGCGCCACGTTGCGCCGTATGCAGGAGACGCAAGCTCTTCTCTTCCGAGGTCCTAACTTCGAGCAGCTCCAGTGAGCCCGACACGGCGGTCAGAAGATTGTTGAAATCATGGGCGATGCCGCCCGTGAGCTGCCCCAAGGCCTCCATCTTCTGTGCCTGCATCAGCGCCGTCTGCGCCAGTTCGCGCGCGCCGATCTCAGCGCGGAGCCGGACGTTGGTGGCAGCCAATTCTCGCGTACGTTCCTCCACCATGACCTCGAGCTGTTTGCGGCTGCGCGCCAGCGTGTCGCGCGCCTCGACGATGTCCTGGATGTCCGTGCAACTACCAAACCACTTGATCGTCTGCCCCGCTGCGTCCGTGACGGGCGTGCCGCGGGTCTTGAACCACCGGTAACTTCCGTCCGCGGCGCGGATGCGATGCTCGAGATCGTAGGGCGCCCGCCCCTCTGCTGCAGCGGCCCAGCTCGCCATTGTGGCCTCCAGATCACCGGGGTGAATGACCTGTTTCAGCCGCTGCGAATCCAACGGCTCGGCCTCCGACATGCCGGTATAGTCGAGCCACTGCCGGCTCAAATAGTCGACGCGCCCGTCCGGTAGGCAAGTCCACACCAGCTGCGGCAGCGACTCGGCCAGCATGCGAAACCGCTCTTCGCTGGCCCGCAGCGCCGCCTCTGCCTGCATTCGGGCACGAGTACGTTGTTCGAGCACGACAGCGGCGGCGCATAATGCACCGCCTATCTGTTCGAGTTCGCGAACCCCACCGACCGGCGGACCGACGGGCTCTTCGCTGCCCAATGCGCGGGCGGCAGCCGTCAGGGATTCGACCGGCCGCCGGATCGCCCGGGCCATCCACCAGGCGAGGGCAAGGCTCACCGCAAACGCCGTCCCACCACCGCCAAAGGCGAGCCACTGCGTCCGCCTGAGTGGGGCATCCACGAACTCTCTCGGCAGACCGATCGCCACCGTCCAACCGCTGATCGGCGAGCGACGGAATGCGGAGTACACCGGAACCCCTTCCTTCGTGATGCTCGGAAACCAGCCCTCGGGACCCTTCGCAATCTGCGCGCGCAGGGCCGGCATTGCCGGTTGGCCAATGAAACGGTCGAGACCCCGGTTGTGTGCAACGATGAGGCCGTTTCGGTCAAATATCCCGGCGCTCCAATCGGGTGGCAAATTTTGCTCGTTCAATAGCGCCGACAGAATCTCGGGTCCGAGCCCCATTGCCAGGACGTAGGCTACCCTCCCATCGCGGCGGACCGGCACCCCCACGGTCAGGATCGGGCGCGCCAACACCGCACCGATAATTAGATCGGAAATCTGCGGTTGTCCGGTTTCGACGACCCTGTCGAGCATCTCGCTGTTGGTCTCGTAAGGAAGGGGGTCGCCGAACGGCCGGGTGGTGCTAAGCAGCTGCTGTGCCCTGGTATCGTGCAAGGCGATCGATGTCCCCCGAATTTTCAGTGCTTCGCGCATGTGGTGGTCGAAGGCGGCAAAATTCCCGGTTTGCAAGCTCGGCGATACCGCGAGAACCTGCAGCTCACCCTGTATGCTAGCGATCTGGCGGTCGACTTCGCGGAGGAGATTTTCGGCCCTTTCCTTGACGTCGCGCTGGATCCGTGCCCGTTCGTCGTCTACGGTGCGGAGAATGGTCGCGCTCGCCAGTCCGACCAGAGGCAGAACGGTCACGAGGATTAGGATGACGAGCCTCGCCTGAATACCCAGGGTGAGGCGTCCCAAGAGTGCTGTCATAGAAGGGAACGATACACTAACAGTGGCGTCGGCAGAATCGCGAGGGACCCGACTCCGCCATCGCCGCGAACTCGACACCTCAGCACCTGAGACCAAGTACTTTTGTGCTGGCCGCTGAGCGCTGATTTTCGCCGTCGCTACGCGATTTTCTTTATATTTCTGCGATCTTGAGCGGGCCCGCGGCGTGTTTTGATCGTCTGATAGCGGCTCAGCGGAACATCCGCCCCTGCGGCGGGAGGCCGAGGAGGACCTGGCCGACGGTCTCGAAATGTATCGGCCGGCCCTGGCCTTGTTGGGTCCCGGCGTGGATGTCGCGCAATCGGCGCTCAAACGGATTTTCATTGAACACTGCGGTCGAGCCGGCCGCGCCATAGACCGTGGCGACAACATCGCGCGCCTGGTGGATCGCCCAAGTCGTCGAGAGGCGCAGTCGGACATGCTGCTCGTACAGGAACTCGCCCCTTCGCTCGGCCTCTTCCCACATCTCGGCGAGGGTCTCGTGGATAAATGCGCGCGAGGAGCGCAGCCGCGCCTCGCACTGAGCCACCTGCGACTGGACCACGTTGTTCTCGCGCAAGGTGCCGCGCGCGCCGCGCGGGATCTTGTCTCGCGCCAAAACGACAAAGGCATCGAGTGCGCCGCGCGCGATCCCCAGAGACACGTTGGAGAAGCTTGCGGCGTAGATCATGCCGCTGGTGAAGCGGTAAAGGAGACCGGGCTCGCGCCGTTCGGCCTCGTTGTCGCGCGAAGCGGTGTACTTCTGCGGGACGAAGAGGTCGTCCACCCGGTAGCTGTCGCTGCCGGTGCCGCGCAGTCCGATTACCTGCCAATTATCGATTATCTCGGCGCTGGACTTGGGGAACAGCACAGTGCGGACGAACGGGCGGCCGTTCGGGTTGAGGCGCGCCGTCCCGTCCGGTTCGAAAATCGGCACGTGCGCGCCAAGCCAACTGGCGTGCCGGCTGCCGGTCGCAAAGCCCCAGCGCCCGGTGACGCGGATCCCGCCATCGACGGCGACGCCGCGCCCCGCACCCGGCAGCTCCGGCCCCCAAGCAAGGATGCCGTGCGGCGGCCCAAAGATCTCGCGCGCCACTGCCGGGTCGAGGTAGGGAGCGGTCATCGAGCAGCCCGAATTCTGCCCGAGAGACCACGCGGTCGAGGGATCGGATTTGGCGATCTCTTCGAGCACCTGGACATAAGTCAGCGGGTCGAGCTCGGCGCCTCCCAGCGAGCGCGGCAGCAGCATCCGGAAGAAGCCGCGCTCGATCAGCGCCTCGACAATCCGCCCGGGGAGCTCGCGGCGCTCCTCGATCTCGTCCGCAGCGGCCGCCAGCATCGGCGCTATCTCACGCGCCTTCTCCAGATAATTGAGAGGCGCGTCGGCGGGTCGCGGATCGAGTGAGGTCGACGACATTTTTTTCTCCCGAAGTACGGGATCAAGATACATCGAGTGCAGTGGAAGCGGAGACGATTTCCGCGCTCACGGCCCGATCGCGCGCCACCAACGCCGGGTCAACAGCAAGGCCACCAGACCCTCCGCACCTATGGTCATGATCGCCCAAGTGGTACCGAGCACACTGGCGAGCCAACCAAGATGAAGGAAACCGATCATCCCCACTCCGATACAGACAGAGAGCACACCAAAGACGCGACCGCGCATCTCGGGAGGTGCAGCGAGATAGACGAGAGTTGCCTGCATGATGCTGAAGCCTGAATTGGCCAAGCCTGTCAGTAGCAACACGGCGCCCGCGAACACCGGACCGGGTGCCAGCGCAAAACACGGCAGCATCGAAAGATAGATCGCCACCCCACCAGTAAAGATTCGTGCGAAATGGGTTGTCTTAGCGCAAGTCGCAATTGCGATCGCGCCGCAGAAAGCGCCGATCCCGTCCATGCTGGCAAGTAGGCCGATCCCCGCCGGCCCGAGACCCAGATTATCCTGGCCGATGACCGGGATCATGCTGGTGAAAGGCCAGCCAAAGGTATTGTAGATCACTGTGATGATCATGGTTCCGCTCAATCGCGGATCGCGCCGAACGAGAACGAGCCCCTCGATCATCCGCTCGAGCACGCCTGCCGGGGTCGACGACATGGCCGTATTGCGATGACGCACCCGCAACGCAACAATCACCGCGACGAGGTAGCCGGTAACGCTGACCGTGAACGCGCCGCCAATACCGAGGGTCGCCAGCAGAATGCCGCCCACCGTCGGACCAAGCATGCGGCTCGCATTGTTGGCGCCGACATCGATCGACATCGCTGCGCTCATCCGCTCGGGGCCGACGACCTCGCCGATCATCGTGCGGCGTACCGGGTTGTCGGTAGTCCAGGTCAGACCGCTGATGAAGCTGGCAAGCGCAAGATGCCAGACTTCGAGAGCGTGCGACCACGCGAGGAGCGTCAGAACGAGCGAGCACAGCAGCATCAATGCCATCACGAGAACGAGTGCAGTCCGCCGTTCGATGCGCTCCGCAGCGGCGCCGATTAGTGCCCCGAACAGTGCCATCGGCAACATCCGCAGCACGGTTAGCAGCGCAACGACGAGCGGCGAGCCTGTACGTTGATAAGCGAAGACCGCCACCGCCAGCATTTCGAGCCAACGCACCGAGAACACCACCAATCCGATGAGCCAGAGCCGGCGAAAATCGGGCTCGCCGAGGAGCCATCGTCGGGATTTGGCCCCGGAGACCGTCAACGTCACGGTGGATTTCCCGCCGAACTGAGAGAAGGGAAATCCTGAATCTAGCGTAGCCGCTGCGTGCCGGACGCGCGGTTTCGACTGCAACCCTGCCATGCACGCTTCCGCCCAGCTGTCGCATGCCGGCTGGAAAGCCGGCGGTGGCTGTGCGAAATTGAAGCATCGCGGGTTCGCCTAACTTGCGGCAAGATCAGCAGTCACAAGACTGGCACCGGCGAGGGGCAGACAGGCGGCGATTCGCGACGTCCGCCGCGAGCGACCCGATCTATCGAAACGAGGGAGGCGCTGCATCTCAACGGAAGTTGAACTCAAGCTTGCGGTTTCGGCAGCCGACCTGCCCGAGCTAAAGCGAGCGCTTGTCGAAATGGCCCCGGCATCAGCCGGCTCGCTGTCGCGGCTGATCAGCACGTATTATGACACCCCAGACTTGACGCTAAAGCACCGAGGCCTGAGCCTTCGGGTCCGGGAGCAGAGCGGCCGGTTCATTCAAACCGTCAAAAGTGGAGACCTCGCCGACGGCAATTTCCTAACCCGCGGAGAGTGGGAGGACGAGCTCGGCGAGAGCTGCCCCGACCCTGGCGCAGCGCAGAGCGGCCAGCATCTGCCGGACGGCATTGCAGGAGCTCTGCAGCCGCTCTTCGCCACCGACGTCACGCGCACGACTGTTGCGATCGAGCTTGCCCCGGAAACCCGCATCGAGGCTGCGATCGACCAAGGCGAAATCCGCTCCGCCGCGGGCGGCGGGACCGAGCCGATCAGCGAGATCGAGCTAGAACTCAAGAGCGGCGACGCTGCCGCTCTCTATGATGTCGCCTTACAACTGCTCGACGTGGCATCGATCCGCATCGAGCCGCGCAGCAAGTCGGCGCGAGGGTACCAGCTCGGTGAGGCGGGGGAGGGCACACCGCCGGTCGCCCACGCGGGGACGGTCGCTCTCGATCCGATGATGTCGGTCGAGGCGGCACTGCAAGAAATCGGCCGGGCTTGCCTCGCCCATCTGCTGCACAACGAGGCCGCGGCGCTCGCTATGGACCCAGAGGGAGTGCATCAGATGCGTGTCGCCGTGCGGCGTATCCGCTCGGCGATCGCTGCATTCAAAAAGCTGCTTCCGGCCGCGGATCGCCGCCGGGTCTTCAGAGAACTCACGTGGCTCGCTGATATTCTTGGAAGGGCGCGCAACCTCGATGTCTTCGGCACCGAGTTGTTGCAGCCAGCCCGAGCCGCGCTGTCGCACGAAGCCGCTATCGACGATCTCACCGTCGCGCTCGAGAGGGAGCGCAAAGCCGCTTACGAACGGGTCGAGCGGGCTATTCTTTCGGAGCGGCATGCCGCCGGAATGCTGCGCCTCTCGGGCTGGTTCGAGGCGCGCGGTTGGCGCGATGGGCCTGCCGGACGTTCGGCTCTGCTGATCTCGCCAATCGGCGAGCTCGCTCCGCGCGTGCTCGATCGACGCTGGCGCGAGGTGCGCAAACGCAGCAAACGGTTCGGCCGATTGACTGCGTCGCAACGCCACAAATTGCGGATTTCCACCAAGAAACTCCGCTATACGATGGAGCTTCTCGGGAGCCTGTTCGACCAGGATGATCTGCAAAAGTTCATGACGCGATTGAAGCGCCTGCAGGACGATCTCGGCTACGCCAACGATGTGCGCGTCGCACATGACATTCTGCCCGAGCTTTGCGGGGGCCGCCGCGGGCCCGTCGCTCGCGCCGGCGCGCGGCTGCTCGAATGGCACGAGAAGGCACTCGCAAAGGCGGAGCGAAAGCTCCGCAGGCGGCTCAATCGAGTGCACGATGCTACGCCCTTTTGGCGTAAGCGAGGGACCCCCGATCCCCGATCCGAGCGGATCGGAGCGTGATGTGGAGGGCGGCGAGGCGCGGAACCTTACGGAAATTTCACCACGCCACGGAATGCAAGCGCTTGTCACGCGGCCTCGCGAAGAATCGCAAAGTCTGACGGCAGCGCTGGCATTGCGCGACGTCGGCTCAGTCATCGAGCCGATGATGGAGGTCCATTATTGCCTCGCGGCAGAGCTCGACCTCAATGGGGTGCAGGCGATCCTGTGCACCAGCGCCAACGGCGTGCGGGCGTTGGCGCGGGTCACCGGCGAGCGTGGACTGCCTCTGCTCGCGGTCGGCGAGACCACCGCATCGCGGGCCCTAGCCGAAGGATTCGGCTCGGTGGCGAGCGCTGGCGGCGCCGTTACCGACCTCGTCCGTCTCGCGGCGGCGCGGCTGCGGCCCCAGAACGGGCCTCTGTTGCATGCGGCCGGCAATGTTGTCGCCGGAGATCTCGTCGGTGCATTGCGGGCGCGCGGCTTTATGATCGAACGCCGCGTCCTTTACGAGGCCCGGCCGGTTGACAGGCTGAGCGCGGCGGCCCTTAGTGCGCTGCGCGGGGAGACTATCGACTTCGCCGCATTCTTCTCGCCTCGCACCGCCGGTATCTTTGTCGAGCTCGCAGGAAGCGCAGGCGTCGCGGGGTGCTGCCGGACGATTACCTCCTTGGCGATCAGCGCGGCTGTCGATGCGGTTCTCACCGGGCTGCCATGGCAGGATCGGCGAGTTGCCGAAAGACCCAATCAGCCTGCGTTATTGGATACACTCGATGTTGTTCTCGCCGAACGGCGGCAAGGCTGATCATGACGGAAGCGCACGATCAAGAACCTCCGGTCGAAAGTAGCACACTGCCGCCAGTGACCGACCAGACGCTCGGCGAAAGCGCGCAGTCCGCGCGGCCGGCCGGCGGTTCTCGGCAAACGGTGTGGTGGCTGGCCGCCCTCCTGCTGTTGGTGATCGCCGGGGTCGGCTTGTCGCCATTCTGGGCGCGCGATGTAGTGCCGCTTCTTCCGTGGGGCAGTCAGCCTGCAACGCCGTCCGAAAACGAAGCCGCGCTCGCCGCGCGAGTGGCGGCCGTCGAGAACCGCCCCGTCCCGCCCTCCCCCGATATTGCCGCGATCAACTCGACAGTAAGCGCGCTCGCGCGCCGGGTCGATCAGCTGGAGACGGCGCGCGATGCGGATCGGCAAGCCGACACCACGGTCGCAGGCATCAAGGCGGGGCTGCAACAGCTCGAAGAGCGGGTGAGCGCGTTCGAGGCGCGCTCGGCTGCGCGTGCTAACACCGAGACTGCCGAGTTCGAGAAATTGCGGCAAGAGCTGTCACAAATCGGCGGCATTTCTAGCGATCTCGCTGACCGGTTGCCAGCGATCGAGCGTCGCATCGGGGCAGCCGGCAATGCGGTCCGGACCGACAGCGCGCTTCTGGCGGCGCTTCTGCAGATGCGCAAGGCGGTCGAGGCGGCGCGGCCGTTTGTCAGCGAATACGACGCCTTCATCGCGCTCGCCCATGACCAACCTGATCTCATTGCGGCAGCCCAGCCCCTCGCGCGGCTTGCCCAGGCGGGCGTAACCGGCTACGGCGTCCTGAGCGAGCGCCTGGGGCAACTTTCAGGTCGGATCGTTCCCGCCGCCGCGCCCCCCGTCGACGCGGATTTGCGAACAGAGGCGCTGTCTTGGCTACGCTCTTTGGTGACCATCCGACGCATTGACGCCGCGTCGCAAACCGCGCAGGAGCCGGCCATGAATGTCGCCGAAGGCGCGCTCGTTCGCGGCGATCTGCCGGGCGCCGTCTCGGCGCTCCAAACGCTCTCCGGCCCCAAATCCGAGGGGATCCAATCCTGGTTGCAGATGGCGCAACAACGGCTCGCGGCCGAGACCACGTTGGCGCATTTGCAGGAACTGCTTGTGGCCCGCCTCAGCACTCCTCGAGAGGCGCCGGGAGGTGCACCGACCGAGGTGCCGGCGAAATCGGCCCAGCCGTCGTGATCCGCGCCATTATCGGGATTGTTGTCGTCACCGCCCTGGTTGCCGCCGCGGTTTTCTTCGCCGATCACCCCGGTCGGGTCGAGATCCTCTGGCAGGGCTGGCAGATCCAGACCTCGGTCGCCGTTCTCGCCGCCGCGGCGATCCTTGCGGCCCTGGTGGCGGGGCTGCTCTTCTCAGTTTTGTCGTTGGTCGTCGACAGCCCGCGCAGGTTGATGCGTGCCCGGCGCGAATGGCGTCGCCGAACCGGCTACCGGGCGCTCGCTCAAGGCATGGTCGCGGTCGCAGCCGGCGATCCGCAAGAGGCGCGGCGCTATGCCAAAAGAGCTGATCTGCTACTCGCCGATCCGCCGTTGACCTTGCTCCTTTCGGCTCAGGCCGCACAGCTCGACGGCGACGAGGGGGCGGCAAAGAAGTTCTTCACAGCGATGCTCGATCGACCGGAAACCGAGTTTCTCGGGTTGCGCGGCCTTCTGAACCAGGCGCTACGCGAGGGCGATCGCAGCAATGCGCTGCGACTCGCTGCACGCGCTATGGCGTTACGTCCGGGAACGCGCTGGGCGGTCCTCGGCCGCTTCGATCTAGAGGCTCGCGAGGGGCGTTGGGAGGCGGCGCGGGAAACCCTGGCGAAGGCAGCGAAGCGCCGACTCTTCCCTCCCGAGCAGGCGCGCCATCATCGCGGTGTGATCCTTCACGAGCTGAGTTGCACCGCCCTTGCTGGCGGAGACCAGCGTCGGGCAATAGCTTTGGCGGCCGAGGCCCGGGTGCTGGCCGACGATCTCGCCACGCCAGCTGTCCATCATGCGCAATTGTTGCTTCGGGAGCGACGAATCGGGCGCGCAGCAAAGGCCATCGAACGCGCTTGGCGCATCGCACCGCATCCCGACCTCGCCAGGGTCTACGACGCGATCCACGACGGCGAGCCCCCGCTCATTCGGGTCAAATCTTTTGAGCGGCTCGCAGCGCAAAACCCGACGGCGCGCGAAAGCTACCTAGCGCTCGCCGAGGCCGCGCTCGATGCCCAGCTCTGGGGCGAAGCCCGCCGCCATCTGAAAGACGCATTGGCCACCGGCGCAACTCCGCGACTGTGCCGCCTGATGGCGCGGCTCGAAGAAGCCGAACACGGCGAACGCGGACCTGTGCGCGAGTGGCTCGACCGAGCCGTCGGCGCAACGCCCGATCCGCGCTATGTCTGCGGAAGCTGCAGCAGAGAGAGCCTCGATTGGGGTTCGCGGTGTCCCCATTGCGGCGCCTTCGATGCGCTCTCCTGGCGCACGCCCGCCTGGGCGGTTCCGGGCAGCAGTCTGCCGGCGGGAGATGAACAACGAGCGGCGTCGGAACTCGTTTCCCGCCTGCCGAAATTCTCGGTCGCCACTTCAGCGGGCTTGGCGCCTACGCTCGAAGGGGCTACAAACATCGACTCGGTTCGCCCCGGTAGCTCAGCGGTAGAGCAACCGCTTCGTAAGCGGTAGGCCGTTGGTTCGAATCCGACTCGGGGCACCACTCCTTTTCAACGTGCGCCAGCAAAAGGAGGAAGGGATGATCCAGGCGACCGGAGTCGACCATGTCGTACTGCATGTCAGTGATGTGCAGCGCTCGAAGAGCTTCTACACCGAGATCCTTGGCATGACTTCGTACCGGGAGGATGAGGGGCAGGTGTTTCTGCGCGCCGGCGGTCAGGGCGTGGCGCTGTTCAAGAAAGTCGATGGGACCCCGCTAACGGCCGGCAACGATCTCAACCATCTGGCTCTGAACGTCGCCCCTGGGACGTATGATACGCTCAGGACTGAACTGGAGAAACACGGCATCACCGTTACAGGCCGCCCGGGCGAGGACCGCTGCATCTATTTCCGCGACCTGGACGGACATCGCCTACAGTTGATGGTGGATAAGTGAGATAGCGTCGCCGAGACTGCACTCGGTCATCTGGTTGGAATGGAAGGACGGTCCGATCTCACCCGTACTACTCTTGCGGTTTTATTCGTCGCAGGACTGATCGCCGCGTGCTTCTGGATTTTACGGCCA
>Ga0306925_10004263_pt1 | contig 12858 bp, 9 predicted proteins | sample flu12Cox44000176_FD_203755 | JGI IMG/M metagenome (GOLD analysis project Ga0306925, IMG submission 203755) | Lab enrichment of tropical soil microbial communities from Luquillo Experimental Forest, Puerto Rico - flux8day.12C.oxic.44.000.176 (v2)... | ecosystem: Environmental > Terrestrial > Soil...
GGCCGAAGGGCGGCGCGAGCCCGTCAACGTGATCGACGGCAACTACACGCTCGCCCCCGGCGTCTGTCCGTGGTGGGACGCAGCCCGGAAAGCGAGTTAAGTCTTAATCCCTCCCCCGAAGGGGGAGGGTGCCGATCGAAACGAGGCGGGCGGGGTGAACAAAATAAAACGACCCCACCCGGCGCGCTCCGCGCGCCGCCCTCCCCCTGCAGGGGAGGGATCGATGCGCGCATTTGCCTCGCTCCGCGTCGGGCGACTGCCTGACTGGCGCCACGGGCGCGGGTAAGGTGTTGCGCTCGTCTCCAATTGGGTTGCCCCGTCCCATGCGCACCCAAGCCCCGGCTGTTACGCGGCTGCTGCGCCTCCTGCTGATCGGCTCGATCGTCGTTCCCCTCGCGGTGCTCGCCGGCGGCGGCTATCTCGCGTGGGTGTCGACGCGCGAGCACGCCGAAGCCGACCTGATGCGCCGGGTCGCCATCGCGGAGGAGCACGCGCTCAAGGTGCTCGACACGCATCAGCTGGTCGCCGCGCGCATCAACGATCTCGTCGGCAACCTCAGCGATCAGGCGATCCTCATCGAGGAGCAGGTGCTGCACGGGCAGCTCGCCCAGGAGATCAAGAACCTGCCGCAGGTGCAGACCGCGCTGGTGATTGGCCGCAACGGGCATCCGCTCGTCAGCGCGACGGTCTATCCGGTGAACCGCAACATCGACCTGTCCGATCGCATGCATTTCCAGGTGCTGCGCGAGCACGCCGACCCCTACTACGTCAGCGTCATCGAGGTCGGGCGCCTCGATAGCGAGCGCCATTTCTTCCTCTCGCGGCGCAAAGAGAGCGAGCCGGGCAGTTTCGACGGCCTCATCACCGTGACCGTCTCGCCGCAATATTTTCAGGACTTCTACGGCAAGCTCGTGGACGGCAGCCCGGATTACACCGCCGGATTGGTGCGCACCGACGGCGCCGATCTCGTGCTTTACCCGATGCCTGCGCCGAGCGAGCACCGCGACCGGAACCTGCTCGACGCCGCGGCCCAGCATCCGCAGCATGGCATTTTCCGCGCCCGCTCCGGGATCGACGGGGTCGATCGATTAGCCGCCTACGACAAGCTCCCGAATTATCCGGCCTACGCCACCGTCGCGCGCTCGTGGGATTCGATCGTCGCGGAATGGCAGCACACGATGCTCACCCACCTCTTCTTCGGTGCGCCGGCGACGCTTGGGCTGGTGGCGCTGTCGCTCCTGGCGCTGCGGCGCACCCGGCTCGAGCAGGCCGCGACGGAGGAGGCGCGCGAGGCGACGCGCCAGCGCGATGTCGCCGAAGATGCGTTGCGCCAGTCGCAGAAAATGGAGGCGATCGGCCATCTCACCGGCGGCGTGGCGCACGACTTCAACAACCTGCTCACCGTGGTGATGGGCAACATCGAGCTGGCGCAGCGCCAGCTGGAAAATTGGAGCGAGGGAGCGCAGGACCGGATGCGGCGCACCTTGGCGCAGGCGATGCGCGGCGCCCAACGCGGCGCCATGCTCACCCAGCGGCTGCTCGCATTTTCCCGCCGCCAGCCGCTCAGCCCCAAGCCGCTCGATCTCAACAAGCTCGTCGGCGGGCTGACCGAGTTCCTGCGCCGCTTGCTCGGCGAAACCGTCGAGCTGCAAAGCGTCGGGGCCGCCGGTCTGTGGAAGGTCGAGGCGGATCCGGTGCAGCTCGAGGCGGCACTGCTCAACCTCGCGGTCAACGCGCGCGATGCCATGCCGAACGGCGGCAAGCTCACCATCGAAACCGCGAACGGGCAGCTCGACGAGGAGTATTGCCGCCGCCATGCCGAGGTGAAGCCCGGCCCTTACGTTCAGATCGCGGTCACCGACACGGGGACCGGAATGTCCCGCCGGGTGCTGGAGCGCGCGTTCGAGCCGTTCTTCACCACCAAGGTGGCGGGCCAGGGCACCGGCCTCGGACTTTCTCAAGTGTTTGGTTTCGTCAAACAGTCAGGCGGGCATATCACGATCTACAGCGAGCCTGGCGAGGGGACGACAGTCAAAATCTATCTGCCGCGCCTGTTCGCCGAGCTGCGCGAGGAGGCGCCCGCCGAGCGCGAGGTTCCCGGCGCGGTGCCGGGCGAGCGCGTACTCGTGGTCGAGGACGACGAGGAAGTGCGTCTCTACATCGCCGACCTGCTGCGCGGCTTGCGCTACCAGGTCATTGAGGCCGCCGATGCGACCGCGGCGCTGGCGCAACTCGAGCGCGGCAACGGCCGCATCGACCTATTGCTGACCGACGTGGTGCTGCCGGGCATGAACGGACGGCGGCTTGCCGACGAAGTCGTCGCCCGCGCGAACGGCATCAAGGTGCTGTTCATGACCGGCTATTCGCGCAACGCGATCGTCCATCACGGCCGTCTCGACCCGCGCGTCGAGATGATCCAGAAGCCGTTCACGGAAGCCGCGCTCGCCGCGCGCATCCGCGATGTGCTGGATCAGCGAGCAGTGATCGGTTCGTAGGGTGGGCTAAGCGCCGAAGGCGCGTGCCCACGCGTTTTTGTCATTGAAATAATTTGATCCGCGTGGACACGCCGCCTCCGCTGCGCTCCGCCGGCTTGGCCCACCCTACAAATATCACTCCATCTTGATCAGCAGCTTGAGCGAGGCGGCGAGCAGCGTCGATACGCCGAGGATCGCCGCCATGGAGAGCAGTCCGGCGAAATAACCGCCGGTCAGGTCTTTGAGCGAGCCCATCAGTTCGGGCCCAAAATATCCGCCCATGACGCCGATCGAATTGATGAAGGCGAGCCCGGCGGCGGCGCCTACACCGGTCATGAACCGGGCCGGAATGCTCCAGAAGATGCCGCGCGCCGAGGTGATGCCGATGAGTGCGATCGTCAGGCCGGTAAGCCCGGCCGCCAGCGATCCCGAGAGCACCGATACGATGAGGCCGGCGGCGCCCAACCCGCAGGCGATCGCCAAGTTGACGATTTTTTTGCCGCTCTTGTCGACGAGAAGCGCCCACCAGATCATGGCCGCGGTCGCGAACAGATAGGGGATCGCGGTCAGCACGGAGACCGTCAGATTCGAGACGCCGCTCGCCTTGATGATTTGCGGCAGCCAAAACAGCACCCCGTAAGAGCCGAGCGTGAAGCCAAACTGGACGCCCGCGCAGACCAAGACGCGCGCATCCTTGATCGCTGCCCAGGCACCGCTGCGCTCGCGCTCGCGCGGCTCGGCCGCGAGCATCGACGTCAATGCGGTTTTCTCTTCCCGGGAAAGCCACGACGCGTCTTCGGGCCGGTCCGCGAGTACGCGTGCGACGACCACGCCGAAGATGACCGCCGGCACCCCCTCCAGAATGAACAGCCATTTCCAACCCGCCAGTCCCCAGAAACCATGGAGTTCAAGTATGAGGCCGGAAACCGGCGCGCCTATCACGGTGGAGAACGGGATTGCGACCAGGAATCCGGCGAGGATGCGCGCCCGGTACTGCGCCGGGAACCAGGCGGAGAGATAAAAGGCAATGCCCGGAAAGAAGCCCGCTTCGGCGACTCCGAGCAAAAAGCGCATGATGTAGAAGCTCCACACCCCGCCGATGAACGCCATCGCGATCGAGACGAGGCCCCAGGTGATCATGATGCGGGCGATCCACAGCCGCGCGCCGAAACGATAGAGGGCGAGGTTGCTCGGCAGTTCGAACAGGCAATAGGCGAGGAAGAAAATACCCGCCCCGCGGCCGTACTGGGTCGCGGTTAGTCCGAGGTCCTTGTTCATCGTCAGGGCGGCAAAGCTGACGTTGGTTCGGTCAAGATAATTGATGACGTACGCGACGGTAAGCAGCGGCAGCAGCCGCCACGCATTGCGGCGCAGAATCCGTTCTTGCAGCGCATCCATGGATCGTCCCCCCGAGCGCGGTTGGTTCTGTTCGTTGATCGGCGCGCCTTGCGCGAGTGTGTCATTGTGAGCGCAGCGAAGCAATCCGGCGCGTAGCCCGGATGAGCGCGACAGCGCGAAATCCGGGAAGGGTCCGCGCATTTCGTTGCGCTCATGCGGGCTACGCTCCCGCAGCCAGTGTTTCTTTGATCGCGGTAAGCAATTGGCAGGCATATGCGGCGGTTAACCCGCCGTAAACGCATCGGCTTAATCCGTCCGCAGAAGTTGTCCTCTAAGTCTGCGCGGCAGACCAGGGGACCGTGATGTCCAGGCGGTGGTTCGGACGCAACCAGCCGGCGCGCGCGCTGTTCGGCGGCATCCGCATCCGTTTGTTCGGCATGATCCTGCTCGTCGCCCTGCCGCTCATGGGGGCGGTCGGCGTCGACCTCTACCGCGAACGGCAGGCGAGCATCGAAGCCGCCCATGCGGGGGCGATCGACCGCGCTCGCAACCTTGCCGAACGCTACCAGCGGGTCGTCGTCGAGGCGCGCACGCTCCTCGAGGTGATCTCGCAGACGCCCGAAGTCATCGCCAGCCCGCCCGATACCTGCCGGTCGTTTCTCCTGCGGGTCAGCGGCAGTCGGTGGGTGTTCGGCGCCGACGGGCATGTGGTGTGTGCGACCGCGGCCAGCGTCGTGGGCGCCGACCTCTCCGGACGTGAGCATTTCCGGCACGCCATGCAGGAACGCGAGCTGGTGGTCAGCGACTTCTTTGTCGGGATTACCGGCAAGCCGCTGAACGCGGTGGCGCTAGCCGTGATCAACCGCGATGGCGAAGCCATCGGCGTCGTCTCCGTCGGGCTCGACCTCAATTGGTTCAGCAAATTGGCGGCCGAGGCGGGCCGCGACGACGATGCGCTGGTGCTGCTGTTCGATGGCGCCGGCAACTTGCTTGCGCGCTATCCGGAGAAGCCGGAATACATCGGCCGCAATTGGCGCGGTTATCCGCTGATGGAACGCATGAGCGCCGCTCCGCAGGGCAGCGCCGAAGTTTATTCCTCGATCGTCCCGCCGCAGATCTTTGGCTGGGTCCCCGTACCCGGCACGCCGGCGCGCATCGCGGTCGGCTTTGACCGCGCCAGGGTGCTCTCGCGCGTCGATGCCGAAGTCGCGACCGCCGGGCTCGTGGTGCTGCTGGTCATGCTGGTCGCGGCGCTCGCGAGTTTTCCGCTCGCCCGCGGCATCGTCCAGCCGCTCAAGCTCCTCACCGCCGCGGCGGAAGCGGCGCGCGAGCGCATGATCGAACGACTGCCTGTCGTCCACGGCTATGCCGAAGTGCGTTCGCTCGCTCAATCGCTCGACAAACTGTTCGCCGAGCGCAACGCCCGTGAGGAGGAGCTGGTCGATGCGCGCGCCAGCGCCGAGCGGGCCGAGCGGCAAGCGCGCGAGGCGCACACGCGCCTGTCCGCCGCGATCGAAATGCTGCCCGAGGGGATCGCGATCTTCGACGCCGAGGATCGCTTCGCGCTGTGGAACCGGCGCTACGCCGATTTTTACGGCAGCGCCGGCGGCGGCCCGGCGGTCGGCATGAAGTTCGAGCAGCTGGTACGCCAGGTGCTGGCGCAAGGCCAGCATCCCGGCGCGGTCGGACGCGAAGAGGAATGGCTCGCCGAGCGGCTTGCCAAACACTATCTGCCGGAATCCACGCACGAGCAGCCGCTCGCCGTTGGCCGCTGGTTGCGCGTCGAGGAGCGCCGCATGGCCGATGGCGGTATCATCGGCATGTGGGTCGACATCACCGAACTCAAGCGGCGCGAAGCCTCGTTCCGGCTGCTGTTCGACAGCAATCCCCTGCCGATGCGCGTTTACGACTGCGAGACGTTGCGCTTCCTCGCGGTCAACGACGCGGCCGTTCGTCACTACGGCTACAGCCGCGAGCAGTTTCTCGGCATGACGATCCTTGACATACGTCCGCCCGAACAGCGCGCGGAGTTGGAGCGGACGATCAGGACAGGAATCCAGGAGGGCACCGACCGGTTCTGGCAACATACCAAGGCGGACGGCACTCCCATCGCCGTGGCTATCTACAAGCAAGCCCTGACGCATGACGGCCGTCCGGCAGCGCTGGTCGCCATGATCGACGTGAGCGAGCGCGTACGGGCGGAAGACGAGTTGCGCCAGACTCGGGCGTTCCTCGACACCGTGGTCGAGAACATCCCGGCCATGCTGTTCGTCAAAGATGCGCTGCAACACCGATACATTCTGTTCAACAAGGCCGGCGAGGAATTGCTAGGCGTGCCGCGCGCAGAACTGATCGGCCGCGACGACCACGACATATTTCCCAAGCGCGAGGCCGACCAATTCGTCACGCGCGACCGCGAGGTGCTTGAAGCGGGCACGTTGCAGATAACCGAGGAAGAGCGCATCCACACACCGCACAACGGGCTGCGTCTGCTGCGCACCAAGAAAATCGCGATCCCGGACGAGCATGGCCGGCCGAAGTATCTGCTCGGCATCTCCGAAGACATCACCGAGCGTAAGCGCACCGAGGGCCGCATCACCCACATGGCGCATCACGACTCGATGACCGGGCTTGCCAACCGCGTGCTGCTGCGCGAGCGGCTGGAGCAGGCGCTCGGACGCATGCTCGAGCAGGAGAGTCGGCTCGCCGTGCTCTACGTCGACCTCGATTGTTTCAAGGACGTGAACGACGCGCTCGGCCATCCGGTCGGCGATGCGCTACTGCGTATGGCGGCGGAACGCCTGCGAGGTTGCGTGCGCGACGGCGATACGGTGGCGCGGCTCGGCGGCGACGAGTTCGCGATCATACAGGATTCAATTCGCGGCGACGATCAGGTGACCGATCTCGCCAAGCGCATCGCCCAGGTGATCGGCGCGCCGTTCCAGGTCGAGGGCCACGACGTGACCGTGAGCGCCAGCATCGGCATCGCCATGGCGCCGCGCGACGGCGAGGATCCCGACACCCTGCTCAAGTTTGCCGACATGGCGCTCTACGCCGCCAAGACCGACGGTCGCCGCACCTATCGTTTCTTCGAGCCGGAAATGAACGCGCGCCTGCACGCCCGGCGCGCGCTGGAGACTGACCTGCGCCTGGCGTTCGCTCGCAACGAGTTCGAGCTTTACTACCAGCCGACCGTCGACGTCGCCACGGGGCGGATCGTTGGGTTCGAGGCATTGCTCCGCTGGCATCATCCTGAACACGGCACGGTGGCGCCAAGCGAGTTCATCCCGCTTGCCGAAAGCATCGGGCTGATCGTGCCGCTCGGCGAATGGGTGCTGCGTCAGGCTTGCGCCGAGGCGGCGCGCTGGCCCGACGAAGTGACGGTCGCGGTCAATCTCTCGCCGCTCCAGTTCAAGAACGCGAACCTGGTGCAGACCGTCATGGGGGCGCTTGCCGCCGCCGGGCTGCCGCCGCGCCGGCTCGAGCTCGAGATCACCGAGTCGGTGCTGCTGCAGGAGAACGAGAATAATCCCGCCACGCTGCATCGCCTGCGCGATCCCGGTGTGCGTATCGCCCTCGACGACTTCGGTACCGGCTATTCGTCGCTGAGTTATCTGCGCGTGTTCCCGTTCGATCGCATCAAGATCGACGGGTCGTTCGTCAAGGAGCTGCCGCACAACGTCGAGTCCGTCTCGATCGTGCGGGCGATCGCGGACCTCGCGCGCGGGCTGCACATGGCGACGACCGCCGAGGGTGTTGAGACGCCGGAACAGTTCGAAGCTCTGCGCGCGGACGGCGTGACGGCGGCGCAGGGCTATCTGTTCAGTAGGCCGCTGCCAGCCGGCGACCTGCGCGCACTGCTGACGCAGCGCCAGCCGTTTGCGGTTGAGGCGGCATAGGGCGCAATAGCCCGAAGGCCGTATTGCGCTGTTTCGCAGTCAGGCGGCGCATAACGCGGCTTCGTCGCTAACGCGCCCGACAAAAAAGGCATCACCTCATCCCGAGCGAGCCCGTGCGCCGCTTGCGCGTCGCCAGCCTGCTGCAGGGATGAGGCGATGCGGCCGTCCCCCCGGTCAAACCCTCTCGGAGCGGGCGCTGTCCACGGCGCCCTTCCACTGCGTCACGCTGTCGGCGATGATCTTGGTCGACTTCATCGCCGCGTCGCTCAATTGCACGTAGCCGGCGATCTCGCGCTGAACCCGCTCGCCCTCGCTGCGTAGGAAGTCGCGCAACGTTTGCAGTTCCGAGATCAGCTTCTCGATTTCCAGCACCGACGCACCTGCTACACGCTGAATGAGCGAATTGACCTGTCCGGCGCCCTGATCGCTGCCTTCGATCACCGGCTGCGGCCGGCGCGCCGACCCAAATTCCTTGCGCACGAAGCCGCGGATTTCGCCCTCGACCTCGTTGCCCGGCGCGGCGGTCTCGTCCGCCGGCCGGCTGGCCCTGATGACATTCATGCTTGTCCCCGTTCGTTCGCGCTTTTCGCGCCCGACTCTGTCATCCCCTGCAGCGGCGATCATGCCGGGGATTGCGACGAGATGACGGCCGAATTAGGCCCCGTGCAGGGCATTGTTTGGCTATCCAACCCGATAGCTTACGTCATCTATCGGACGTGCGCAGTCACGGACGCACGGAGGGCGACCACACGCACTCGAAGCCGATATAATAGCCGTATTGGCGCACGATGCTGGTGGCGCGCGCATATTTTCTAAAGCGCGCACAATGGGCCTGGGCCATAGCGGGCGCGTGCACCTCGTTTTCCGGCGACCACGGAATGATGCCGCCGGTGTCGTTGCCGGTGACGCCGGGATGGACGCCGATGAACCACGCCAGAATGGCGGTGGCGATGGGAACGGTGCGGATTGCTTTCATCGCGGCTGCCCCGAGATCACGAAGGAAGGACTCTAGTAGGGCATCTTCGGGAAGGAAAGCGGGTCGGCCGTAGGCGTCCCACGTGGGCCGGCGGATGTAGCCCGGCGGCAACATCTCGACATCCGCTGCCGCTACGTTAAGCGCCCATGGTGGTCGGGTCGCGCGGGGCTGCGCGACTGCGGAAAGTGGTAGGGGGCTCATATGTCCGACCTGATGACGCGGCTCACGCCAAATCGAACGACCGGCAACCGACGGCGCAAATGCTGCTCGAAGCCATTGAGGCGATCGACGCGCGCGACGCCCGTATCGCCGAATTAGCGACCGCGCTGCGGGACGTGCTCGACCTTTCCGACACGCGCAAGCGGCGCGAAACTTGCCGAGATCAAGGTAATCATCGCCAAGGCGCACTCCACGCTGGCCGCGCCGGATCCCGGGGCCGAGTCAGTGATCAGGCAATAGTGATCAGCAGTCCGAAGATCACTGGTCGCTGATTCACTGATTACTGCTTCGGCTTCTCGCGGCCGTATTCCGTGTGGTCGGCGGTCGGGCCGAGCTGGGCTGCCGACTCGCCCCATAGCACCGCGCAGGCTTCCGCAAGGGGTGTTGCGACTCCGATCGCGGCGCCAAGCTCGTCGGCGGTGCGCACGTCCTTCGCCATCAGCGCCACCGAGAAGCCGGAAGCGAACGTTTTGGAGAGGATGAACTGCTTGAGCTTGTTCTCCGTGGTGTTGTTGCGGCCGGACGAGGCGTTGAGCACGTTGGTCATCACGTTGGGGTCGAGCCCGAATTTCTCTCCCACCGCGAGCGCCTCGACCGCGGCGGTGAGCCCTGCCGCCGAGACGTAGTTGTTGAGCGCCTTCATGGCGTGGCCCGAGCCGAGCGGGCCGGTGCGGAAGATGTCCTTGCCCATGCTGGCAAGCAGCGGCTCGACCCGGTCGATCACCGCCGGATCCCCTCCCACCATGATCGCGAGGCTCGCGTCGATCGCACGCTTCACGCCGCCCGACACGGGCGCGTCGATGAAGGGAAATCCCGCGGCGTTCATCTCGGCGCCGAGGGCGCGGGTGCCGAGCGGTGCCGACGAACTCATCTCGATCACGATCGTGCCGGGCGACAGATGCGGCTGCATCGCCGTGACCGCGGCACGCACCGCTTTGCCATCGGGCAGCAGGGTGATGACGGCTGTGGCGCCCTTGACCGCACTCGCCATGTCCGGCGCCGCGCGGCCTCCCGCCTGGGTGAAGCGCTCGCGCGCGGCCGCCGAAATGTCGTAGCCGGTGACCGCGTAGCCGGCGCGCGTGAGCGATGCCGCCATCGGCCGGCCCATATTGCCGAGCCCGACGACGGTGATCACCGCGGGCGGGCGTATGCTCGCTGCGTCAGCCAACGCCCGCCTCCTTGAACGCCTCGCGCGCCAGGCGGAAGTGCTCGACGCCCGCCGGCACGCCGCAATAGATCGCGACTTGCAGCAGCACTTCGGTGATCTCCTGCTTGGTAACGCCGTTCTTGATCGCGCCCTTCACGTGCGCCTTGAACTCGTGGTGCCGGTTGAGCGCCGAGAGCATGGCGAGGTTGAGCATGCTGCGCGTGCGCCGGTCGAGGCCCGGCCGGTTCCAGATCGCGCCCCAGCAGTACTCGGTGACGAGGTTCTGCATCGGGCGGTTGAAGTCGTCGGCGGAGGCGATCTGCTTGTCGACGTAGTCGGCGCCCAGCACCTCGCGGCGCACCTTTAATCCGCGGTCGTAAAGCTCGGTCATGGCGTTTCCTTTCTTTTGGCTGACGAAGGAGGCGATATTATCCGATCCGTACCAACGCGCCGCCATCAACCGGCAACGCGACGCCGGTGATGAAGTTCGCTTCGTCGGAAGCGAGAAACAGCGCCGCGTTGGCGACGTCCCAAGCGGTGCCCATGCGTTTGCGCAGCGGCACCTTGGCGTCGCGCATGGCGGCGACCTCGGCGCGGCTCTTCTTCATGTGACGCGCGCGCGTGTCGACCGCCATGGGCGTGTCCATCAGGCCGGGCAGGATGACGTTGGCGCGAATGCCGTATTCGGCGTTCTGGATGGCGATTTGTTTGGTGAAGGCGACCATCGCCGATTTCGTAGCTTTGTAGGCGACATAGGGATAATTCTCGACCGCGGCGGCCGAGGAAATATTGACGATGGCGCCGGTCTGTTGCTCGCGCATGATCGGCAGCACGTGCTTGCACGCCATCACGGTGCCGCGCAGGTTGATGGCGCAGATGCGGTCGAATGCTTCCTCGGTGATCTCGGTCGGGGGCGCGTCGCCGCCGGCGATGCTCACGCCGACGTTGTTGTGCAGCACGTCGATGCGGCCCCAGCGTTCGCGCGCGGCGGCGATCGCTGCGGCGAGCGTCGCCTCCTGGGTCACGTCGGCTTGGAACGCCACGCACTCGCCGCCCTTCTCGCGCACCATGGCGGCCGTCTCCTCGGCCGAGACGAGGTCGCGGTCGACGGCGAGCACCTTTGCGCCTTCTTGCGCGAACCGGATGACGGTGGCGCGGCCGTTGCCCATGCCGGTGCCCGGCCCCTGGCCGGCCCCGATCACGACGGCGATCTTCTCTGCAAGGCGCATGCGGTTTCCTCCTCGAATTTCAATGAACCGTATTGTGCCGCGACGGGTACCGCAATGCGCGCACCGGCGCTGGACTCTTGGATCGCTTCGTCGCTACGCTCCTCGCAATGACGCTGTAAGTTCGGAGAGGGTCGTCATGCGCCGTATCGCACTTGCGTTTGCTCTTGCTGCATTGGCCGCACCCACGGCGCAGGCCGAGACTGCGCTCGACTATGGCTTCTTCAAGCGCAAGGTCGAGCCGATCTTCCTGAAGAAACGCGCCGACCACGCGCGTTGCGCCGTGTGCCACCAGCAAAGCAACAACGCGTTCCGGCTCGAAAAGCTACCCGACGGCGCCTCATTCTGGACCGAGGAACAGTCGAAGAAGAATTTCGCGACGGTCTCGACGCTGGTGGTGCCGGGCGATCCCGCGCAAAGCCGGTTGCTGCTCCAGCCGCTCGCCCCGCAGGGGGGCGGCAACGCCTACCACTCCGGCGGCTGGCAGTTCGCCTCGAAGAGCGACCGGGATTGGAAGACGCTCGAGGCGTGGGTGAAGGGGAAAAGATAGTTGTCAGAGATCAGATGTCAGATACCCGATCTCTGACATCTGTCATCTGACATCTCACCTCGGTCATCTGGTATCCGCCGTCTGCTCGTGCAGCACCAAGGTGCCGTTGCGCTTGGGCACTTGGCCGACCGGAATCGTGGCGACCAGTTTCTGGTTCGCTACATCGATCGCCGACACCGAGTTGAGCGTCGAGTTCGACACGTAGAGCGTCTTGCTGTCGGGCGTGAAGGTGATCCAGTTGGGCACCGCGCCGATCGGTGGGCGGCCGGGGAGCTTCAGCTCGGGCAGCGCCACGTGGCCGATCAGCTTGAGGTCGGGCAGCGAATAAGCAAACACCGCGTTCGCGTCGGCGCTGTTGGCCCATATGGTTTTGCCGTCGGGCGCGATGCCGATGCCGTGTGCCGGGGTCGAGCCGCGTCCGTTCGGATCGGTGTCGTTGGCGATGTCCGGAACCACGACGCGCGTAATCTCCTTGCGCTGGGCGAAGTCGACCACCGCAAAACCGTTGAGCCCAGAGAGCTGGATGAACAGCCGGCTGGTCGAGCCGTCCGGCGCCGCCTCGATCGCCATCGGGCGCAGCCCCTTGTCGAACGGCAGGTCCCAGGCGACTTCTTCGGTTGCCATATCGACGATGGTGAGCCGGTTCTTACGCACCGATCCGGCAACCGCGTATTTGCCGTCGGGCGTGACATAGACGTTGTGCAGCCCGCCCTTGACCGGAATGCTCTTCTTGAGCGTGAGCGCATTCACGTCCACGACGTCGAGCGTGCCCGGGTCGTCGCGGATGCACACCACCACCCGACCGCCCTCCTTGCTGATCGCGATGTTGTTGGGATGGCCGCTGAGCGGCACTTTCTTGATGATCCGGCCGCTCTTGCGGTCGACGACGTCGAGGCTGTCGGTCGACTCGTTGCTTACATAAACGCGCGCGCCGTCGGGCGAGAACGCGACGCCGTGCGGCGCCTCGATGCCGCGGAGCACCTGCACGACCTTGTTGGTGGCCGCGTCGATGACGTGCACCGTATCGGC
>Ga0306925_10004267_pt1 | contig 12856 bp, 16 predicted proteins | sample flu12Cox44000176_FD_203755 | JGI IMG/M metagenome (GOLD analysis project Ga0306925, IMG submission 203755) | Lab enrichment of tropical soil microbial communities from Luquillo Experimental Forest, Puerto Rico - flux8day.12C.oxic.44.000.176 (v2)... | ecosystem: Environmental > Terrestrial >...
AGAACCGGCACGGTGCGGAGATGCTCGATGATGAGGTCGAGCAGTTCGCGCGAGGTGGGGTCGATCCAATGCGCGTCCTCGAAGATCATCACGACCGGCTGTTGCCGCGCCAGACCTTCGAGCTGGCGCAGCAGCGCCGCCAGTGTTCGCTGCTTTTTCTGTGGAGGGCTGAGGTTCGGTATTGGCCGGCGCTCCGAAGCCGGCAACGACAGCAGATCCGCGAGGAGCGCGATATCCTCCGGCGGAGGAACGGCACGGGTCAGTAAGGATTCGAGCTTTTCCAGCTTGGCCGGAGGAGTATCTTCGCGCACGAACCCCGCTGCCCGCCCAAGCTGATCGATGAACGGGAATAATGCACTGTCCTGGTAATAAGGCGAGCAGAAATGGCGCAAGTGAATGTGGGGCTCTCCTTGGAGGCGCTCTAACAGTGCCGCAGTGATGCGCGACTTGCCGATGCCGGGTTCACCCGAGATTAGCACGACCTGGCCGTCGCCGGCCTTAGCGCGCGCCCAACGACGCAGCAACAGGTCAATCTCCTCATCGCGGCCGACCAGCGGTGTCAGCAGCGATCCGTGCAATGCCTCGAAGCGGCTCTCGACACCGCTCGGACGCAGCACCTGCCAGGCCGGAACCGGCACGTCGATGCCTTTGACATCGACGGTGCCGAGATCGCGATATTCGAACAGATCGCCGACCAGCCGTCGTGTACCGGCAGCGATGACGACCGCGTTCGGCTCGGCCAAGCCCTGCAGGCGGGCGGCGAGGTTCGGCGTCTCGCCGACGACGGATTGCTCCTGCGCCGAGCCTTCGCCGATCAGATCGCCGACGACCACCAGCCCGGTCGCGATCCCTATTCTGGCTTGCAATACAACGGATTTGCCATCGAGGCGGCCCACCGTATCGACGACGCCGAGACCCGTGCGGATAGCCCGCTCGGCATCGTCCTCATGCGCCCGCGGGTAGCCGAAATAAGCAAGGACGCCGTCGCCCATGTATTTCGCGACAAAACCGTCGAACCCGCGAACGACCTCCGTGACGGCGCGATGATAGGCGGCGATGACCTCACGCAAGTCCTCAGGATCGAGTCGCGCGGAGAGCCCGGTCGAGCCCACCAGGTCGCAGAACATCACGGTCAGCTGCCGCCGTTCCGCCTCGCTTGAGACCGCGGCGGCGCTTGGCGCCGGTGAGGCTTCGACCGACGGTTGACCATCAACAAGCCGCGCGATGGCGTCGAGCAGACGGCGACGGTGTCCGATCGACGCGACGCCAAGCTCGCGCAGATCGTCGGCCGTCAGCCCGCGCAATACCTCCCCGTCAATATCGTTATCGCGGAACGCGGGCGTATAGTGTTCGAGCCCGAGGCCGCGCAGCCATTCGGCCACATCCATCGAAGTCGCCCGAAAGCGGCAAAGGCGCAGTAACCATTACAACCCCAACGCGTCGTTCTGTCCAGGGCTGCCTGAGACGCTTGTCCGCAGACTATCCGCGGGGTGTGACGTGTTGAGCGGTTCGAAGAGCAGGCCGGGAGCCGGGCATTCCGGATGGATCACGTGCCGCATGCCGGATCGCGTGAATGATGATCTCGCTCTCGGTGACCTCCTAGAAAACCAGGTAAGGACAAGGTCGTTGTCATGCGGCGGATCGCCGGGTCGTTCGTGCGGCGCCCGATGTAGGGATGCAGCAACAGAAGATCGGTGAGGGCTTTGATGCGGGATTGAACCCGACGGGCGCTTTGCGGCGAATGGGCGGCGATGTAATCGAGGACCGAGGTGAGGTCGGCAAGGGCCGGAAGGGTATAGCGCAGCCTCACAGGCCGTGTTTGGCCCACACCGCCCGCACCTGCTCATCGGTCGCGAATTCGCCACGGGCAGCGGCGGCTTTCGAAGCGGCGATAGCGGCCTGCTCTTCGGGCGTGAGCGTCACCGGCGGTTCATCGTCGGCACCGGCCAGGCGGAGAACAACGTGGGCGATGTCGTCCTGCGCTTCCGGGGGAAGGTTGCGCGCGGCTTCAAGGGCCTGGTCGAGGAGTTTTGTCATCGACATTCACCATAAATAATCTGTACATTATCACGCGCTAGCCTGCTAGCAAAACTAGCTTTCGCCGACATGACGGGAAAGCGCGCCGGATGGAGAAGGAGTAGTTTGACGCCCTTGCGGGCGGCAGGGCTCAGTAGCCCTCGCGCTCCAGGCGTTTGCGCAGCAATTTGCGGTAGCGCCGCACCGCCTCCGCCCGCTCTCGCGCACGTTTTTCCGACGGTTTCTCATAACTACGCCGAAGCTTCATTTCCCGGAATACCCCTTCGCGTTGCATTTTTTTCTTCAAGGCACGGAGCGCCTGATCAACATTATTGTCGCGAACGAGGACTTGCACGGTGGCTGTTCTCCATCAAATGGCAACGCGGGCCCCATTGCGGGGACCGAGGCAACATCATTTAGCATTTCCGGGCTCCGCTGTGAAGCAAACCCGCCGGCGCTTTACCGACAACGATCGGTGCCGCATATTTGCGCAATGGCTCTGTTGAAAATCGCCCGCATGGGGCATCCCGTACTACGTGCCGTCGCCCGTCCGGTCGAGGACCCGACCGCGCCGTGGGTGCGCCGCCTCTTCGAGGACATGGTCGAGACGATGGAAGACGCCTCGGGTGCCGGCCTTGCCGCGCCGCAGGTCCACCAGTCGCATCGGATCGTCGTGTTCTGCGTCCCGGAGGAGCGCGTCACCGACATGCCCGGCGATGTCGCTCAGGGTCTGACGGTGCTGATCAATCCGGTCGTCGAGTTCGTCGGGCAGGAACGGGCGCTCGGCTGGGAAGGCTGCCTGTCGGTGCCCGGGCTGCGTGGGGTCGTGTCGCGGCATCTGCGGGTGAGCTATCGAGGCACCGGTCTCGACGGCGGGGTCATCGAGCGTAACGTCGAAGGCTTTCACGCACGCGTCGTGCAGCACGAATGCGACCATCTCGACGGGATCCTCTACCCGCAACGCATGACGGACCACCGGCTGCTGGTATTTCTCGACGAGCTGGAGCGCCACCCGATCGATCTCGCCGGCTTTCTCGCCGAGAAGAGAACCGCATGAGGAGCCCGCTCGCCGAGAGCCAGCGCGACGCGCTGATCGAGGCGATGCTGCCTGACGTGCCGTTCGACGGCTGGTCGCGTGCGGCGCTGCGCACGGCGGCGCGGCGCATCGGCATCCCGCCGGGAGAGGCTCTGGCGCTGTTTGCAGACGGGCAAGCTGATTTTGTCGCGTGCTTTAGCCGCTGGGCGGACCGCCGCACGCTCGATCGCCTCGAAGGTCTGGCGCTCGACGGCCTGCGCGTATCGGAGCGGATCGCGGCCGCGGTCAACCTTCGCCTCGAAATCATCGAACCCTCGCGCGAGGCGGTCCGCCATGCGCTGGCGGTGCTCGCGCTGCCGCAGCACGCGCCACTGGCCATGCGTCTCCTCTACGAGACGGTCGACGGCATCTGGTACGCCGCCGGCGACAGCGCCACCGATTTCAGCTTCTACACCAAGCGCCTCACGCTCGCCGCTATCTACGCCGCAACCGTGCTTTACTGGCTGGAGGACCGCTCCCCGGGCTTCGCCGACACGCGCACTTTCCTCGACCGGCGGCTCGGCGATGTCGCCCGCATCGGCGCGGCGCGGCAGAGCCTTCGGAGCGCTCTCGATCGCCTGCCCAACCCGTTCCGTCTGCTGCGCCCGTCGGGGTGAGCGGCGCATCCTCGAGCCGGCCCGACGACGGGAAGGTGTAGTATTCAGCGGTGCCGGATAAGCCGGGTGACGTGGCCCATTTTGCGGCCCGGCTGGATCTCGGTCTTGCCGTAGAGGTGCAGCTTGGCGAGCGGGTCGTTGAGCGCCTCGCGCCATCTCTCGACCTCGCTGCCCAACAGGTTCTTCATCACCGCGTCGGAATGGTGCTCGACCGAGCCGAGCGGCAGACCGCACAGGGCCCGCACCAGCTGCTCGAACTGGCTGGTGACGCAAGCATCGATCGTCCAATGGCCGGAATTGTGCGGCCGCGGCGCGATCTCGTTGACGAGGATGATGCCCGTCTGCGTCAGGAACATCTCGACCGCGAGCAATCCCACGAGCTCGAGCTCTTCGGCGATGTGGCGGGCGATCGCCTCGGCGCGCATCGCGGTCTCCGCGGAGATGCGGGCGGGCGCTATCGTCGTGTCGAGAATGTGATTGGCGTGCTGGTTTTCGACCGGCGGATAGATCGCCCAAGTGCCGTCCGGGCTGCGTGCGGCGATCGCCGAGATCTCGCAGGCAAAATCAACAAAACGCTCGAGTATCCCGATCTCGCCGCCCATCCGCCGCCAGGCTGCGTCGATATCGGTTTCCGGCGTCAAGCTCACCTGACCTTTGCCGTCATATCCCAGCCGTACGGTTTTCAGCACCGCGGGATAGCCGAAATCGTGCATCGCCCGGGCGAGCGCGGCCGGGTCGGAGATTTCGCGGTAGGCGGCAGTCTCGACCCCGATCGCCCGCAGAAAATCTTTCTCGCGGAGGCGATCCTGGGCGATTTCGAGTATCTCGGGGCGCGGCTGCACCGGTTTGAGCGCCGCTACCCGGCGGACTGCCTCGGCCGGAATGTTTTCGAATTCGAATGTCGCGATATCGACGGCCCCGGCGAACCGCTCGAGCGCCTCCGGGTCGGTGAATTCGGCCACGGTGGCGGCACCGCAAACTTGTTCCGCCGGGCTGTCGGGCTCGTCCGCGAAGACATGGCACCGATAGCCGAGCCGGGCGGCGGCAAGCGCCGTCATGCGGCCGAGCTGGCCTCCACCCAAAATGCCGATCGTAGCGCCCGGGGCTAGCATTCCCGGCCAGCGGGCCGTTCGGCAACGCCCTTGGTCTGCGTCTGCCTCCAGCCCTCGAGGGCCTGCGCCACGGCCACGTCGGTGAGCCCGAGGATCGCGGCGGCAAAGAGCGCCGCATTGACCGCACCCGCCTGCCCGATCGCGAACGTCGCCACCGGGATCCCGGCCGGCATCTGGACGATCGATAAGAGGCTGTCGATGCCCTTTAGCGCTCGGCTTTCGATCGGCACGCCGAGTACCGGTAGCGGCGTCAGCGCCGCGGCCATGCCGGGGAGGTGCGCGGCGCCACCGGCGCCCGCTATGATCAGCCGCAGGCCGCGGGATCTCGCGGTTCGCGCATACTCGTAAAGCCGGTCGGGCGTGCGATGCGCCGAGACGATGCGCGTTTCGTAGCCGATTCCCAACCGGTCAAGGGTAGACGCGGCGTGCTGCATCGTCTCCCAGTCGGATTGGCTGCCCATGATGATGCCGACCGCGCGAGCGGCCTCGCTCATCGGCTCATTCTCCAACGAGGACGCAATACCAAGCAGCCGGTAACTGCACGGCTCTATGCGATGATGTCGGGAAGCAGCTCGCTCTCGATCTTGGTGATCTGATCTTTGAGCAAAAGCTTCCGCTTCTTCAGCCGCTGCAACTCGAGCTGATCGACCGGGGCGCGCTCACCGAGGCGCGCGATCACGTCATCGAGTTCGCGATGTTCGGTCTTCAGGGCCGCGAGCTTCGCCTTCAGGGCTTCGGTGTCAAGGTCCATGGCCGCTGCCACCAGTCTTTACTATCATCATAGCATCATATCATGCTGGAGGCGTCGTACGTCAAAAGCTCGCCGTCTGCGGGTGTGACATCATCGCCGATTCGGCGGGACCGGGAGAATGACGAAACGTATTGGCCGGTTGACGAGCGGCGGCGTTTGCAGCGGGCTGAACGCGATGATTGGCGCCGTCACGTTGCGCGCCGGCTCGGCCTATGGCTGGGACGTCGCGCTGGTGCGGGCGGCGCTGGGCTTGCGGACCCGCCTCGGCAATGCCTGACGCCGAACAGTCCCCCGAAGAGGGGTTCTGGCGGTTTTCGCTCGCCTTCTATGCGCTCCCCCGCGTCGCGCCGGCGCTGCTTGCGCTGCAGGATCGCGACGGCCTCGACGTCAATCTGATGCTGTTTGCACTGTGGCTCGGCATCTCTGGACGACACCCGCTCGACAGCGGTGCACTGGCGGCGGCAGAGCGAGCGATCGGCACGATCCGCGCCGAGGTCGTCGAACCGCTGCGCTCGCTGCGCCGGAACCTCAAACACCAGGCGGACGAGGGCATCCAGCGCTTGCGCGAGAGCATGAAGGCACTCGAACTGGAGGGCGAGAAGCTGGCGCAATCGCGGCTCGCCCATCTCGCCGGGCCCGCGTTCAGCGGCATCCCCAGGGAGGATCGGCTAGGCGTCGCCATGGCCAATCTCACTCTCTATTTCGGCCCGCAACGGACGCGCTCTGCCGCGGTGATGGTCATTCGAGATGCGCTCGGGTCCCTCAAAGGGATCGGGGTGGATGGCTTTTGATGGTTGACGCTTCACCCCAGCGCCTTACGGTTCCGGTGTCGAGATCAAACAGGTCGAGGACCCGGCCCAGGGTCTGATCGATCATCTCGGCGAGCGTCTGCGGTTTGGCGTAGAAGGCGGGCACCGGCGGGGCGATCACCGCGCCCATTTCCGACAGCGCGGTCATGGTCCGCAAATGCCCGGTGTGAAGCGGCGTTTCGCGCACCAAAAGGACGAGGCGGCGGCGTTCCTTGAGCACGACATCGGCCGCCCGGGTCAGCAATGTCGTCGTCACGCCGCTCGCGATCTCTGCCATGCTGCGGATCGAGCATGGCGCCACGATCATGCCCATCGTCGCGAACGAGCCGGACGAGATCGGCGCCGCCAGATCGCCGACCGGATGAAAGACATCTGCCCGGCTTCGCACATCGCTCGGCTTCAGCTCGGTCTCGCGCGCCAGCGTCACTTCGGCCGTGCGGCTGACGACGAGATGGGTTTCGACCGGCAGCGGGCGCAGCAGTTCGAGCAACCGCGCCCCATAGATGACGCCGGAAGCGCCGCTGATCCCGACAATCAGACGCGGGCGTCCCGATTTTTCTGCCATCGCGCCCTCTTTGAATTTCACCGTTTCGACATATTTGCGGAGCAAGCCTCGGTGGCGCTGCCGGCCAATGCGACCGGCGTTACCACCGACGGCTGTCACCGTCCAGCAGGAGGACCATGTATGACGCTGCAGGATCGCATCGAGGCGCTGAAGCAAAAGCATGCCGCGCTCGAACGCGCACTCGATGAAGAGAACAAGCGTCCGCTACCCAACCAGGGCGCGATCTACGACCTGAAGCGTCAAAAACTCCGCATCAAGGACGAAATCTTCCAGCTCGAGCGACACTGACCGCAGCTCCCCACTCTTTTCGCTAAAAAGCCGGAGAGGCAAATCCTCCCGGCTTTTTTTTACGCTGTGTCGGGCCCCGACCGATGCCGCCAGCTGTATTTCGCTGTTTTTCCAGAAAATAACCGCAGCCGATCTCGAATTCGTGGCGGAAATCCTGGGCCAGGAGGGGTCGGGCTCGCGAAAGAACAGCGAAACCGCGGCTTTTTTTCGCTGTTTCCCGCTGTTCTTTGCAGATATCACAATTGCTGATAGAAATCGACGATCGGCGAAGTCGGTCAGTTTTATCAACCGAACGTCGCATAGCTAATAGCATATCGTGGAAATTCTCTTCTGTCAATACATTAATGTCCCTATCGCACTATGCGGCTATGCTATGCGTCCGGGTCCGTCTGCGACGGAGCTCAAACCGAGCGCGGTATATATTACCGGTTCCTTGCTAAAATTTTACTAAAAAGTTAATTGACCCTTACCTTCTCCGGGGGACACGCTAACTGGTTAATTCCGACGCGGGTCGTACGACCTGCCGGGGGAGGAATGGGGACAATCCTCGCAGCACCGTCTGGTAATCGCCGCTCGCGCTCGTTTATTCGCGCGCCACCTCGTTGCGCAAGAAGAACGAAGCAGAGAAGCAGACACAAAAAGCACGTTTCTCTTAAGAATCAGATGGGAAGGGAAGTAATGCCATGAGACGAAATCGTCCACAAGTTCTAGCGGCGGCGCTGGCGTTTGCGCCGATATTGGCGTTACCGGGCATCGCGGTCGCGCAAACCGTATCGAACCCGTCGACTGCGCCGGACTGCATGAACAATACCGCGTTCTATAATCCGGCTTTGCCGCCGTCTATTAATCTACCCCCTGGGTTCACGGCATCGGTATTTGCGAAGAACTTGAATATGCCGACCGGAATCGCCTTTCTTGGCGACGCGGCCAACTTCCAGGTGTTCGTGCTGGAATCCGGGCACGGGTTGCCGAGCGTGTGCAATGACGAAATGGCGTGGCCGGGTGGCCCGTTCGACATAAACAACCCCTTCACGCCTGATATTCTGGTGTTCAACCGCAATGGCACATTGATCCGCGGGCCTCTTGGTAAGCCTACCTCCTCCGGGGGAGGGTTCCAGCCCTCGGGGCCGGCGATCGACATCGCCTTCGTCAACGGTCTCTCAGGCGGGAGGCTCTTCGCGACCGATTCCAATCAATCAACCCATCAGCACAATGGGCAAAACAACAGTTCACGCATCATTATCGTGAACCCGATGACCGGGATGGTGAACCCGTTCATCACCAACCTGCCGACCGGTGACCATCCAACCGAGCAGCTGGCGTTTCAGGGGCGACGGATGGATCTACTGGTCGCAGGGGTCGACGACCAATAGCGGCGTTGTCGGTCTCGACAATGGCGGCGGCCAGAACCAGTCCGATATCCCGTGCCAGGACATCACGCTCAGCCAGAACGTGTTCTCTTCGGGTAACGGTCAGCTCACGAGCGGCTACTCGCCTTTCAACACGCAAAATCCGGGGGGCATGATACCGGCCTTCTTCAACTCGTTCACGGGCCAGGTTCGTCAAGGCGTCTGTGACGGAGCCATTTTGCGTGCACAGCTGAGCAATCCGAGCAACATACAGGCCTTCTCTTGGGGATATCGGAATCCGTACGCGATTCGCTTTCCGCCAACGGGTCATCCCCTGTCCGGAGGGATTCTTGCCGGGATGGACGGCGCCGACGAGCGCGGCGTACGACCCTCCAACAATGCTCCGGATGAATTGCATCTGGGTCGACAAAACCCCGACGGTTCTCCGGACTACCACGGCTGGCCCGATCGCTATGGCGGGCTCCCAACGAGCCAAGCGGTGTACAATCCGATCGGCGGGCCCGCCGATGATCTGTGCCCGGCCCCGTTCGATCAGGCTACATGCGTTGCGGCCCTCACGGCGGGGGGAGCCATTCCGATCCGTGATGTGCTCGCAGGTCCACCGCAACAGATCACCGGACCTTTGGCGAACGAGGGGGCTGACTCGTCCTTTACCGGGATCGATTTCGTGCCCGACGTTTTTGTTGGCGGACCGGTCTCGCCGGGTGCGGCATTATACAGCCTCGAAGGGGATTTCGGGTTCTCGGCGCCGAATTCCAGCAATCCAGATGTGGAAATCGGCCATGAGGTCAAGCTGATAAACTTCAATCAGCTGCCGGGTTCCCCGCTTGCCCTGAGGATCCAGAACTTTGCCCGCAACACCACTAATGACCAGGCGTTCGTCACCAACATCAATGGCTTCAACCGCCCACTCAATGTCAGGTTCGGCCCGGACGGGTGTGCCTACGTCGTCGATTACGGCGCAGTACGAGACCTCAGTGCCGGTTCGCATTTTGTCGGCGCCGCCAATGGCCCTCTCGTCCAGATTCCCGGCACCGGGGTGATCTGGAAGATCTGCCCAATGTAGTCGGGTACGTTCAGTCACAACGGGGGCGGCTACGGCCGCCCTTTTTTTCGGGACTTCAAACCGCTGTCTTCGCGCGCTCGCGCAGCGCGAATTTCTGTATTTTGCCGGTCGAGGTCTTTGGCAGCGCCTCGAAGATCACTGTCCGCGGTGCCTTGAAATGCGCCAGGTGTTCGCGGCAGAAGGCAATGATCTCGTCGGCCGTGGCGCTGGCTTCCGGCTTGAGGGTGACGAAGGCGCAAGGGCTTTCGCCCCACATCGGATCGGGCCGGGCGACGACTGCCGCTTCGAGCACCGAGGGGTGACGGTAGAGGACGTCCTCGACCTCGATCGTCGAGATGTTCTCACCGCCTGAGATGATGATGTCCTTCGAGCGGTCTTTGAGCTCGATGTAGCCGTCGGGGTGCATGACCCCGAGGTCGCCCGAATGGAACGAGCCGCCGGCAAAGGCCTCCTCGGTGGCACGCGGGTTCTTGAGATACCCCTTCATGACGATGTTGCCGCGCATGAAGATCTCACCCATCGTGGTGCCGTCGGCCGGCACCGGTGCGAGGCTCTCCGGATCGGCCACCATCAGATCGTCGAGCACAGGGTAAGTGACACCCTGGCGTGCTTTGAGCCGCGCCCGCTGGTCGTCCGACAACCCGTCCCACTCATCATGCCAGGCGCACACCACGGCGGGCCCATAGACCTCGGTCAGGCCATAGACGTGGATGACCTTGAAGCCGAGCCGTTCCATGCCGCCAATCACCGCGGCGGGAGGCGCCGAGCCGGCGGTCATCCAATGGACAGGCCGCGGTAGCGGCCGATCGCCGCGCGCGTTGAGCACCATGGTCATGACAACCGGCGCGCCGCACAAATGGGTGATCCCGTAGCGCTCGATCGCATCGTAGATCGCCGCCGCCTCAACCCGGCGCAGACAGACATGCGTGCCGGCCAGCGCCGTCACGGTCCATGGGAAGCACCAGCCGTTGCAGTGGAACATCGCCAGGGTCCAGAGATAGACCGGGTGCTGCCGCATGCCCCAGACCAGGATATTGCCGAGCGCGTTCAGGTAAGCGCCGCGATGGTGATAGACGACACCCTTCGGGTTGCCGGTGGTGCCCGAAGTGTAGTTGAGCGTAATCGCCTCCCACTCGTCCGCCGGCGTTACTTCCGCAAATCTCGGGTCGCCCGAGGCGAGAAACGTCTCGTAATCCGCCTTGCCGAGCCGCTCGCCGCCCGGCCCCTGCGCATCGGCGATGTCGATCACGACAGGCTTCGCATCGAGCCGCGCCAGCGCCTCTTTGATCACCGGGGAAAATTCAGTGTCGGTGAGCAATACCTTGGCCTCGCCGTGGCGGAGCATGAACGCGATTGTCTCGGGATCGAGACGAATGTTCAGCGCGTTTAATACCGCCCCGGCCATCGGCACGCCGAAATGGACCTCGAACGCCTCGGGAATGTTGGGCGCCATCACCGCGACGGTGTCGCCGCGTCCGACGCCACGCACCGCGAGCGCGCTGGCGAGCCGGCGGCAACGTTCGAGCGTGTCGCGCCAGTTGTAACGCCGCTCGCCATAGGCCACTGCGAGGCGGTCGGGGTAGACGGCGGCGCTGCGCAGCAAGAAACCAATCGGCGTCAGCGGCACATAGTTGGCCGCGTTCTTGTCGAGGCCGATTTCGTAAGGGTTAGCGTCCTCCGCGCTCATCGACGCAGGCCTTCAGGACCGAGCTTGCAGGAAATGCGCAGCGCCCGGCGGCAACCCGAGCCAGCGGTGCATCGACTCTTCCCAGCCTGACGAGGTCGGCGCCGGGAAATCGGGGTCGGCAAAGCAGCCGACGGCGATCCCATAAGTCGTCGGGCTGCGGTCGCCTTCCCAGAAGACACTGCTGCCGCAGTTAGGACAGAAATGAAAGCGGATCTCGGACCCGCTGTCGGCTATCCGGCCGTAGACCTTGTGCTCGCCGTCTATCCGCACCTGGCTCTTCGCCCAGCGGCTGCCGTTATGAATGACGGCCCCGGTGCGGCGCTGACAGGCTTTGCAGTGACAGACATAGACGCTGTCCGGCTCTCCCGAGGTGATCGCCCGCAACTGTCCGCAATGACATTCCGCGACCCTCTCCATCTCCTCCTCCCAATGTCCCGCTTCGCCGTTTCCCCATTCTCATCCTCACGAGCGGGGGTGTCGAGCCCGCTTGATTCACCTCCGGCCACGGCGCAGAGTGAAATCATAGAGATCGACCGGCGGCCCGGCCTGCTCCGGGCTGCCGTGACGGAGGGAACCTTGGGCGCAGAGCGGGTCGAGCGCCGGCTCGCGGCCGTCCTGGCGGCCGATGTCGCCGGATACAGCCGTCTGATGGAACGGGATGAGGCCGGCACCCTGGCGCGCCTCAAAATGCTGCGCCGTGATCTGATCGACCCGAAGATCGCCGAGCACAAGGGGCGCATTGTCAAGACCACCGGCGACGGGCTGTTGATCGAATTTCCGAGCGTCGTCGAAGCGGTCGCCTGCGCCGTCGCGGTGCAGCGGGGGATGACGGCACGCAACGATGCAATCCCCGAAGACGAGCGCATCCAATTCCGCGTCGGCATCAATTCGGGCGACGTGATCGTCGAAGACGGCGACATTCACGGCGACGATGTCAACATCGCTGCGCGGCTGGGGGGATCGCCGAGCCCGGCGGGATCTGCGTCTCGGGGATCGTGCACGACCAGGTGCAAGGCCGGCTCGATTGCGCCTTTGAAGACAACGGCAAGCAGAGCTTGAAAAACCTTACTCGTCCGGTCCGGGTCTACCGCGTCCGATGTGGCCCCCTCCCTAACCCTCCCCCGCATGCGGGGGAGGGATGCGCGCGTAGCGCGCGGGTGGGAATCTCCGACGCGGTGCTGCCGCTCCCGGACAAACCGTCGATCGCGGTGTTGCCGTTCCAGAACCTGTCGGGCGACCCCGAACAGGAATATTTCGCGGACGGCATGGTCGAGGAGATCATCACCGCGCTCAGCCGCATCCGCTGTCTGTTCGTGATCGCCCGCAATTCGAGCTTTACCTACAAAGACCGCCGGGTCGATGTGAAGCAGGTGGGCGGTGAGCTAGGCGTGCGGTACGTGCTCGAAGGCTCGGTCAGGAAGGGTGGTGGGCGGGTGTGCGCATTACGGCGCAATTGATCGAAGCGGAATCCGGGGCGCACCTATGGGCCGACCGCTTCGA
>Ga0306925_10004268_pt1 | contig 12853 bp, 8 predicted proteins | sample flu12Cox44000176_FD_203755 | JGI IMG/M metagenome (GOLD analysis project Ga0306925, IMG submission 203755) | Lab enrichment of tropical soil microbial communities from Luquillo Experimental Forest, Puerto Rico - flux8day.12C.oxic.44.000.176 (v2)... | ecosystem: Environmental > Terrestrial > Soil...
GTCTGGAAAGGCTTAAGCATCCACCGCGAGATAGCCGTCGGCATGCGAAAATGCCGGCCCGCCCGTGTCGCTACCGATCCCGATATCAGCGGCGTGTTCAGCCCACTGGCTGCGGGCTCGCGGCGTCGCTCTTGGGGTCGATCAGGATCTTCGCGTGCGCCTCGGGGTCGCCGAGCGCGTCGAATGCGGCCTCGACGCCGGGCAGCCCGACCGTCCCGGTGATCAGCGGCGTGACGTCGACCTTGCCGTCGGCGAGCATGTGCAGCGTGTCGCGGAACTCGAGCGGGGTGTAGCCGAGCACGAAGCGCAGGTCGATCTCCTTGTTGATCGCCATCGACGGGCGGATGTGGTCCGCGCCCATGCAGACGCCGACCACGACGACGCGCGAGAACAGCGGCGCGCTCGTGATGATGCCGTCGATGATCCCCGGGACGCCGACGCATTCGAAGACGACGGGGTGCTTGGGAGTTGCGGCGCCGGCGGCCTCGGCGGCGCGCCAAACGTGCCACCAGGGCAGCCGCAGCCTGTGGAGCTTTTCGACCATGCCGATCGCCAGGTCGAACGCCTCGAGGACGCCTTTTAAGTGTCCGCGGCCCGCCTCCGTTGTATAGGGCGAGTCCTGTGCGGGATCAACCACGATATCGGCCCCGCAGGCGGTCGCCAGCGCGCGGCGACCCGCAGAAAAGTCGCTCGCTATCACGGTGCGCACCCCGTGCGCCTTGAGCATGCAGATCACCGCGAGACCGATCGGCCCGCAGCCGATCACGATTGCGACGTCGCGCTTGCTCACCTCGCCGCGCCGGACGGCGTGCCATGCGACGGCCATCGGCTCGGTCAGGGCGGCTATCTCGGGGGTCAGCCCGTTCGGAACGGCAAACGTCAGCGACTGCTCGACGACCAGTTGCTCGGCATAGGCGCCCGGCGCCATCGTCGACAGCCCGATCGCGTGCACCTCTTTGCCGCGCCGCAGCAGCGGCAGGGCAACGACCGGTGTGCCGCTCCGCGGGGCCTTGCGCGTGCCGGGGCCGTGATCGACCACCTCACCGCAGAACTCGTGCCCGAACACGACGTGCTGATTCGAACGCATGAAGGCGTCGTATCCCGATTCGGCCATGACTTCGGCGAGTTCGTCGCAATGGTGGCGCGCATGCAGGTCCGATCCGCAGATGCCACACTTCAGGACGTCGATCAGCAACTGTCCCTTGGCCGGCGTCGGGCTGGGCCCGTCGACCACCTCGAGCTTCGCGTTGGTGCAGGTTACTGCCTTCATCTCGCCGCGATCCTCCTAGACGGTGGCCGGCTTCGCCGGTCCAGAGTAGACCTCGAAGAAGCGGCCCAGCATTTCGGCGGGTATGGCGAGATTGGCGTCGTGGTCGGTGCGTAGGCAGACCAGGCTCGGGCCGACGTGGTCCCGCGAGCGCCGCAGCGCCGCGTCAAGGTCCTCGATGCGTTCCACGTATTCGCCGTGGCAGCCCAGCCCCTGGGCGACGACGTCCCATCGGATCTCACCCTGGCTGGTGCCGAAGGTGGTGCCGTAGAGCTGTAGCTCGTTGAGTTCCTCCATGGTCCAGGAGCCCTCGGCGCACACGATGACCGTGATGTCGATGCCCTCGCGCGCGGCGGTCTGGAGCTCCATGATGTTGAAGCCCGCGGCGCCGTCGCCCGTGACGCAGACGACCTCGCGATCGGGCGCGCCGAGCTTGGCGCCGATCGCCGAGGGGATGCCGGTGCCGAGCATGCCGAGTTCGAGGATCGAGTGATACGACCGCGGCCGCGTCGGCGGCAGCATGTTGTAGGCCCACAGCGAGGTGTTGCCGCCATCGGTGGCGTACACGGCGTCCGGTCCGAACGCCGCGCCGATCGCGCCGAGTGCATGGGCGGGGTGGATGCCCGGTCCCTGCCATTGGAGGATCGGCGCGGCCATCTGCGTGCGCACTTGCTCGTCGAGTTGGCGGTAGCGCGCCAGGTCCGCGCCGTCGCGCGTGCCGAGGTCGGTCGCGCGCAGTCGTGCGGCGATGCCGTCGAGCGCTGCCCGGGCGTCGGCGAGGATGCCGAGGTGCAGGGGCCGGGTAACGCCGAAGTGGCGCGGATCGATGTCGATCTGGATGAGCCGTTTGCCCTCGGGATCGCCCCAATAGGTGTCGTAGGGGACGTCGAGGTTGCCCATCCGCGAGCCGACCACGAGAAGCACGTCCGCCTCGCGGCGCGCGAGGTCGCCCGCCGGACCGAACCCGAAGACATAGTTGGGGTGATCGGCCGGGACGCTGGCTCGGCCCGCCATCGAGCTGACCGCCGGACAGCGCAGGAGCTCGGCGACCTCGAGCACGGCGGCGCGAGCGTCGGCGCGGTCGGCGCCGCTGCCGGCGAACACGACCGGGCGCTCGGCGGCGGCAAGAAGCGCCGCGGCGTCATCGAGCTGGCGGTCCGACGGCTGCGGCGGCCCCAGCCGGTAGGCCGCCGGCGGCCACACGGGTGCGGTGCTCGGATCGCCCGTCTCATACAGGATCGGCGCCGGCAACTCCACATGGACCGGACCCGGCCGGCCGCTATGCATCTCGCGGAATGCCAGCCGCAGCACCTCGGGGATGCGCGCCCACTCGAAGATCGGCCCACCCCATTTGACCGCCGGCCGGAAGAGGTCCAGTTGGTCTTGGCCCTGAAAAGTCGACGGCGGTGATGGGTAGACGATGCCGAGCCGGTGCTGGGAAGTGATGGCGAGCACGGGGATTCCCTCGTGTAACGCGGTGACGACTCCGGGGAGAAGGTTCGCCGAGCCGGGGCCGGGATTGCCGAGCACCGCCGCGACCTTGCCCGTCGTCTTGTACAGACCCTCAGCCATATGCACGCCGGCCGCTTCGTGGCGCACCGGCACCATCCGGATGCCGTGCGCCTGCAATTGCGCCAGCAGCGGATCGATTTCCGGTGACGGAAGGCCGAACAGGAATTCGATCCCTTCCGCCTGCAGTGCGCGGGCGAACAATTCGCCGCCGGTGATCTCGGTCATTTCGAACCTCCGGTCCGGATTGGTTCTTACTTCTTCTGCTGTCACTGTGCGACACGGTCAAAGTGAATTGCTTGACCTCGCAGGACATATTCTTGACAGTTCAGGACACCTTGGCGTGACGGGAAGCTGCACGCTTTGGGCGCGCCGGTCGCATTCCCGCCGCGTCCCTTAGCTCCTCGTACGCCTGCAGCGTGCAGCGGGCGAGTTGCGGTAGGTCGTCGAACGCCGCGCTGTTGGCGACGAACCCGAAGTCCATGCTGTCGTGGTAGGACGCCAGCGTGGCGTTGAGCCCGATCGAGGCGGCGAGCGCGGACACCGGGTAGATGCCGACGAGGCGGGCGCCGTTGAGGTAGCGGGTCTCCTTGGCGCCCGCCACGTTGGAAATGACGAGGTTGCACGCCGGGTGCGCGACGCGGTCCAGGTGCGTGGACGCCCCCAGGCCCGCGAGGGTTACGAGCCCGACCGCGTAGGTCATCGCCGCCTCGTTGGACATGCGGCCGAGTTCCTTCTTGCACGTGGCGACCGAGTCCACCACCTGGCGGATGCGTTCCGGCATGCTCGCGCCGGGCTCGCCGAGTCGCACGAACATCGCCGAGACTCGCGTGCCGATCGCCGCATCGTCTTTGGCACGCAGGGACACCGGACACATCGCGATGAGCGGGTGCGCAAAGGCGCGGCCGGTCTCGCGTAGATAGGCATGCAGGCCCCCGTCGACGACGGTGGCCGCCACGTCGTTGAGGGTCGCCCCGAAGTGCCGGCCGACCTCGTGCATCTCCTCGAGCGGCAGCGACAGCGTCGCGAACCTGCGCCCGATTTTGAGCGGCTCGTTGGTCGGGGCGTGCTGCGCCGCGAACGGCAGGCTGCCCTCGAGGTGCGACCCCAAAAGACCGGCGAACACCTTGCGCACCGCGCCGATCGAAACCTGGTTGAGCGCCTCGAATTGCGCGATTGCGCCGCGGATCGAGTCGGCGACTCGCTCAGCGAGTGGCGTCGGCGGGTGCGGCGCGGGCTCCGGCACGCCGAGCGCAAAGGCGGGCGTCGGAACGGAGCGTTGATCGGTCGTGCTCAGGCCCGCGTAAAGCCGCTTGAGGCCCGATTCGCCGTCGATGATGGAGTGATGGGTCTTGGTGTAGATCGCGAACATTCCGTCCGGCACCCCATCGATCACCCAGCACCGAAAGAGCGGCCGGTCACGATCGAGTTGCGGCTCGTGCAGATCGGCGACGAGCCGCAGCAGGTCGTCGTAGGAGGCGCGAGCGGGCAGCGCCAGGTGCCCGATGTGGTAGTACGGGTCCCAGCTCGTTACCTCCCGGAAGTGGGGCGCGCCGCGACCCAGGAGCTCCGGGACATAGTTGAACGGCGGCATCGGCGCGCACGCCCGATACGCGTCCACGATCTCGCGCACGATGGGCGCACGGCCTGCCGGTTTTTTGAAGAGCAGCAGCGCACCGACGTGCGTCGTGCCGGCGGGTGACTCGATCAGCAACCACGAAAGATCCAGCGGCGGAATCGGTTTGGTCATGCCGTTTCTCCTGTCCGAAGTCCTGGCAGCCGTTGAGAGGACGCGCCACTGCGCATTGGAGCACCCCACCCTTCCCTGAGAGCAGGGCACGAAGTCACCGGCCGAGGGGGTCCTTGGTCGCTAGTAATCAATCGGTTGCCCCGGTTGACTGGGTGCTGTGATTGCGATCCCCGTCGCCGTCCTGAAATGTCAAAGAGTTGTCCGATGCTGTCAAGACGTCGGTCCAGGCGGAACGGGACAGTGAGCTCATCGATTACCCGACTCCGAAATAGCCGAGGTGCAGTCATGAAGCGATTGAACGGTGTCGACTCGTTCATGCTCGGCATGGAGACATCGAAGTCCTATATGCACACCTTCAAGGTGGCGATCATCGATCCGTCCACCGATCCGGAGGGCTGGTCTTTCGAAAGGTTTTACGCCGAGTCGGCACGCCGGATACATCTGGTGCCGATGCTGCGGTGGAAGTACCTCGACTCACCGCTTGGCCTGAATCACCCCTACTGGGTGGAAGATCCGGACTTCGAGCTGCACTATCACGTTCGCCGCGTCGCCTGCCCGCCACCCGCGGACCACAAGAGCCTGTGCGAGTTCATGGGGGCGATCTACTCCTATCAACTCGACCGCAATCGGCCGCTGTGGATGACGTGGGTGGTCGAGGGACTCGCGGACGGCAGGGTCGCAATCGTCATGCTGGTGCACCACGCCTACGTCGACGGCGTTGGTGCTTCTTGGCTGATGCAGCGGTTCTATCAGCCACAGCCGGGCGTCAAGGCGGGCGATCCCCCCGCCTACAACCCGCCACCCCTGCCGTCGTGGCCGGCCCGACTCGGCCGGGCCTTGCGCGACTGGCCCGAGGTCTCGATCGGCAACATGCCCAAGGTCGCCACGGGCCTGTGGCACAAATACACGCTGGACCGGAAGCGCAAATCGGCCGGCTTGCCGCCCCACCCGTCGGCCGGACAGATGCACCAAACGCCGATCAACGTCGCCCTCAGCGCGGGCCGCACCTTTGTCTGTGACAGCGTCCCGCTCGAGCGCTTTGTCACCGTGAGCAAGGCGCTCAATGTCACCATCAACGACGTATTTAGCAACTGCGTGGCGGGGGCGATACGACGGCTGCTGATCGACCTGGACTGCGACCCGGACGCCCACCCACTGATCGGCGCAACCCCGTTCGCCGGCGAAAGGCCTGCGGACAGGGAAGGTTGGGGCAACTTCGCGACCCAGGACTTCTGCTGGTTGCGCAGCGACATCGCCGACCCGCTCGAGCGGCTTCGGGCCAGCCACGAGGCGAACGTGGAGATGAAGGAGCACATCAAGGCGGTAAAGGAGGCCGGCGCCGACATCAGCTCGGTAATGCAGGTGGTCCCGCCGTGGGCGATCCCGCTCATCCGCAAGGCGGTACACCGCAGGGGCGGAAGCTTTGGTCTCTTCGGCAACGTGGTGCTGTCCAATGTGCCCGGGCCGAAGGAGGCTCTCTACCTTGATAACTGGAAGCTCGCCAACTGGTACTCCACCGGCCAGATCGCCGACGGTACCGGAATCAACATCACCATGTGGAGCTATTGCGGCCAAGCCAACATCTGCATGCTGATCGACCGCGAGGTGCTCGCAGACGGCTGGCGGCTGTTCAACTACTTCGTCGATGAACTGGATGCCCTGTTAGCGGTTACCCCTGTGAAGGAGGCTGTTCGATGACCCGGATAAGCCCGCTGGACCTGTCGTTCCTGCTGCTGGAAAGACCCACTCGGCCATTCCACATGGCCGCCATGACGATTTTCCAAAAACCGAAGGGGCAGCAGTCTTCTTTCGGGCCGCGCCTGTTCGACGCCTATCGGAACAGCACGGCGGTCAAGCCCTTCAACTACAGGCTCAAATGGCTGGGCAAAAATGTCGCGGCGTGGGAAACGGTCGAGCCGGACATGCGCTATCACATCCGGCACATCGAGTTACCGGCACCGGGTTCCATGCAGCAGTTTTACGAGACCGTTTCCTTTCTGAACGCCGGCCTGCTCGACCGGGGACAGCCGCTCTGGGAGTGCTACATCATCGACGGTATCGCAAATGGCCGAATCGCAGTCATGATCAAAGTGCACCACGCACTGATCGACGGCGAAGGCGGGCTGCGTGTAATGCGCAACTTCATGAGCGATTCGCCACGCGACAAGACCCTGGCCGGTCCCTGGATGGCCCTCGAGGACAAGCCGCGCCGCTCGCGCCCCAGCGTTTCGCAGATCCAGCGACTGCAGAGCATGCTGAAGGGACTCACCAAGTTGCCGGGCGATGTAATCGGCCTGGGTACTGACGCGCTCGACCTCGGCGTGCAATCGCTGAACCTGAAGCCGCGGGCGGCGTCCCTGCCTTTCACCGCCCGGCACACGCTTTTCAACAACACCGCGAAGTCGGCGGCGCGTGCCTACGCAAACACGGAATTGCCGCTCGCCGACGTCAAGGCCGTGGCCAAGGCGACCGACACCTCCGTCAACGATGTCGTCATGACCGTGATCGACGACGCCTTACATCACTACCTCCGCGAGCACCGGGCTCCCACCGACAGACCTTTGGTGGCCTTTATGCCGATGTCGCTGCGCGACGAATCGGGCGGGGGCGGCGGCAACCAGGTGAGCGCCGAATTGGTCGCAATGGGTGCGCCCGAGGCGGGCCTCGGCGAGCGTCTTAAGCAGATCAACCGCGCCACACAGCAAGCGAAGGACAAGGGGCGCCGCATGCAAACGACGTCGCGCCAGGCCTATGCGCTGTTGCTGTTCGCCAGCCAGACCATGTCGGACCTGCCCTGGTTCGGGAAGGCGCCGAGCGCCAATCTGGTGATATCGAACATGAAGGGGCCGGCCGAGCAACTTTATTTGGCCGGTGCGCCGCTGGTCGAGTTCACCGGCTTGCCGATCCTGCCGCCCGGCGCCGGGCTCAACGTCACATTCGCGAGCGTGAACAAGGACATCGGCATCGGCATCGGCGCGGCGCCGGAAGCCGTGAACGAGCCCTTCCGCCTGGCCGAGCTAATTGACCAGTCTTTCCACCAGTTGCAAGCCGACACCGGCGTGATCGGCGCGTCGAGCATGCCACAGCCAATCCGGAGAACCCCATGAAGAACATCGGCGCCGTGCTCAAACAACGCGCGGTCGTTTCTCCCCAGCTCGAGGCCTATGTCGAGCCATCCGCGAACCTGCGTAGGGACTACACACAGATGAATGCGCTGGCCAACCGGTGCGCCGCGGTGCTTACCTCCCTCGGGGTCGGCAAGGGTGACCGGGTGGCGCTATTGATGCAAAACTCCGTCGAGTTTTGCTGCCTGTTCTACGGCGCCGCCAAGATCGGGGCGGTGGCCGTGCCGCTCAACACCCGGCTTGCCGTGGCCGAACTGGAATTCATTCTGTCCGACAGTGGCAGCACGGTATTGATCTACGGGGAAGCGTTTTCGGCGGTAGCCGAAGCCATCAAGGCAGGCAACACAGACCCCTGCGGCGTCATCGAGTGGGTGCCGGCAGCGGGTGGGAGCGGTTCCCTTGCCGAACGCCTCGAGGCCGCAGACGCCGGCGAGCCGGCCTGCGACTGCGGTGGATCGGACAACCTGTTCATCATGTACACGTCGGGCACCACCGGGCATCCAAAAGGGGTGGTGCACACCCACGACTCGGTGCACACCGCGGCGACTGCGAATTCACTGACGGCCGATTCGCGCTACCAGGACCGAATACTCCTGCCCCTGCCGATGTTCCACGTGGCGGCACTGACGACAGTCATCTTGTGTGCCATGCGCGGCACCACCCTGGTCTCGATGCCGCAGCTCGATCCGTCGAAGATGTGGTCGCTGATCGTGGACGAACGGATTTCCATCGCTGGTGGCGTGCCGGCGATCCTGAACTTCATGCGCCAGGTGCCCGAGTTCGCCGAACTCGACGCGCCCGACTTCCGCTTTTTCATGACCGGCGGCGCGCCCATGCCCGAGGCCCTGATCAAGATGTATGCCGCCAAGAACATGCAGGTCATGCAGGGCTATGCGCTCACCGAATCGTGCGGTAGCGGCACCGTGCTGCTCGGTGAAGACGCCCTGCGCAAGGTCGGTTCGGCCGGACGCGCCTGCATGTTCGCGGACGTCCGAGTGCGCACCGACGACGGCGTGATCAGCGAGCGCGGGGAGGGCGAGGTCGTGATCAAGTCCGACTTCCTGCTCAAGGAATATTGGAACCGCCCGGATGCCACGCGCGAAGCCTTCGATGACGGCTGGTTTCGCACCGGCGACATCGGCCAGATCGACGACGAAGGTTATCTCTACATCAAGGATCGCCTGAAGGACATGATCATTTCCGGCGGCGAGAACATCTATCCGGCGGAGATCGAGAGCGTCGTGATCGGCATCCCCGGCGTGAGCGAGGTGGCGGTCATCGGCTTGTCCGACCAGAAGTGGGGCGAGATCGCGTGCGCCGTCGTCGTCGCCGACCAGAGCCAGGTCAACGAGCAACAAATCGTCGAGTTCTGTGGCACCCGGCTGGCGCGCTACAAGTTGCCCAAAAAGGTGATCTTCGCCGAGGCGATTCCGCGCAATCCGTCGGGCAAGATTCTCAAAAGGGTGCTCCGCGAACAGTACCGGTAGCGAAAAAGATCGCGGTTTTGGCGACATAATTGTTTGCATGGATTCCAGGCGCCAACTCATCGCCGCTATAGCCGTTGCCGGCAGCTGCATTTTCACCGCCGCTTGTCACAGCCAACCCGACCAAGGCACTAAAGCATCGACCAGCACGCGGACCACGACCACGAAAGCCCCGCCTCCTGTTGGGGAGAATGGGCTGAAGGGATTCCTGCTGACCCCCGAGCAGATCAACGCTGTCATGGGGACACCCGATATGAAGGTGACGAACACCCGCGATGCGATGTCTGATGACAGCGCCACGATGACGCCCAAGGAGTGCCTGGCCATCGACGGCTCGGCGCAAGCTCAGGTCTATGCCAACAGCGGTTTCATGGACGTGCGCGACCAGACACTCAATCGCCAGGAGGGCGATAACTTAACTCATTTCGCCGAGCAGGCCGTGGTGCTATTCCCCACCGCCAAACAAGCCGGCGACTTCTTCGCCGCCTCCGCCCAGCAGTGGCAGGCCTGCCACGGCTACACCCACATCCAGTCCAAGACGAAGTGGACCGTGGGGCCGATATCCAACGCCAGTGGTGTCATAAGCACCACCTCAACCCTGCAGGACCCTCCTTCCACGGGTTGGAAAGCTTGCGGACGGGCGCTCACCGTGAAAAACAACGTCGTAGTCGACGTCAACACGTGCAGCGTCGACCCGAAGAACTCGGCCGTCGACATCGCCAACCAGATCGCCGCCAAAGTGCCCGCGTAATGAGAAAACCCTCGCACTCGAGGTGAGAGCGCTCCTAGCATGAGAATGCTCGCCTCGCGTGCAGCCGAAGAGGGGTGGTGGATGCGATAGGCGAACCGCCGTCAGGGACCGTGACATTTCTGTTCGCGGACATCGAGGGTTCAACCCGGCTGTGGGAGCAGTATCCGGACGGGATGCCTGCGGCGTTGACCCAACACGACGAGCTCGTGCGGGCCGCGGTGGAATCTTGTGGCGGTCATGTTGTAAAGACCACGGGTGACGGACTTTTCGCGGTATTTTCCCGGGCTGACTCCGCCGTGGCGGCCGGGCTCACCGCGCAAAGATCGCTGACCGCCGCGACGTGGGGCGTGCCGGGGCGGCTTCGGGCCCGGATGGGTGTGCACACCGGCTACAGCGAGTTTCTCGGTGACGACTACCACGGCCCGGCGGTCAACCGGGCCGCTCGGTTGTGCGCCGCTGGGCACGGGGATCAAGTGCTGGTTTCGGGTGCGACCCAGGCGCTCGTCGGTGAGGGCCTGCCGGAAGGAGCCGAGCTTGTCGACCTCGGAGAGCACCAGTTGCGGGACGTGGCCCGGCCCATGCACGTGTTTCAGCTCGTGCACCCCACGCTTCCGGCTGAGTTCCCGCCTATCCGATCGCTCGACGAAGTGCCCGGAAACCTCCCGCGGCAGCTGACGTCCTTTGTGGGACGAGCCGACGAGGTTGCCCGCCTGTGTGCGCTGGTGGTCGAACGGTCGCTGGTGACGCTGACCGGTGTGGGCGGGGTGGGCAAGACCCGCCTCGCCACTGAGGTGGCCGCCGAGACGGCCCCAGCGTTTCCCGACGGTGTCTGGCTGTGTGAACTGGCTCCGGTCATGGATCCGACGGCGGTTCTGGAGACGCTGGCGGCAACTCTTGATGTGCACGCGTTCCCGGGCCGGGTATTGGGCGATTTGCTGCTCGAGTATTTGGCGCCCAAGCGGCTGCTGATTGTGCTGGACAACTGCGAGCACCTGCTGACGGCGGTGGCGGATCTAGTGGAGACGATCGTGCAGCGCTGTCCACGCGTCGCGATGCTCACCACGAGCCGCGAGGGGCTGGCGCTGCCGGGCGAGCGGATCGTCGCGGTCCCCGCACTGGGGCTTCCGGACGTTGACGCCGGCCTCGAGGCGATTAGCCAAACGGCGGCCGTGCGGCTGTTTTGCGACCGGGCCGTCGCCGCCAACGCCGGCTTCGTATTGACGGCTGAGAACAGCCGCGCGGTCGCTCAACTTTGCCGCCGCCTGGACGGTATTCCGCTGGCCATCGAGCTGGCCGCGGCGCGGGTGCGGTCACTGCCGCCCGAGGAGCTGGTCTCACGGCTCGATCGACGCTTCAAACTGCTGACCCGCGGCAGCCGCGCCAGATTGGAGCGGCACCAAACGCTGCGCAACGCGATCGACTGGTCCTACGAGTTGCTGAGCGAGCCCGAGCGGGTCGCGCTGCGGCGCATGTCGGTCTTCGCCGGAAGCTTTGACCTGGCAGCGGCCGAGGCGGTGGTGTCATCGGAAGACATCGACAGCGGTGAGGTGGTGGACCTGCTGGCGCAACTGGTCGACAAGTCTCTGCTTGACGTCGACCCTGGCGCGGGCCGTGTTCGCTATCGGCTGTTGGAGATTATCCGCCAATATGCCCAGGAACGGCTGGAGGCCAGCGGCGAGATGGCTGAGCTGCGCGGTCGTCATCTGACGCACTACGTGGGGCTGGCCGAAAAGGCCGGACCACACCTGCGTGGCCGCGAGCAGATCGCCTGGGCGTCGGCGCTGGCACCCGAAACCGACAACTTCCGGGCCGCGCTCGATTGGGCCGTCGAGGCAACGCTTCCCGACCAAGGGCTCCGGCTGGTGATTCCGGTGATGGTGACCGGCATCCCCACCGGATGGCTGTCAACTAACTGGGCCGACGATGCGCGGTCGATCCCGGGTGCCTCAACACACGAGCTCTTCCCGCTTGCCGCTGCGTACGCGGCGATGGCGGCGGTCTTTCGCGGCGAGTTTGATCGAGCCGCCGAGCTGGTCGCCACCGCCCAGGCGGCCCAGACCGCTCTGGGGACCACGCATCTCTGGGTGTACGCGGCCGCCGGAAGCTTGGCGTTCTTCCGGGGCGATATGGAAAGCACTCGACGGCATGCCGAGACCTGGGCCGAGCTAGCCCGAGCACATAACGACGCCTACGAAATCGCGCACGCACTCATCTTGCTGGCAACGGCGCTACTAGGCGATCCTGCCGAGGCCACAGGGGTCGCGGAGGAGGCGGTACGGGCCGCCCGCCAGATCGGCGCCGCATCGACGCTCCTGTACGCGCTGCTGGTGCAGGGTTTGGCTCTGACAGAGCAAGACCCCGAGCGGGCGCTAAGGACCCTGGAGGAAGCCACCGAAGTTGCAACATCCGTGGGTGATCGCTCCGGGGCGGCCAGCGCCCGCACGAATCAAGGGGCGATCGCGATGCGGCGCTGCGACTGGCGCACCGCTTTGCGCGCGTACGCGGCAGGGATCGAGCAGCATCTGCAACTCGGACAGCCGATTGCTATCGAGTTGATTGGAGTGGCGACCGCGTTGGCCGGCATGGGGTGCTACGAACCCGCGGCCGTGATCTTCGGGCTGGAACACGCAATGTTCCCGGTACATCCGTCAACCGCCCTGGCCCCGGACGACCTGGTGCAGGGCGCCGAAGACGCCGTCTCCGCCGCGTTTGACCCAGATCGACTCGCCGAACTCAAAGCGCGTGGCGCGGCAATGGACTTGGCCAGCGCTGCCGTGTACCTGCGCCGTGAGGTCGATCGAATTCTCACCTAGGGAGCGCGTCGTAGAGCACTTGACGACGAGGGAGATCAGGCGGCCAGCGCGGCGCGGGCGGCGGCATGCGTCTGGCCCGCATACCCGCCTCCGAACAGCACGACATGCGCCAGCAGCGGGAAGAGCTGGTGCAGCCCGATGCGGTTGTGCCAGC
>Ga0306925_10004269_pt1 | contig 12849 bp, 23 predicted proteins | sample flu12Cox44000176_FD_203755 | JGI IMG/M metagenome (GOLD analysis project Ga0306925, IMG submission 203755) | Lab enrichment of tropical soil microbial communities from Luquillo Experimental Forest, Puerto Rico - flux8day.12C.oxic.44.000.176 (v2)... | ecosystem: Environmental > Terrestrial >...
CCGGCGGAGGAAATCGGGCGCCAACGATTGGCGAGCCGTACCCCGAGAGCATCCACATAATCAATCGCCTGCGGCAGCTGACGGCGGTGAAAGCTCTCGATCCGCCCGGCGGCAAGCCGCAGCGCGGCGACGGTCTCAGGCGGGGCCATGGCAGCCCCCTCGGCGATTTCACGGCGTGCAACGCGAAGGCTCGAGACCGAGAGGTCAACGCCGTCGAAGCGGCTCGTATAGTCGATCAACGCGGCATCGCCCCGGTGTGCCACATCGTCAATGATCGCGGCCACCGCAGCATCGACATCCGCAGCACCCTCCCGTTTGGTTTCGAGCAGCCGCCGGAAGGCGGTTTCGAACCCGGCTTCGCGGGTTGCAAGCCTAACCGGCATCGGACCTCCCTAGGGCTGCCGCCGGTCGGCGACTTCGAGTTTCCTGACGCTGCCCGCCCACGGCGTCGCGAAAGCGCTCGACCCAACCGCCGACCTCTTCCGGGCGCGTCTTCAGTGCTGGCCGATTGACGATCAGCCGGGAGCTGACCTCGGCAATGCGCTCGATCTCGACCAGACTGTTCGCCTTCAGTGTAGCCCCGGTCTCGACGAGATCGACGATGTGTTGGCAGAGACCGAGACGGGGGGCGAGCTCGATCGCTCCGTTCAGCTTGATGCATTCCGCCTGGATGCCGCGCGCAGCAAAATGGTGGCGGGTGATCTCCGGGTACTTGGTGGCGACCCGGATGTGGCTCGCGCGTCCGACATGCTCCCGCGCGACCCAGTCTGCCGTCGCTGCGACCGCGATGCGGCAATGCCCGACGTCAAGGTCGAGCGGCGCGTAAATCTCCGAGTAGTCGAATTCCATCAACACGTCGTTGCCGGCGATCCCGAGTTGGGCAGAGCCGAAGGCGACGAAAGTGGCGACGTCAAAGCTGCGCACCCGGATCAGATCGAGCTCAGGCTTATTGGTCGCGAAGCGAAGCTGGCGCGAGCCGGGATCTTCAAAGGCAGGCTCCGGTATTACACCGACACGCCGCAGCAAAGGCATCACCTCGCCGAGGATCCGACCGTTCGGCAGCGCCAAAATCAGTGGTCTTTGGGCGTCGCTTGGATTGGCCGCGGCGCTCACACCCGCTCATCCACATCATGCCGGGGTTGCCATGGGGTCGGCCAGGGTTCGCCGAGGTCCTGCGCATGGCAAAGGATGCGGCTGACGACCAGCCGTATCGTAGCCCCATCGGAGAATTCGAGCTGAACCGCGTCCTGCTCGCCGTCGCGCCCGGGTCGAATCGCCAGCAGCGACAAGATCCGCGCGCCCTCGCTGCGGCGGAAGCCGTGATAGGACACGCTCTCGACTGCGCCGAAGGTGATGCCGCACAGCGTGCGCTGATAACCGGCCTCGCCGCGCGCCGCGCGCGATGCCCGCTCCCAGCGGAACCGGTTGGCGACCATCAGGAAACTATGATCCTGAGGGACAAAGGCGAGGTCGCGGACGGCAACGAGCGCGTCTTGCAGGCAGGCGGAGATCACCGCAAGGTCGTCCGCATCCTCGGCGCGAAGCTTGAACGTCGCGCCGCTCTGATCAGCAGGCATCGCTCAGCCTCTCGATCGTGGCCCCACACGCGGCGAGTTTTTCCTCGAGACGCTCGTAGCCGCGGTCGAGGTGATAGACGCGGTTGATCACCGTCTCACCCGCGGCGACGAGACCGGCGACGACCAGCGACACCGATGCGCGCAGGTCGGTCGCCATCACTGGCGCCCCCATCAGCGCCGGAACCCCGCGCACCAGGGCCGAGGCGCCGTGGATATTGATGTTGGCGCCCATGCGGGCGAGTTCGGGGACATGCATGAAGCGGTTCTCGAAAATCGTCTCCGTGATCATCGAGGCACCCTTCGCGGTCGCCATCAGCGCCATGACTTGCGCCTGCAGGTCGGTCGGAAACCCCGGATAGGGTTCGGTCATGACGTCGACCCCCTCGAGCGCGCCGCCGCATCGATGCACCCTCAGCCCGTCGGCAGTGGCCGACACCTCTACCCCGGCCCCCTCCAGGATGCGAACCAGCGCAGCCACGAGATCGATCCGAGTGCCGGTCAACCGCACCTCGCCATCCGTCGCTGCTGCTGCCATCAGGTAAGTCCCAGTTTCGATCCGATCCGGAATGATCTTGTGAATCGTCCCGTGCAATTGGCCGACACCGACGATGCGCAGGCGGTCTGTGCCGATCCCGTCGATCCTGGCGCCCATGGCGAGGAGGCATGTGGCGAGATCGATGATCTCCGGCTCCCGCGCGGCGTTGATCAGCAGGGTTTCGCCTTGCGCGAGCGTGGCCGCCATCAGGAGGTTCTCGGTGGCCCCGACCGACACGGTCGGGAACGCGATCTCAGCGCCTTTCAGACCCCTTGGAGCGCGCGCTTCGATGTAGCCTTGGCGCAGCTCGACCTCCGCGCCGAGCCGTTGCAACCCTTTGACGTGAAGATCGACCGGCCGCGGTCCGATCGCACAGCCACCGGGCAGCGATACGCGTGCCCTGCCGCAGCGCGCGAGAAGCGGGCCGAGCACCAGAACCGACGCCCGCATCTTGCGGACGAGATCGTAGGGTGCGGTTGTTGAAGTGATGTGTGCCGCCGACAATTCGAGCACAAGCGCACCGCTCCCGGCCGTTTCGAGCGAGATGGCGGCTCCATGCTGAACGAGCAAGTTTGCCATCGTCGCGATGTCCGCCAGGTCGGGAACATTCTCCAGGACTAGCGTCTCGGGTGTCAGCAGGCTCGCGGCCATCAGCGGCAACGCCGCGTTCTTGGCACCGCCGATCGCAATCACTCCCTCGAGCGGCACACCACCTTTGATCCGGATCTTGTCCATCGCCTCGTTCCACAGGCCGTGCGTCGACACCTTACCGGCGGCAAGCCGCTGATCGGCGCGCCATCGACCATCGTGGATGCTTTTACTGGAACCGGGGGGAACCGCTCAAGCCGGTGGCTCGCGCTCCGGGTCCGTTCGCTGCGATTGTGCAACAGCGCGCCGGGCCTGCGCGCGCTTTTGTTCCTTGCGCCGCACCAGATTCTCGCGCAACGCCTTGGCCAGCCGTGCTTCGCGGGCAGCTCGCTCGAGACTCTTTTTTGGGGTGATGCGGGGAGGCTCGCTCATTCCGCAATGCAACGGGAGCGCCGCCGAGCTGTCAAGACGTCGCCGACCGCTCGGCGCGGATTTTTCAAAGGGCTGGGACGAACACGGCATCTTGGGTTCCGGGCGCCACGAAAGCCGAACTCGTGGAAATATAAAAACAACGAAAATCGCGACTGCACAGGCAAAACAATCACTCCAGTTTTCAGAATAGTCTGTCTGATCAATAGGTTAGGCATCAATTTCCGGGCCGTGGAACAACGGAATCGGCTCAGCGTATCAACGGAATTTGCACAGTCCTGAGGGAGCGGGAAACAACGGAAAGTGCACGGCAAATGGAGGTAAGTCGACCGCGGCCCGATTCGCCAACCTTGCCACTCGTGGGAGCCTCGTATATTGCGTTCTCCCGGCGTCGGGACGATCTAGCCGGACGCTGCCGTAGCTCAGCGGTAGAGCACTCCCTTGGTAAGAAGGGGCTCTAGGTTTTAAAACCCCAACAAAAACTATGGCTTTCAGCTGGTGACGAAGTGGCGTTTCACCATTTTTTCACCATGCTCCGTCCTTGGCAGGCTGGGACGCCTGAGCCTCGACGTTTCCTGGACCCTTAACCGCCGGTAACCGAACCGCCGAAGCTCTACGCGGCGGTTCGCGTCGTTATATTTAACGAAAATTTACCTATGTTGATTTGGCGCAGCTGGCTGCAGCAACAGCCGATCAATTACGACCGCTTTGCCGGTGTGAAAAAGAGGGAACGCAATTCGCGCTCCCCGAATACCCCACCAATTTCCCTGAACGAGAAGAATGGGATCAACGCTATGGCAAAGACAATAATTGTATAGAGAAATGCGCGCGGACTTCCGTCCCCGACATGTGGAAAACTCTCCGCAAATGTCTTACCTTTAAACGCCTCAACAACAACTTCTTCAACTATATCAAAAATCAGCAACAACATAGTGAACGCGAAAGCTTTTGCCAAGATAGAATAGATAGGGGCACGCTCTTTGAACCATTCTGCAAAATGAAAATCGTCGGCAACAAGTATCACTTTTTCCAAAACGAGGGCATTTATAATGGCGAACCCGTAGAAATGGTATTCTATACCATTCTTCGCCGATACCACTGCTTCATGAAGGGCCAGTATTCCGAACAGCGATCCCGAGAAAGCTCGTGAATTGATGATAAATCGCCTGTTTCGTCAGCATGCCAATCCCCCATAAGGATGCCGTGATCATCTCCCCGCATGATTTGAAGCTCAAGGGGGCGTTGCAACTGGCAGCGACAGAGACCGAAAGGTAGTTGGTGGCCCCGCTTTTCGAGTTCCGCAATTACGGGCTGCCACTGCCGTATCACTGGACGACCCAGAACGATGGTGCCGCCTTAGCGTCAACTATTTCACCCAGCCAGCGATGGCGAAATCCAACATCTTCGTCAACCCCGGACCGCGCCCGCCCGGCGGGCGTTTGTCCGTGGGTCGATAGCGGCGCTTCAGCAAGGGAGCCCGAATTCGCGGCGGGCCCAGAAGTGATCGGGGGTGTTCTTTGGGCATCGTTCGCTTTGCGCTGAAATATCCGCACACCTTCTATGGGTGGCGGCACTGATCCTGTTTCTCGGCGTGACTGCCGCCGTCGAGATGCCGACCGACATCTTCCCCGAGATCGCCATCCCGGTGGTGTCGGTGATCTGGCAGTACACCGGTCTCAACACGACCGAGATGGAGCAGCGCTTTACCACTTACAGCCAGTATGCGATCAGCTCTAACGTCAACGAGATCAAGGAAATCGAAGCCGAGACCGACGGCATCTCGGTACAGAAGATCTATTTCCAGCCCGATGTGAACCTCAGTCTGGCGATCTCGCAGATCGTCGCCGCCACGAACGCGATCCGTGCCTTGCTGCCGACCGGCCGCCGATCGTTGTGCAGTACAGCGCCTCGGCAGTTCCGGTCCTGCAGATCAGCCTCAGCTCCGATTACCTGAACGAATCGCAGCTCTACGACTACGGTATTTATCGGCTGCGGCAGATGATCGCGCCGATTCACGGCGTCACGCTGCCGCCGGCGCTGATCGTGCCTGCCTCGGCAATCATCAATTAGGACGGCATGCAGGTCGCGGTCGTCGAAAACGAGATCGTTCATATGCACAGGTCGCGATCACGACCGATTACGGTACCGAGGTCGAGGTCAGTGAGGGTGTCAAGCCCGCGACCAGGTCATCTTGCAGCCGCCGGTGAATTTGGCCGACGGCGACAAGGTCAAGACGATCAACGTGACCCCGGCACCCACATAGTGCTGCGAGGCAAACGACTCCGTGATCCCATCAGAAACCGGATCGACTGAGGCGAATCACTCGATGCGGTCGCCGAAGGTCTCGTGACGTTCCACCGATTTCACCAATTTTTCACGAGCCGCCCACCGATGTTCAGGTCATGTTCACCTTTTTTCACCGCTAGCTGCGGTTGACATTACGGGCTAAAATCAAGCAAAACCAAGGCGTAGCTGCCGTAGCTCAGTGGTAGAGCACTCCCTTGGTAAGGGAGAGGTCGTAGGTTCGATACCCACCGGCAGCACCATCTTTTCGCCATATTGCCGCGGATCACCGTGCCGGCCCTGTGCCGAACCAACGGAACGTGCCGCGATTGCTCGGTATCGGCTGGCCCCAGGCTGGCACCAATCTTTACAGGTGTTCTCCTCCTGCCGCTCCTCGGTTGCACATCCTTCGCGCCACGATCGCGTCGCCGCGCAAATCGAGGCGCCTATCGTTATCGCCCAATGATGTCTGCCTTAGCCCGATTGGGGTCGTCCTGGTGCGGTCGCGAGCCGAGCTACGCCGGCGGGGCGGCTATCGCCGCGGCCGGCGCGCGCTTACGTCTGGACCGAAGGCTTACCTCCATGATGCGTCGACCTTGCGCGGCGCAAAAGCCAGGCGACGGCACCAATGGCGACGATCACAAGGAGAGCGGGCACACCGGCGTCCGCTGCGAGACCGATCAGGATCTCGACTGCGATACCCATCAGGAACGCGAGGACCGGGCTGAGCACGGCAGCGATGGCGATCGAGAATATGGCCCAGGCTGGGAGACTACTCACGCGGATACCAACGGCTGATACTGACCTCAACCATCTATCACCGAGGCGGTCAGCGATCCGTCCGGCACCTCATCCTGGAACGACGGCCGGTTCCTGGTGTCCCCAGCTCGGGTCTGGTCTCCGGAGCTCCTCCCGAGCTGTTTCCAGGCGCCCAGGCACGGAGGCGGTTCGCCGAGCACATGTTCGACACGAGGCGGATCGGGCGTGAGCTTAGTGTAAGGTGTGGCTGGGATGTCGGAAGAATGAGTGCGACCCGCCGTCTCGCCGCCGCCCTTACGATGACAACTCGATGCCGGATAGCGTAATGCAGACACGGCGACCACGAGCCGCATCCATCAGAGCAAGCCGGAGACGGGCGCGAGCATACGGGACTGGAGGTCATTGCAAAGCTCGCAAACGTCGCCGAGGTAGAGCCCGCGATCGCCGCTGGATATGCTCGTTTACGATTGCCCCGCGCGAAGGGTTTGGCGCTCAGAGCACGTTATTGGGTCAGCTGGCTCGGGTCGGTAAGGACGATCTCCGCCTTCCCTTGGTAATCGCTGATCTGCCCCGTCACACAGATCCTCTTGCCAAGAAGGGAAGCCTCGGGGGTCCCGAATTTCGGTCGATTATCCCCATACACGACCGCCGTGAAAATGGCATTCGGAGACGGCTTCCCAAGGTCCAGCAACGTCGGCTGCGATTGAGCGTCGGCCTGGAATTCGGCGGAAGCCACCACGCCGCAGACAGTCCCCGTTTCTCCGATGTGACTTGCCGCATCCTCGGGGCGCAAGTTCGCCGCTCCAGCCGAATAGGCCCATAATCCGACTGACGCCGCCGCGTCGAGTAACCTTGCTGGGCTCATGGCGCTTCCCCGCTAGTACAAATGCTGATCCCACTGTCGCCTCACCCGCCTTCCTTCGGGGATCGATGCACGGTGCGCCGAAGAATGCCGTAACCCTCGCCTGAGGGAAACGCTTCGGGCGCGAGCTATCCGGGACGGGGATCATAGCCAGGCTCGCTACCGTCCTTGAGGTCGAGCCGGGCGAGCTGCTGAGGGTTCCAGGAGCGATAGGTCGGCGCGGCGGTTGAAAGCCTTCTTGGGGTTCGGGGCAACCGCTTGTCATTGACCGCGCGCTTACTTGCATCCGATGCGAGACGCTCTGTTGACCCCTGAGGGAACGTCTGCTTCGCTACGGCAGGTCGGCCGCACCGCTCTTGAGGCAGTCAGCCAGCTCTTTTCTCAACCGGCCGAAAGAAATGATTATCGGATCGCCATTGGCGCGCCACAGCGATAGCCGCACCGATCGCACGTCTGTTTCCGCATCCTCCACTCGCTCGCGTTCACGGCGCAGCTCCTCCATGCGGGCGCGGATAGCCTGGAAATCGTCGGCAGCTCGGGTGTGAGCCATGCTTCCCCCTCTGTCGGACTCGTCGAGCGGTCCCGTCCGCGCCCGCTTTTGAGACCGTGCTCTGGTTCGATTCCAGAGACAAGCAGTCGGTGCCGCTCAGCGCAGCCTTCTCTGCGTTTCTGACGCCTTTTTGACGTTTTTGAAATGTTTACCTGTTAATCCAGCGAACGACGCTCGCGTGAGCGGAAGACAGTGGTAGCCGCAATGACCTCCTCCTATTTAACCCGACCCAAGATCCCGCTCACTGCCGCGTTGTCGCAAATGCTCGAAAACATCGAAGCGGGACTAGCCGACGACAAGCTGGACGCCATAGAGGAAAAGCGCCTTCGCTGGCGAGCCGAATTGATCCGCGGGCTGCTGACGCGGCGACCGATCACGCGCTGTCGAGAGCGCGGCCCTGATGACCAAACCGCTGCTAAACGAAGGACCTCATCCTAGCAGCTGGGGACGGGCGGCACTAGGATAGGAACCGCTGCTCGCGACAAGCCAAATCACCGAGCCCGTCGTGACCTAGAGCGGGGCGGTCCATGAGGGTCTCGTCCCTCGGGTGTCGGCAGTCGAGCGACATGCGCAAGGGGATGGGGCCAAAGCCTTCCTGCACGTTTCCAGGCGGCGCAACGGAAGCTCGCCGGGCGTTGCTCCAGTGCGCTTACCCCGGATCTTTCTGGCCATCAAGCGCGCGTCCTGCGCGTTGTCACAGGGGGCAGCTGCCTGCATTGGCCTCCGATTGTCATTCACTGAAGGTCGCTCGAATTAAAGCGGTCCTTTACGGTCGGTAAACATTGCAGCGGCTACACTCAGTCGGGTTTTGGCACGCTTGGTCTACAACGGATCAATCGAAGGCTGGAGAAGGAGCGAATGAAGAGACGCATCGTGTCGTGGGTGACTGCCTCTGGGCTAATCTTGGGACTGTCAGCCTGCACCAATCCCTACGATCCTGCACAACGGGCGATCGGCGGCGGTCTGCTTGGCGCCGGTACCGGGGCGGCGATCGGGGCTGCCGCCGGTGGGGGGCACGGCGCGGCACTTGGCGCTGCAATCGGTGGGGCCGCGGGTGTCCTCGGAGGCGTCCTGACCACACCGGCACCAGCCTACGGTTACGGCTACTATCCTGGGCCGGCCAACTACTATGGTTACTACAGATATTGACTGGAGTGACTGATGATTGATGCTGGCGTTCGTTCACGCGCTACATCGCGTTCAGAACGACAGACTCAACAAGTGACGCGAATGCGTTCAATCGGTGCTATCGCGGTATTTGCCGCGGCGTTCGCGTCAGCGCTGGCGATTGCTGCTCCGGCCTTCGCGCGCAGCGGCCCCGGAAGTGGAGGATCTGCTGGCGCGCCCAGTTCAACTGGACCAGGCCGGCCGAGTTACAATGCTACCAGACCACCGAACGCGAACCTTTCCGGTGGTCACCGTTTCAGCGCAAGCTCGTCACCAGAGTTCAGCGGCTCTGGCCGTTGGGAAAACTCGCATAGCGGCGGCACACCGCCCGGTTGGGCCGGACATGGCGAGAAGCGGGGCTGGGATGGCGGAAGGATGCCGCCCGGATTGAGCCATCACGATCGCGACCGCGATTCATCATGGCGTGATCGGCAATTTTATAGAGGCGACGAGAGGGGCGAGCACGAGCGCGCGCAGTTCCACCCCGATCAGTTCGAGCGAGGGTGGGGTTGGTGAGTTGGATTAACGCGCAGACAATAGTGACGCGGGTTTTAGTGTGCAAACAGAAATGCGGGCAGTGATCCTCGCATTCGCCTCCGGCCTAGCCGTGGCGGCCGCGGTTCAAGCGGCGCCGCTGACGGCCAAGTCCGCCGCGATCGGGTCTATCGCCGCACCGCCCATCGAACTGGTAGACCACGGGTGCGCCTTGGGCTGGAGCCGTGTCCACTGGCAGGACCACTGGGGCTATTGGCATTGGCACTGCGTTCCGAACGGACACGTTCACCACGGCCGTACTAACCTCGAACATCCCTATGCAGATTGGCGTGGTCCCACCGGCGGTTGGGGTAATCCATAAGTTTGGGCTGGCTGCGCTTTAGGGTCTGTTAGGGGTCCGACTACTAAAGTGCCCTCCGATGTCGCGTGCCGAAAATATCATGTACGCCATCGCGGCGATAATCGTGCTCACGGTGGTTTTTGTGACCGGGCTGGAAAGAGCGGGTCCGAAAGTGGTTAAATCGACCTTGTTGGAGATTGGTGTAGCGCGCCTTGTCGATTGGATGGCTGAAGGGTGCGGGCCGGGCTGGCATTGGAGCAACCGACGAGGCTGGAATTGGGGCCGCTGCGTTCGCGATTGGCACCCGTGAAACACGATCCGGTGTCTCGTCAGCCCCCCAAGCTTTGTTTGATGATGTTCTCGGCGATCGAGAAACTCGCGGCGCGTTTCTGCGCTCGTCCTGCGGCGCATGCTGTAAATCGGGCGTTAAGCAAACCGGTGTTAGTGATGGGCGCATGGCCTCGCCACGATCCTGCAATCGACCGCCGCGCCGGCTCGGAAGGATCTGGCAAGCACCACGCGCTCGATCAGTCTCATCGCGCCCTCGATCGTCATTTTTGGGTTCGCATCGCATTGGCGGCATTGCCCGTGAGCCACCCTTGAACCGTTGGCCATGTACGGAGCAGAACTGAGGACCTACGGTCTTGGGGCAGTCGTCTCGGTGCTCCTCGGCGCCGGCACCGGCTTTGGCTGGTATTACTTCGCGGACAACACTGTTGGAAAGGCCGCGGCCGCCTCCGCAACTCCGCTTGCGCAGCAGGATGCACCTAATCCTCCTCCATCCGCGAGCCTTCCTCCTCCGCGAGAGGTTGCTGTTCCCGATGGCCCGCGGTTGCCAGACCTATCCCACGCCCGACACAATCCGCGCAAAATGTGCACCAAAGGTCACGGTTGCCGAAAATACCAGCCGAACCGGTAGGTGCGACCTCGGGGCCGGCGAAGGGCGATCTCGAGGGTCACAGCGAATCGGCTTAATAGTAACGATGGGCGACGTGGTGGTGATAGTAGCGGTGATGGGGGCGGGGAGGCGTGGTGGCTGCACCCGCTAGGGCGCCCACCCCTCCGCCAACCGCGGCACCAATGCCGGCACCCCGGCCGCCCCCCGCGATCGCACCAATTACAGCCCCGGTGCCGGCGCCGACGAGACCGCCGCCCAACGCTCGCTCGGCGGGATTGTACGGGTCCGCGAAGGCGGTCGTCGCCAACATAAGGCCGGCGCCGACTAGGCAGCCGATAATCGAAGGCCTGCTCATTTACCCAACTCCCAATCTACAGCGTAAACGAACGACCACGGTTTGCAGTTCCGGTCTCATTCGCGGGGCCGGGCGGACCAAGCCCGTGATGATTTTGCGTAGATCTGGACGAGCCAAACTTCGCAAAGACGCAGCTCGCGACGGCCGATGCGTTTGCGCTCGGGCTCCTGCTCGTCGTTGCGCGATCGGGGTTGTCGCGCTCTTGCGCTAATCCGCGCCCCTTGCATGGGAGGGGGGAGGCGCGACCAGGCTGCTGTCGAACGTGTCGAACGTGGAAACGAGATCGGTACCTACCGTCCCCATCATAATGACCGCCGCCACCGCGATCAGTGTCCCGAGCAAACCGTATTTGATCCCGGTGACACCGCCGCTATCTCTGATCAGCCGGATGATTGGCGTTGTCCGCGGCTTACGCGTCGCCGATAGACTATAGCAAGAGGATGCCGAGCTCCGCATCGTCGCATCCTTGAATGGGCCGGCCGAAACTGCATCACAGCTATTGCTGGGCCCTTAAGACTTCGCATGGGTCAGACACGACAGCCTGCCACCGCACAGGGGCGCTCACGGTGTCCTGTGCAGTCCCGATCCCGGTCGCGGGTCTGGCTGATCCTGGCGCAGTTGGAACACGCCTCCTCTGGTCTCGACTGTCGCACCGACGCACCAACGAGCGACGAATGAGCTCGCGGATGTCGTATTGGCGAAGTAGATCGAGAGAGCATCATTCAGCACGCCGCGCGTCCCCGAGGGTGTCATGGCCCACCCGTCCAGGCCGCAATTCTCGTCGAGCCAGGCGGTTATTCGAGCGTACCGCTGGCCGAGACCCTCCGGCGCGACGCCGACCCGGATGCGGACAGGGAAGCGCTGTTCCGCGACCGAAATCATTCCGCGTGGGTTGCCCGGCATTTCCACGTTCCTTGTTCGTTCTAAGCAAGAAGAACATGGCCGCGTCGTTGTGTCCAGCCTCAGGGAGGGGTTATAGCGATGTACCTCGCCCACACAACAAGCGTTCCTTCAGTCTGAAGAAACGCGCGTAACGAACCTTTTGGGATCGCCTCGCTCGATCACGAGGAGGCAAGAGCAGACCACCAAGCCCTGAGCTGATCGACCGTCCCTGCGAATTTGCTGCGGTCGCAAGGCCCTACCCCGGGAACGGCGACGACGGCGCTCCCGACTCGACCGTCGGTGTGCTGCCACAGTCGCCAGGCGGTGAAACCCGGCGGACAGATCGGCCGCGTGCCATACTCGGCCAGCCACAGCGGGCAATTGGAGAGCGTCTTGTTCGGCGCCGACAACATGCTGCGAATTGTGTATAGGATAGGCCATTTCCCGGTGGCAGCCTGGACGCTCGCGACCGCCGTCGCGGCTTGCATGACGTTCGCCGGGGACGCCGGATAGGGTTCCCAGTCAAGCGCCAGCCACTTCACCATTGCCTCGGATACCGCAACCGTCAGGAAGTGAGCCACCTGTTCGGCCGGGCTGCTGCCGTCGAGGAAGTGATAGGCGCCGACTAAGAGGCCAGCGGCCCGCGCCTCGGCGACACGCGGCAAAAAAGTCGGGTCGACGAATCCCGTCCCCTGTGTCGCCTTCAGGATCACCGCTGCGATCCCGGCCTGGGCGGTGGTAACGAAATCCTGGCTCACGTTCTCGTAATGCGAGATGTCGACCACGACATCAGACATGATTGGCGGCAAATAGGGCGCGGGATTCGACATTGTGTTTTTCGCAAGAACAGTGATCATTGATGCTTTTACTATCACACGCGATAGGGCATGTCAATTTCGCAATCTGTTCGCAACCGCCAGGGTTGGGGAAGGGCGGGAAGTGGCGCGCCTACGTAGCCCGGTCGCTGCCGGTCCCGAGCCGCTCGCCGCGATATCTCTGGGGCCAGATGGGCCCCCACCACCAACGATGCGCGAGATACCAGGAGACCGTTTTGCGCAATCCGCTGTCGAAGTTCTCGCGCGGCTCCCACCCGAGTTCGCGCCGGATCTTGGCGGTGTCCATGGCATAG
>Ga0306925_10004272_pt1 | contig 12845 bp, 11 predicted proteins | sample flu12Cox44000176_FD_203755 | JGI IMG/M metagenome (GOLD analysis project Ga0306925, IMG submission 203755) | Lab enrichment of tropical soil microbial communities from Luquillo Experimental Forest, Puerto Rico - flux8day.12C.oxic.44.000.176 (v2)... | ecosystem: Environmental > Terrestrial >...
CTTTACTCGGACCAGCGTGCGCAGGTACTCCGGATTCACGTACTTGAGGCCCCGGAACTGGACGTCTGCGACCCTGATCTGGAGGTTCTGACTCACGGTCACGCGGCTGCGCCACGCGGCGTATTCCTCGGGGGAGACCGACAGGGTCGCCAGTCGCGACGCCATGGCGCGCGCCGCCTTTTCCCCCAGCGGTATGGTCTCTGCGGTCCGCTCGAAATCTGCCGCGCTGAAGTCCCCCAGATCGACATCGATGCGGATGTCCTTGTCGGTGAGCGTCTGCAGCTGCACGATCTCGTTCGCTTCGGACATGATGTCGCTGCTGCGTGAGATCAGGCTTGCAGGGCCCACCAGCTGCTCACGCTTGGCGTGCTCCTTGGTGAGATTAACGGCGATGACCACGTCGCCGCACAATTTGCGCGCCACGTCGATCGGCAGGTTGCGCCGGACGTAGCCGTCCGAGAGGACGTACTGATCGGTAATAACGGGCGCGAACGCGCCCGGAATCGCCATGCTCGCCCGCATGGCGGTCGCGATGTCACCGTGATCGAGCACCACCATCTCACCGCTCAGCATGTCGGTAGCCACGGCCCGGTAGGGAATGGGCAGGCGGTCGAAATCCGCCACGGCACGGGCCTTCGCCACGTACCCGCGCAGTACATCCTCGATGCGGCTCGAGGCGATGAGTCCGCTCGGGGGAACGATCCGGCCGCCCTTCAGGCCCAACTCCACCGAGCCGCTGGTGTCGTTGAAACGCTTCTGCTCCGCCGGCACGAGGTGGCGGCTACCGACACCGGCAACGACCGATTTCCAGTCGACCCCCGCGACGAATTTCTCGATCTCCGCCGCGGGCATGCCGGACGCGTAGCCGCCCCCGACCAGGGCGCCCATGCTCGTCCCCGCGATGCAATCGATGGGAACGTGCAACTCCTCGAGGACCTTGAGCACGCCGATGTGCGCCCCGCCGCGTGCCCCGCCACCCGCGAGCGCGAGCGCGATGCGTGGACGTGCGCCGGCAGTGGCTGGGGGAGCCTCAGGGGAGGCCGCGACGGCTCCTTGCCGCGCCGGCTTGGTGTCTTGTGAACTGTTCTCCTGCGAGATGGCCACGCCCGCCGCGAGCGCCATGACGAGACCGATCACGTGGCAGCGATACCTGGACTCTCGAGCAGAGAATTGCCGCGACATCGTGTCCCCGTTGACCGTTGCCACAGAGTCTACAACCGCCTTCTCGACCTACAATTGGACTACCGGCCTACATTGCTGCGCCTATCATGCACCACCGACACGCGGTGCACCTGTACGTAATCCCTACTGCTCGTTACCGAGCGCGGCGATCTTCTCCTGGATGTGCGTACGTTGCGTGGCGTTGGCAGCCCCGGCGAGCGCCGCGCGGTAGAAGTGCCGCGGCAGCGCGTTGTGTTGCTGCGTGGCGACCGCGTCGCCGGCCACCTCATAGGCTGCATAGAGGCCCGGGTCGCGATCGAGTGCGGCGAACGCGAACTGCAGCGCCTCATCCTGACGGCCGACGCTCATGGCGTCGTTCGCACGCCGCAGCGCAGCCGGCGCGCTGCTCACGCGCGCCCTTTGGCCAACTTCCAACCCGGCGTAGTAACCCCCGGTCAGGCATATGAGTCCGACCAGCAACACCGTTGCGAGCATACGCATGTGTTGGACCCCTCGACGGCCGCGGGCGGCTGCGAGGCTAGCACATCGACATCAAGGCGCGACGTGCGCGGCATAGCCGAGCGTTTTGAGAGCCCCGGCGATCTCTTCGAGCGTACGCGGATCGTCGATGGTTGCCGGCATGTTGTAGGGCTGCGAGTCTGCGATCGCCCGCATGGTCGCCCGCAACACCTTGCCCGAGCGGGTCTTCGGCAGCCGGGCGACGATCGCGACGTGCCGGAACCCCGCGACGGCGCCTATGTGCTGCCGTACCCGCTCCACCAGCTCCTGCAGCACCTGAGCGTGTGGACGCTCGACCCCGGCCTTCAGCACCACGAGTCCCAGCGGCAACTGCCCCTTGAGCGGATCGGCAACGCCGATCACCGCGCACTCGGCAACGTCGGGATGCCCGGCAAGCACTTCCTCCATGCCGCCGGTCGATAGGCGGTGCCCGGCGACGTTGATGACGTCATCGATACGGGACATGATCCATACGTAGCCATCGGCGTCGATGTAACCCGCATCGCCGGTGAGATAGAACCCGGGATAGCGAGTGAGGTAGCTGTCGCGGTAGCCCTCATCGTTCTGCCACAGGCCCGTGAGCGTACCGGGCGGCAGCGGTAGCCGGATCACGATGTTGCCGATTTTCCCCGCCGCGACCGGCTCACCTGCATCATCCAGCACCTGCACGTCGTAGCCGGGCACCGGGACACTCGCGGAGCCGGGCTTGACCGGTAGCGGCGTCAGACCGCGGCAGTTGGCTGCGACCGGCCAGCCAGTCTCGGTCTGCCACCAGTGATCGATGACCGGGACGCGCAGCATCGATTCTGCCCAGTTCACGGTGTCGGGATCGCAGCGCTCACCAGCCAGAAAGAGCGTGCGCAGGCTGCCGAGATCGTAACGGGCGATGAGCTTACCCTGCGGATCCTCCTTCTTGATGGCGCGGAAGGCCGTGGGCGCTGTGAATAGAGCGTTGACCCGGTGCTCGGCGACCACCCGCCAGAAGGCGCCGGCATCGGGTGTGCCGACCGGCTTGCCTTCGTAGAGGACGCTGGTGCACCCGGCGAGCAATGGCGCGTACACGATGTAGGAGTGCCCCACCACCCAGCCAACATCGGACGCCGCCCAGAAGACATCTCCAGGATGCATGTCGTATACCGCCTGCATCGACCAGGCGAGCGCCACGGCGTGACCGCCGTGATCGCGCACCACACCCTTGGGCTTCCCGGTCGTGCCCGAGGTGTAGAGGATATAAAGAGGGTCTGTCGATGCGACCGGGGTGCACGGCACGTCTTGCGCCGCTGCAAGCGCTTCCGACCACTCGCGGTCGCGTCCGGCGACCAGCGTCGCGGCTGCCTGCGGCCGCTGCAGCACGATGCAGCGTTCGACTCGGTGGCTCGCGAGCCGCAGCGCCTCGTCGAGCAGCGGCTTGTACGCAATGACGCGCTGCCCCTCGATCCCACACGAGGCCGAGACCACCATCACCGGGCGCGCATCGTCGATACGCTTCGCGAGCTCGTGCGGCGCGAAGCCGCCGAAGACCACCGAGTGCACCGCACCGATGCGTGCACACGCGAGCATCGCCACTACCGCCTCCGGCACCATCGGCATGTAGATGACCACGCAGTCGCCGCGACCGACCCCCTGTGCGGTGAGCGCCCCGGCGAACCGTGCAACGCGATCGCGCAGCTCCCGGTAACTGAGGCGCGCCACGGTGCCGGTGACCGGGCTGTCGTAAATGAGTGCCGCCTGCTCGCCACGGCCCTGATCGATGTGACGGTCGAGTGCGTTGTAGCAGGTGTTGATGCGTCCACCGCCGAACCAGCGATAGAAGGGCGCGCGACCGGCATCGAGCACCTTGTCCCAGCGCCGCTCCCAGTGCAGCGCCGCAGCCTGCTCGCCCCAGAAGCCCTCGGGGTCCTCAAGCGCACGGCGGTGCGCGTCGCGGTAAGCATTTGTCCGCATGTTCATAAGCCACCGCCCCCAGGGGAGCCCCAAAGGTTATCCGGTATGATCCTACGCGCTATCGTGTCGCACGGCGCGGAGGCGACTGCCATCAGGGGAAGTACGCAGGCGTTTGACTTCATCGTCGTGGGGGCGGGTATGGCGGGCGCGAGTGTCGCCGCGGCGCTCGCGTCCACGGCGCATATCGCACTGATAGAGGCCGAGCCCCAGCCGGGTTTTCATGCCACCGCGCGCTCCGCCGCCCTGTTCGCCCCGAACTACGGCAGTCCGTTTTTCCGCGCCCTCACCCGGGCCAGCGCGGCGTTCCTGCACGCGCCGCCGGAGAATTTCTCGGCACATCCGCTGCTGCACCCGCGCGGCGCGCTCTACCTCGCCCGCGCGGGCCAGGAGCCGCAGCTCGATTCCCTCCTGCAGTCGATGCGCACCACGAATACCGTGGTTGAGGTTCTCTCCCCGGCGGCAGCACGCACGAAGGTCCCGTGCCTGCGGCCCGGTTATCTGGCTGCGGCCCTTTATGAGCCTGCCGTCCATGACATCGATGTTGCCGCACTTCTGCAGGGCTTTCTGCGACAGGGCAAGGCGCTCGGAGTACAACTGCATGTTGGTGAGCGCTGCAGCGCCCCGGAATGGCGGGGCGAGGCTTGGCTCGTACAAATGGAGCACGGCACGCTGTGCGCGCCCGTACTCGTCAATGCTGCAGGCGCATGGGCCGATGAGCTCGCCGCCTCTTGCGGTGCAAAGCCGCTCGGCCTGCGGCCGCTGCGCCGCACGGCCGCGCTCATCGATGCTCCCGAGGGGGTGGCGGTCGATGCCTGGCCCGCCGTGTTCGATGTCGATGAGGAGTTTTATTTCAAGCCCGATGCCTCGCGGCTCCTCGTCTCGCCTGCCGATGAGGAGCCCTCCCCGCCCGGTGATGTCTATGCCGACGATCTCACGGTTGCCCTCGGGATTGACCGCATCGAGGGTGCGCTCGACTTCGAGGTTCGCCGCGTCAGGCACAGCTGGGCCGGACTGCGCACCTTCGCGCCCGACAGGGAACCGGTTATCGGTTACGACGCGGAGGTGCCCGGCCTCTTCTGGTGCGCCGGCCAGGGCGGATACGGCATACAGAGCGCAGCGGCGTGCGCGCAGCTCGCAGCAGCGCTCGCGCGCGGTGAGGCAGTGCCGGCGGCCATCGCGGCCGAGAGGGTGACGGCGCAGGCGGTCTCGCCGGCACGGTTCTCAACAGCGGCGCCGGATGATGCCGCCGCTTCGACGAAGGCCCGCTCGAAGACGTAGTCTCTTCACCTGAATCTGCCGCCCTGCCTGGCGCGGATCCTGCGGCAACTACTTATGCACGCTCAGCTACGCGGGCAGCTGGCTGCCGCAACTGGATGGACTGATGGCACGCCTTCTCGGCGCGCTGTTGGTTGCGTGTGGCTTATGGACGGCCATCACGCCCGTCGCGATCCTCACTGGCTCCCGGGAGCATCAGCATCTCAGCTTCGCCGCTCCGCACCCCGGCAATGCAGGCGCCACCGGCCCGATGTAAGGCAACACCGGCCGGTCGCGCCGGAGCGGCTCCTGCGAGTAGAAACCGGATCTCCTGACGCGCCGGCCGGCGCCGTGGCAGACTAGCCACGCTGCACAGCCGCGCCGCTGGTCTCCGCCTGATACTGTACGACCCGCTGCTGCGCGTCGTACTCGAGGACTACGTATTCCGCTGCGGTCAGCAGCAGCGCCGCAAACAGTGCAATGACTTTGGTGCTCATGGGACTACTCCTTGTGTGATCCAATGGTGAGTAGTCTTCGCTCGCAGCCCACTGGCAGCAAACGCGATGTCTGAACGACGCACAAGAAAAGCTGAAGCCCCCCGCAGCTTCGATCGGCTGCCGCTCAATGCGCTGCGGGTCTTCGAGGCGGTGGCGACTCATCTGAGCTTCGCCGAGGCCGCCGAGGCACTGCACGTGACACCGGCGGCGGTGAGCATGCAGATCCGCACGCTCGAGGAGTACTTAGGGGTGCCGCTGTTCCGCCGTAGCGCCCGCGCCATCGCGCTCAGTGCCGAGGGCGCGCTGCTGCTGCCTGGCGTGCGGCGGGGACTGGCCGAGCTGCAGCAGGCCATGCAGCAGCTGCGTGAGAACAGAAGAGGCGGTGTACTCAACATCAGCACGCTCGCTTCGTTCCTGCAGAAATGGCTGATGCCGCGCCTGCCGCAGTTCTACGGCCGCCACCCGGACATCGAGCTCGCGATCCACACCTCCTCGACCCCGGTCGACTTCAGCCAGAGCAACTTCCACGCCGCGCTGCGCATGAGCCTCGCTCCGACCCCCGGTCTCTACAACGAGAAGCTGCTCGGTGAGTGGTTCCTGCCGGTATGCAGCCCGGATCTGCTGGCCCGGCACGGGCCGGTGCGCACCCCCGCGGACCTCAAGCGCTACCCTCTGCTGCGCTCCTCGGACGAGTCCTGGAGCATCTGGCGTCATCCCGAAGCAGAGAGCGACTGGCGTGAGTACGGCACTGCTTTCGATGACCCGCTCACGGTTCTCGCGGCCGCGGAGCAGGGCCAGGGGCTGGCGCTCACCCGCTGGGCGCTCGCCGCGCAGGATCTCGACAACGGCCGGCTCGTGCGTGCGAGCGCACAGGTGTTGCCCTGTCCGCGCGAATATTATTTCGTGTGCCCCGAGAGCTACCTCGAGCTGCCGAAGGTGCAGCAGCTGCTCAACTGGCTGCGCGAGGCGGCGGCGGCCTTCCCCCGGCCGGACAGCGTTCCCGCACCGCGGTCGACCACTGTCCCGGCAAAGCCGGCGCGTGCGCGCCGCAGCGTCAGCTGATCGAGCCGTAACGGCCTTCGGACATGGCCGCCCCTTCATCGCTGGTGATCTCCGAGCTGCTCGCCGGCTATCGCGCCGGAGTCTTCTCGCCGGTGGAGATCATCGAGCAGCTGCTGAGTGCGCAGCGGTCACGGCCGGAGCGACATGAGTGGGTTGCGCTACTTCCGGAAGCGAGCGTGCAGCAGCGGGCACAGGCGCTGGCGGCCCTTAAGCCCGATTCCCTGCCGCTGTACGGCATCCCGTTCGCGATCAAGGACAACATCGACCTCGCGGGTCTGCCCACCACGGCGGGCTGCCGCGAGTACGCCTACGCTCCCGATACCTCCGCGACGGTAGTGGAGCGGTTGATCGCGGCGGGCGCGATACCTATCGGCAAGACCGCGCTGGACCAGTTCGCTACCGGGCTCACCGGCACGCGCTCGCCGTGGGGAGCCTGCCGCAACAGCTTCGATGCGCGATTCATCTCGGGGGGCTCGAGCTCGGGTTCCGCAATCGCAGTCGCCAGCGGGCAGGTCAGCTTCTCCCTCGGGACGGACACCGCAGGATCGGTGCGCGTACCGGCTGCTTTCAACAGCCTCATCGGTCTCAAGCCAACATTCGGCAGTCTCAGCACCCGCGGGGTGGTGCCGGCGTGCCGCTCGCTCGATTGCGTGGGCATCCTCGCACTCACCGCAGCGGATGCGGCGCGTGTGCTCACAGTGGCGCGCGCATTCGATCCGCGTGACCCGTTCTCCCGCTCTCCGCCCGCAGCTTCGAGCCGGCTTCCGGCTCGCACCTTTCGCTTCGCGGTGCCCGAGGCGGCGCAGCTGCAGTTCTTCGGCGACGCCGAGTATCAGCGGCTCTTCGCGGCGGCGCACCAGAAGCTCGAGTTACTCGGTGGAACTCCGCTACCCATCGATTTCCGGCCTTTCCTGGCGGCGGGAGATCTGCTGTACGGCGGGGCCTGGCTCGCGGAACGCTACTGCGCGGTGGGCAGGTTCATCGATGAGCGGCCCGAGACGGTGCTGCCAGTGCTCCGCGCGATCATCCCACCGGGCCGGCTCATTCCAGCTACCGAGGCATTTCGCGGGCAGTACCGGCTGCGGGAGCTCAAGCGCGCCACCGACGATCTCTGGCACGCGGTGGACACACTGGTCACGCCGACGGCCGGGACGATCTATCCGATTGCGGCGGTGGAGGCGGATCCGATCGCTCTCAATGACAACCTGGGGTTCTATACCCGTTTCACCAACCTGCTCGATCTGGCGAGTGTGGCGGTTCCTGCGGGCTTTCGCAGCGACGGGCTGCCGTTCGGCATCTCGCTCACCGGGCCGGCGTGGAGTGATGACACGCTGCTCGCACTCGCCGAGCGTCTGCAACGGTGAGCCGGTGACAGCTAAAGTTGCAACCACCGCCAGAGGTCTTTCATGAAGCTCATCAAGCCCATCCTGGAGGAGGCAGCGGCGATCGCCAGCCTGCGGCGCGACCTGCACGCCCACCCTGAGCTTGGCTACCAGGAAGAGCGCACCGCCGCGCTCATTGCCGATACCCTCAGCGGCTGGGGGATTGCGGTGCACCGCGGACTCGGCGGCACGGGGGTGGTCGGCACCATCCGCAACGGCAGTGCGATGCGGGCCATCGGGCTGCGCGCTGACATCGATGCACTCCCGGTCACGGAGCGCAACACCTTCGCCCATGCGAGCGTCCATGCCGGCCGGATGCATGCCTGTGGTCACGATGGTCACACCGCGATGCTGCTCGCTGCGGCCCGCTACCTGGCCGGGCAACGGAACTTCGATGGCACGGTGCACCTCGTGTTCCAGCCGGCCGAGGAAGGCGGCGGCGGCGCGCGCGCCATGATTCGGGATGGGCTGTTCGAGCGTTTCCCCATGGAGGCGATCTTCGGCGTCCACAACTGGCCCGGTCTCCGTGTCGGTCAATTCGCCGTACGCTCAGGTCCGGTGTTTGCCTCCAGCAACGAGTTCAGGGTAACGATACGCGGGCGCGGCGCCCACGCGGCGATGCCGCACAACGGCATCGACCCGCTGCCGGTGGCCTGCCAGCTGGTGCAGGCGTTCCAGACCATCATCTCGCGCAACAAGCATCCGCTCGATAGCGCGGTCATCTCGGTCACCATGCTCCACGCCGGAGAAGCCACCAACGTGATTCCCGAATCCTGCGAGCTGCAGGGTACGGTGCGTACCTTTACGGTCGAGGTGCTCGAGATGATCGAGCAGCGGATGCGGCGCGTTGCCGAGACGATATGCGAAGCATTCGGTGCACGTTGCGAGTTCAGCTTCAAACGCAACTACCCGCCGACCGTCAATCACGCGCGCGAGACGCAGTTCACCCGCGAGCTGCTCGGTGAGCTCGTGGGTCCGGACAACGTCACGGATTTCGAGCCGACCATGGGCGCCGAGGATTTCAGCTACTACCTGCAGGAGAAGCCGGGCTGCTACTTTGTCATCGGCAGCGGCGATGGCAGCCACCGCAGCGCCGGCCACGGCGACGGACCGTGCATGCTGCACAACCCGAGCTACGACTTCAACGACGAGCTGATACCCCTCGGCGGGTCGATGTGGGTGCGGCTCGTCGAAAAATGGCTCGGTGCAGCGCCGCCGGGGCCGGAGCGCTGACCGGGGGGCCGCCTCAGCAACACCGCGGCCCGTTCCTTTCATACCTTCCTTACCGCAACGCGCATGCGCAGCGATGCCTGGGCTACTTCTGCGCGGGAACGAACTCCTCGAGCACGGCTTTGCGCATCAACTCAGGTGGCAGCAACCCCTGGCTCAGCACGAAGTCATGGAAGGCCTTCTGCCGGAACTTTGCACCGAGCGCCGCTTCGACCTCCTGCCGCAACGTGAGCAGTCGGGTGTAGCCATAGAAATAGCTGTTGGCCTGCCCGGGCGCACGATAAGTGAAGCGCTCCACTTCTTCGCGCGCGAAGGCGTGGCTCAAAACAACCTCTTTCTCGAGCACCTCGTAGGCGCGCTGCGGAGTGATGGCACCGCTTTGCAGCTCGGGATCGAGAAAAGCACGCGCCGCGCGCAGTAACCGCAACTGCAACGTCAGCAGCTGTCCCTCAGGCGGCTCATAGGGCTGCATGATGTACTCAGCATAAAGGCCCCAGCCCTCGGCATTGGTGGAGTTGAATGCGTACAGCCCCCGCGCGAGGCTCACGCCCTGCTCCACCATCGAGTCGAACTGCAGCTCATGCCCGGGACGAGCCTCGTGCGCGGTCAGCGTCCAGGCAACCGCGTCGAAGGTGAAGTCATCATACTGATCGCCGCTACCGCCGTTCGCGGCGGGAATGTTGAGTGGCAGCACGAACTCCCCGCGCTGGCCGGTGTTGTGCAGCAGCGGCGGTGGCGCCATGTGTGGCGCGGGCTGCTGGACAGTCTCCGCGGCCGTAGCGAGCCGAATGATCGCCGGACGGCTCGGCAGGGTGACCAGATCGTGCGCGCCGATGATCTGCTCGATCGCATGCAGGCGCTCGATGTAGAAAGGCAGGATAGCCTCACCGGTGATCTGCTTTTTCTTCAGTTCCGCGATAACCGACCGGTAATCGTTGGCTGAATAGCCCCTCGCGCGCGCCACCTGCGCGGCGAGCGGAGCCATCTCGCTCTGGTACTGGGTGAAGGCCGCGTGCGCCATCGCGGCGATCTGCGCCGGAGGAAGGTCGATGCCGTATTCCTCGAAAGCCAGCGCGTATTTCTCGGCCGGCAGCCGATAGTCCGCGCGCGCCTTCGGCAGAATCTTCTCCCGTACCCAGTTATCGTAGTCCGCGAGCTGACCCTTGAGTTTCGCGTACGCGGGCTGCCAACCTTGCAGCGCGTACTTGCTGAACAATGCGCCGATTCCCTCGACGTAATTCGAGTTGCGTCCCAGCTCCGTCTCGAGCTCCGTCTTCGATGGGTAAATGACGCCGGGCTTGGCAATCTGTTCCTGCTCGCGCTGCTTGAGCACCTCCGTAAAGGGCTGATAACCAGGCTCCATTCCTGCGTAGCGTCGCAGGCGGACGAGCGCGGCCGGCCGCCGCTCGGGCGCCACCTGCTCATCGAGCAGCCCGTGCAGCCCCTCGAACACCTGTGCGCTCGCATTCAGAAACGGCACTTCATGCTGCAGGCCGTAGTCTTCCTGGCGAAACTTGAGGTCGAAGGCCTGGTGGAGGATCGCGAGATCCTGCTGTACCCGCTTGTCCGTCTCACGGGGAGCTGCGGCATCGACTTTGGCGAGAGCTGTCTCGAGCTCGTGGCGCCGCTCGCGCTCATCCGTGAGGGTCGGGTGCGAGATGCGCTCATCGTAGCGCGCCAGACCCTGACGTGAGCCTCGCTCGGGCGCGTGCGCGAACTCCACTTCCAGCAAGGTGTTGGTGTAGCTGTTGCTGTGCTCGACCCATTCCCTGCCGGAATTCTCGGCGCCCAGGGCGGATGCATTACCCGCGAGCAGCGGCAGGGCGCACGCGAGCATCACGGCGGTCAACCGGTACATCACGACTCCAGGGTGGAAAAGCGTTACGGCGCGCGATTATAGGGGAGGACGCGCGCGCGGTCGCAGCCGCGACTGCCGGCTGCGCCCGACGCGCAGCCGGCAGCGTCGCTTATTTCTTGACCGGGTTCTGCGGACTCAGCATCTGATCCACGGCGGAATTGGTCAACGGAGCACCGGCGGAGGACACCGGCGCCTGCGGCGCGCCGCCGCCGCTCGCCGCTGCCCGCCCGCCCGCGCCGGCCGTACCCGGCCGCGCGTTCCCGGCTGCACCCGATGATCCCGTACGTGGATTGGTCACCGCCTGCCGCATGCCCTGGCGCGCGGCGCCACCCTGGCCGGCCGCGGCCGTGGCAGCGTTGGGGTCCATCTCGACGCGCCCGTTGAAGGTGGCACCTTCCATGATGCCCACGCGCGGCGCGAATATGTTGCCGCGCACCTGCGCGGTCGCACGCACGATCACCGCCTCAGTGCAATGCAGGTCGCCCTCGACCAGGCCCTCGACTGTCAGGTGGCTCGCATACACATCGCCGAGCACCGAACCTTCGGTGCCGATGATGAGATTGCGGGCGTGACGGATCGAGCCCTCCACGCGTCCCTGCAGGATCACGTCCTCCTCGGCGGTGAGCTCGCCGCGGAACAGAAGCGTCTTGCCGAGAACTGGCACCCTCGGCTCTACCTCTTCCGCGGGTGTGGGGCGCTGGGCGGGGTAACCTGGCGCCGCGCTCGCCGGACGATCCGGAAAAGGGCTGCGTTCAAAATTCGAATTTGAGTGCAACATCGTTCGCTCTCCCTTCATTTACCTGCTGCCGCCGGAGACTTTTTGCGAGCGTTCGCCGGCGGCTTGGCCGCCTGCCTCCACCGCCGCAACCTTCTTCTCCATGTCGATGCCTCCGGTGAAGTGCGCACCCTCGACGATGCTCACGCTCGGAGCGGTGATGTTGCCGCGCAGCCGTGCGCTCTCCTTCACCATCACCGACTTTTCCGCCTGCAGGTCTCCGGTCACTGTTCCTTCGACCACGATTACCTGCGCGCGCACGTTCGCGGTGACCGTGCCCTCCGCGCAAACCGTGATGCGCTGCGAGTGGGTGATCGAGCCCTCGATACGGCCCTTGATGAGCAGTTCTTCGTCGGCGTGCAGTTCGCCCTTGAAATGCAGCGTCGGTCCGAGCACCGAAACGCGCTCAGCCGAGTTGTCATACGGATTGGACATAGTGGGCACTCCTCCCGGTAAGTGAGATGCCGTCCGCACACCAGGCTGCAAGCGTGTGACCGTGGCTGCAGACGACGTTTGCGAGGGTACCTGCCTGTACCGAACGCGATGCGACGGGCGTCACGCAATGCCACGCCCGACTACGCTGTCATGAAGTCGGACGCGCGGCAGCGCTCGTCATCTGACATATAGCGACATTGAGCAACGGCACCTGCCGCTCGAGGCAGCTGCGGATGCGTTCCCCTTCGGCGAGGCGCGCCTGCTCCGTATCGACCCAGCCGTGCACGATCATCACCGGCAGCCGTGCCTCCTGCGCATAAAGCTCCCTGATCCACAGATAGAGTGGCCGGAGTCTCGGCACCTTCACCCACCAGACCGTCTCATCGGGCAGCCACAGCCTTGCGGTTTGCACATGCTGCATCAGCCGGCGGCACGGATGCGCCGTCTGGCCAATGTAGCGACTCGCACGCACATCGCGGGGATCCGCCAGCGAATAGATCGCGGTGCCGCTGGGCACCGCGCCGGACTCATCGTAGACATGGTGCGACAGCCTCCGGCGCAGCAGCTGCTGCAGATCGGCCGCGGGCGTCATCAGCGGGATGCTCGAATCGTGTAGCGCGGGCACGATCGCCGATCTCAGCCGCGGCGCCTGTGCGAGTTGCGCGTCCTGAAGGTGATCGAATAGCGCAACTCACGGGTCGGAGATACGGCGTGTTGCCACTGCCAGC
>Ga0306925_10004273_pt1 | contig 12845 bp, 16 predicted proteins | sample flu12Cox44000176_FD_203755 | JGI IMG/M metagenome (GOLD analysis project Ga0306925, IMG submission 203755) | Lab enrichment of tropical soil microbial communities from Luquillo Experimental Forest, Puerto Rico - flux8day.12C.oxic.44.000.176 (v2)... | ecosystem: Environmental > Terrestrial >...
GAACTTGCCTCGCATGTCCGCCACTTCAGCGTCGGCCGCCCCAGACCAGATAGCCCGCGAGCGTGGCAATGCGCCCAAAGGCGTCCATGCGGTCGACACTTGTCGCCGCGATGAGGGGCGCCTCGACCGGCGCCACGTCGGGAGCGGTTGCTATGACCTTGCCGAATGTCTGGCCCTTGCTGATGGGGGCTGGGATCGGACGGGCGTATTCGACGGTGACCTTCATATCCTTGCGCGACTTACGCGGCAGCGTCACAACGAAATCCTGGGCAACTGTGAGCGACACCTTTGGCTCGACGCCGAGCCAGACTTCGGCATCTTCTACCTTGTCGCCAACGCCAAACAACCGATAATCATTGAATTCGCGAAACGCCCACTCGATCAGCCTCTCGCTCTCCTGGGCTCGCGCCTTCATTGTCGGTAGACCACCGATCACGACGATGATGCGCCGGTCGTCGCGTTTCACCGAAGCGGTGAGGCTGTATCCGGCCTCCTCGGTGTGGCCCGTCTTCAACCCATCCGCACCGTAACCCTTGTAGAGCAGAGGATTGCGGTTGCCTTGCCTGATGTTATTGAACTCGTAGTCGACCTGACCGTAGTAGTGATAGTAATCGGGAAAATCTTTGATTGTTCGAATCGCCAAGGTGACGAGGTCGCGCGCGGTCATCCAGTGGTTGGGGTCGGGCAGACCGCTGACGTTGGTAAAGTGGCTGTCTTTGAGCCCGATCTCCGTCCCCTTCTGGTTCATCAACTCGACAAAGGCTTCCTCGCTTCCTGCGAGGCCTTCGGCGAGGACCAGGCAGGCATCGTTACCCGACTGAATAATCATGCCTTTCAACAAATCGTCAATTTTGATCCGCCCGCCGATCGGCACAAACATCTTCGACCCCTGGAGCCGCCAAGCGCGCTCGCTGACCGGAAGCTCGTCCTCGAGCGAAGCGCGACCCTGCCTCAGCATGTCGAAGACAAGATAGGCGGTCATGATCTTGCTCATCGACGCCGGCGGCAAGCGCTCATCGGCGAGCTTGTCGAGCAGCACTGCGCCGGTTTCGACCTCGACGATCAGCACGTGCTTCGCCTGGGTCTCGATGCCAACGGTCGGCTTCACCGGCGCCTCGGGGGGCGCCGCCGCTTTCGGTTTGGGGTGCACATGCGCAGCTGCCGCCGGCTGACAGTCAAGTCCCGGTACGAGCAAGGCCGTGACAATCGCAACCGCGACGAAAAGCGACACTCCGTGCATCCTGATTCCCCGCGCGCTCATCTTCCGCTCGCCCACTCTCATTCGAAGCTCAATCGACGACGATCCGCGCCTCGGGTTAGCCGCTGTCAACGACGCGCGCGAGCAACTGATCGGCCTGCTCGACAGTCGGCAGCGGCCCGAGCCGCACGCGGTACATTTCGATCCCGTTGATCGAGGCGGTCATCACCTGAGCGCTTCCTAGCGGCGCAATGCGCGAGCGGAGGCGCTGAGCGTTATCGGGAACCGAGAATGCCCCCGCCTGGATAAAGATCCGCCCGGCACGATAGTGGCCGCTGGTACCGCCGTCATTATACGAGCTTGTGCGCTGCTGGGCACCGCACCCAACCAACAAAAGACCAATCACAATCGTCGCCAGCAAAGTGCTGAGGCGGTGCGCGGCGGTCGTCGTCATAGTCGGGCGCCGGGGTCTCGCCGCGATCACCCTCGATCCATGCTGTCGGCAAGATAGCCGACCGAGGCCGCGAAATAGGTCGACGGGTTCCACTTCATGATGGCGCGGAAGTTTGGATAGACCAGCAAGACCGGCCCGTTGACGCCGTCCGGCATGACCAAAGAGGCCTCGCTGGTCGGGCCGGTGAGCGGCCCGGCATCGATATTGCGAACCCCCAACCGGCTCCACTCGCCGGTCGGTCGCTTGACCTCGAGCCCAGTAACCTTCGCGTCGAACCCGCGTGGAAGCAGAACTTCCCTCCCCCAACCCTCGCCGCCGCGCCAGCCGAGCCGGGCGACATAATTGGCGATCGAGGCCAGCACATCGGCCCGGTCGTTCCAGATATCGCGCCGGCCATCGCCATCGTAATCGACGGCATAGCTGAGAAAAGTCGAGGGCATGAATTGGCATTGGCCCATGGCGCCAGCCCACGAGCCCGCCATATCGTCGGCCCGAATATGCCCTTGATCGAGAATACGCAGCGCTGCGATCAGCTCGCCGCGAAAATAGGCGCCGCGGCGACCGTCATAGGCGAGCGTCGCCAACGCCGATATGACCGGAGTGTTGCCGGGCAGCCTGCCGAAATCGCTCTCGAGTCCCCACAACGCGACAATGAAGCGCGGCTCGACATTAAAACGCCGCCAAATCGCGTCGAGCAGCACCCGGTTATCGGCCAGATGACGGCGCGCATCTTCCTTGCGCTGCGCGGTGACTACTTTGTCGATATATTGGCCGAAGGTCAGCACCCGCTCGGGCTGCTTGCGGTCGAGCTCGACGACGTGGGGCAGAAATTGTGCATTACGAAGTGCGACATCGACAGTTGATGCGCGGATTCCCTGCGCCGCCGCGTCGCGGCGCACTCCGGCGAGGAAGGCATTGAAATCGCCATCCGCGGCTCCTATCGAGCGCGCGGTCGCGCCCGACACGGAGAAAAAGGGAACCGCAAACAAAAGCCGACGGCTCACTCGGAGCGGCGCCATCAAAGAACCCGACTGATATTCATTCTCTTTTTGCCTCTTGCCACAACCGCGCAGAGTTGCACAACTAGAGGGCCGTGTGCGGCGGATTCCGCCCTCCCCGCTTCGGCGCACAGCCGTATGCGCAAGGGCGACCGCCGAATCGCGCTGCGCGGCGGGTCATCCACACTTGTTACCCAGTCGGCCAGCGCCTATTCTGGCGCGACGGTATCCATGGGAGGAGCACAACAATGGGAGAGATTTTGGGCCTCGGCGTCACCCACTTTCCGCCGCTTTCGGGGCCGGATGAAAACCTCGGGCGCATCCTAAAGCGCGCGCTCGAAGACCCCGCAATCCCCGAGCGATACCGGCATCCCGAAGGTTGGCCGGCGCCGATGCAGCAGGAATACGGTGCCGATGCCGGACTGACCGCCGCGGGACAACACCGCGAGGCCCTTCTGGCGGGGTTTCGCAATGCCCGACGGGTGCTGGACGAGTTCGCCCCCGATTTCGTCGTGATCTGGGGCGACGACCAGTATGAGAATTTTAAAGAAGACATCATCCCGCCATTCTGCGTGCTGGCGTATGATTCGCTGACGACCAAGCCGTGGGAGTACTACCGCAGTGTAAATGTGTGGGGTGAGCCCCACGAAAAAGCCTTCATTTATCAGGGATATCCTGAAGCTGGGAAATTTATGGCGAGCGGCATGCTGGAGGCCGGGTTCGATGTCTCTTACGCCTACAAGCCGCTGCACCATGACCTCGGCCACGCGTTTCTGAACACGTTGTTGTTTCTCGATTACGACCGCAAAGGTTTCCCCTATCCGGTCGTCCCGTTCCAGGTCAATTGCTACGGCCGCCGTGTCGTCGCTCAGCAGGCCGGCGCTCGTGGTCTGAGCGAGTTCCCTTCGGAGGCCGAGCTCGATCCCCCCTCCCCTGCTCCGTGGCGGTGTTTCGATCTGGGAGCGGCTTGCGCGCGCGTTGTTGCGGAGAGCCCGTGGCGGGTAGCGCTGATCGCTTCCTCCAGCTGGTCGCACGCCTTTCTGACCCCCAAGCACTACCTCTTGTATCCGGACGTCGACGCCGATCGGGCCCTCTACGATGCGTTGCAGGCAGCTGACTACGCGACGTGGCGGCAGCGGCCGCTGAGCTCGATCGAGGACAGCGGTCAGCAGGAGATGCTGAACTGGATGTGCCTGGTGGGAGCGATGAACGAGCTCGGGCGGCGGCCCACCGAAACGGCCTACGTGCAGAGCTATATCTTCAACTCGAACAAATGCTTTGCTGTGTTCGAGCCGTAAGAGTTCATGGAAGACGCCATTTGCTCGTCATTCTGGGATGCCCCATTGGGGCAGGCCCGGAACCCATGAACAAAGTCCCCTCCGTAAGCCCCACAGGTCCGTGTTCCTGGATTCCGGGCTCGCGGGCGGCGCCCGCGCCCCGGAATGACGGTGACCCCGTATTCTTTCATCGGTGGTGAGCGCAAATCATGCCCGATCTCCCAGGAAAGGATCTGGCCCAGGAGCTGATCGACAAGAGCCGGGACGAGAGCCGCGCCACGCCCATCGAAGCAGTGATCCAGGCTGTCGGGCAAGGCGGCGTAAATGATGATGCGGCCAACCGCCTGATCAGCCGGTTGTGGACCCTGGAGCGAATGTTTTATTACATCTATGGCGGCTGGGGTCAGGGCCTCGAGATGAACGACTTTCCGCCCTCCGTCAAATACCTGTTCTCAAAGCAGATCGTCGACGAATCGACGCACGAGATGCTCTACCTCGACGCGCTCCTGCACAACGGGTTCGTCGCCACACAGAAAGACGCCTTCCGCCATCCGTATGGCCGCTTCGAACTCGATTCGGCGTTGGCTTATTACGTCTTTTCGCTGCGCAACCTGGCTACCTATCCGCACACGATCCGGATCGCGGCCTTGAATTTGGGGCCCAAAATCCTCGAGCTCGGTTGGATGGAAGGTTTGGCTGGGGCGGTCGCCGATCCCGAGCTCAAAGGCGTCTTTGAGAGCCAATTTGTCGAAAACCGGAGCCACGTCAATATGGGCCGGCGTATTGTCGAAGAGTTCGTGCGCAAGCCCGTCGAGGTCGAGTTGTGCCGCTGGGCTTGCGCCGTGGCCAAGCGGGATTACGGCAGATTTCTGGGTGAGCTCAGCGCTTTTGTCCTGGGACGCGAAGCCCCGGCACCTCCGCCACCTCGCCGGCAGGTGACCGATTGAAGGGAACCGCATGCTCAGTCTGAAAATCGATCACCAACGCTGCACCGAATGCCGGATGTGCTACATCGTCTGCCGCGAGATCGATATCAACGCCGTATACGTGGCGTTGGAGCCACTGCACCGGATCGAGATCGATCTGCAGAAATGCACCTATCCGGGGTGCACTGCGTGTTTAATGTATTGCCCGGCAGAGGGGTCGATCGTCGAGGTTGAAACCGGTCGATCGATGGTACCCCCGCCGACTGAGGCTTGGCAGGAGGCTTGAGCCATGCATCCGATCCTCGAAGAGTTCCTGGATAATTGGGTTTGGCCTACCATGCCGGGCGCGCCGGGCGCCGAGTTTCGATTGAAGCTCACGAGGGAGAAATGCCTCAAGGGCTGGGAGATCTCTCTGCAGCGCACGCTCGGTGAGATCGAGGAAGAGCTGGGCCGCGAAGACGAAGACTGGAAGAAGGAACGCGCATTGCGCGGCTATGCCGCCGAAGGCGTCCACATGTCGATCAAGCAGGCGGCCGAGGCTATCGCAGTCTAACATCATCTACCGGAAATCTCCGCGTAACCCGCACAAACCCTAGGCCCGGCCCTTTACCACAACAACTTCGAATACCATCTCGTAACAGCGCCTAACGCATAATTTGCGGCTAAGCTGTTACCTGGACGGTACCCTTGGCGAGCCGATTCTCCGGGTAACAGCACAGTTTTTACCTGGGAGTTATCGACATGGTCGAGTCCAAATCGGTCATTGAATTCAAGGATTCTGTGATACGAAACCTAAAGCCGCCACCGGGGAAAGACCGCGGCGAGTGGCGGTTTCGCGGAAAGAATGGCCTAGGCATCAGGGTTTATGCGCCGACGCCGCGCTATCCCGAGGGCCGCAAAGTGTTCAACGGGGTCTACCGTTTTGGGTCGCGGCAAGAGCGCGTCCGATTGCTGCCGGATTATCCGATGCTAGGCGTTACTGGCGCCGGCAAGCAGTGGGAGGAGATCCTGGCCAAATCGGTGTTGGGCACAAACACCGCCGAACTCAGACGTGAACGGCGACGGCCAGATAAGCCGAAGGTGCAGCCAAAGACGGTGGTTGCAGTTATCGCCGAATACACGCGGGACCGCCTCGACCACCTCAGTGATAATCACCGCACCAACACGACGCACTTTTTCGACACCTACGTCAAACCGCGCTGGGGTAAGTTCCTGCTCGCCGACATTACCCGCGACCACGCCCGCGATCTGATCCAAGGGATCATCGATGCCGGTAAGCCGATAACGGCAAACCGGGTCCAGTCCGCACTGGTCGCCTTGTTCAATTGGGTGGTCGAGGAGGCCCAATACCTTTCCGCATCGCCGATGAAGGGCCTCAAGCGGAGGGTTATCGAGACGCCGCGGGATCGCACCCTCACCGACGTCGAGCTCACTGTCATACTGGGCGGGGCGCGCCGTCTGCCCTACCCTTATGGCTCATTCGTGTTGGCACTGGCCGGGCTTGGTCAGCGCCGCACCGAGGTCGCCAAGATGCGATCGGGGGATATCAGCGGCGGGGTTTGGGTCATCCCCGGTACCGACAGCAAAAACCGCAAATCGCACAGGCTGGTGCTTCCGCCTTTCGTCCTGGAGGTGCTCGATAATGCCCGGAGCGGGGTCGAGGAAAATATTCGGCGTCATTGTGAAGAAACAGGTCGACCGGCCCCCGAGGTCGCACCGGGCTTCGATTACCTCTTCGGCGGCCGTTACAAAGGCAGCTTTACCGCTTTCTCATTGTGCAAACGCAAGCTAGAGGCGACGGTCGCGGCATTTTGCGCCGAAACCAGGTTGCCGGCGCCCGCGGAATGGACCTTTCACGATTTGCGGCGGACCTGCGGCAGCGTCTTGGCTCGCCTAGGTGTTCCGAGCAAGACCATCGGCCGGCTGATGAACCACACCGAGGCCGGCGTGACGGCGAAGGTCTACATCACGCACAGCTACGAACGCGAGGTCGGTGATGCGCTGCGGCTGTGGTCCGACTACCTCACCCGGCTCGAGCGGAGAGAGACGGTGGTACCATCTGCTGCGTAGAGGTAGACCGAGATAGGCTAAATGTTGTAGTGAAGGGCATCGGAGTTCGGGTCTCCGACGCCCTTCGTGCTTCCGCGGAGTCTCGATCCCAATGGCAGCAGACTCACTTTACGGCAATGTTCTCGGTCAATCACCACGCTTTGATTGGCGCCGGCTTCGGGATACCGCAGGCCCGCAACGATGGGCCCGGATGTGTGACCTGGCGCTACTAGTTATCCGTTATGCCGGGCAATGGGGTTTACCGCTGGCTACTGCCGGCGAATTCGAATTGCTTCATTGGCTTGTTTATTTTGGTCACGAAGAACAGCGCGCCGAACGGTTCGAAGCGCAGAAAAATCTGATCGAAACGGCCAATTGTCTACCATCCGACGGCTATTTGGTCGAACTCCATCGGTGCGTCCATGAGGGCCAGTGGCTGCTGGGCCCGTGGATAATCGAAGGACTCGACCGCCTATGCGCCGAAGTACTGGAAGAGGCAGCCCTTGCGGGAGGGGTTGAAGCTGATCCGCCGCTACCTTTGGCCATAGCGACCGGGCGAAAGCCTAAGACCCCTCGCTATACTGCCGTCGCAAAAGCCACTGCTTCTGCCATTTCCCGTGTCCTCTCCGACGTACGGCCCGAGGATCACGACGCTACTAGCTTGGTGAGACTGGGTGCGGAGCAGCTTCAAAGGCGTCCCTGGGAAGGGCTCGATGAAATCCGCACGGATAGCAAGGCGACCCGTGAATTAGCCGAATCAATGCTGAATTATCACAAATACTGCGACCAAAACCCATAAGGCCCGTATTTCACAGGCCCGGACCGGCCCCTGACTTTTAACATCGGCTGATCCATATCACCCGCTCGCACGGGCTATCACTAGCGAGCGGATAACGGTCAATGGCCAAGGCCGCGCATTTACGGGTCGTCGAAAGTCCTCCCTCCAGTTACCTGTCGGATGACGAAATTTGCGATGACCTCGATGTCTCGCAGATGACGCTGGTTCGATTGCGGCGGCGGGGCGATTACCCAAAGCCGATCAAATTCACGCCCGGCGGCCGTAATCGCACGCCTCGAGAAGAGCATGAAAAATTTAAGGCCGCGCGCGCTACAGCGCCGCGCGAAATATCCGAGGCAAAGCGTGAGGGCGGGCTCAAGCTGGCCGCCAGGCGGGCCAAGAAATTGACCGAGGTTCGCCAGACCGAACGCGGTGAAATTCCCGGTCGTGACCCAGACCGGTCGCAGCATCTCGACCTTGAGGATGCGATCGCCGCGGCATCTGCGGCGGCGGCAGATACTGCTAAGCTTTAGATGACTGGGTGCCGTTTTGAACCCCGACAGCAGACCTGTATCGGCGCTCGAATTATTGCAGTGGCGCACGGCAGCCCGGCGCCCCGGTCGACCAAGTTCGGGGTCGCCCATATCCGCCTATTCGGTGTGCTCGACGTCCACATTGTCGATGTGCACAGCAAGGATGGACATGTCGAACTACCCGGCGACCGCAGCCACGCGCGTAACCTTCGCTGGCGTGGCCCACGAGTCGTCGACCGGTTCAATCGCGCCCTTTTAGCGCTGATCGCTGAACGCGACGCCTCAGCCCTATTCGGCCCTGGTGTTGATCACTCGCAATACGACGGCGAAACCTCGGCCTCCGAAAATACCGCGCCGGCTCGGTAGCGCACGTGGCTAGCCGGTAACCGGCGGGTCGAGGTAGGAGCCTCGACCTCGCCATGTAGGGGATTTGACATGGTTGATATAGGTTTGTTCTCACAGATGGGCCGTAAAGGCAACGGTTTCCACCGTAATGAGGGCGGATCGCCCCGGGATAGGCGGGCCCGCCGTGATTTTACCCACGCCGTAGCGGAGCGTTACACAAAACCATGAATGAAGTGTACTGGCACCTCGCTGATTTCGCTCGCGCCTACTGGGACGTCGATAGACTCGGCTGCATCCCCGATAACATCAGTGAGCTGATCGCCCGGTTCGCCGAATGGCTTGACCTTGACTGGTGCATTCAACCTGTTGAGGCGCCGTGGCTCGAGGAAAGAGCCGGTCACCAACCTGCCCCACCCGTGGTGGGCGATAAATTGTGTACGTTACCCGAACCGCACCCATGAGCGATTCAGCGACTGATTGGCCACCGTTTGCTGGGTCGGCATCTGTTATTGCCGCATGTGAGAGAGGGAAGCACCGACGCTGCAATTCTAGTCGGTGCCTCCCGAGTTTAGGTCCACCTGGGAGTGTACCCATTCGTCTATTTGCCCTCGATATCCAACGAAATCAAGGGAAAGCGCGATTCGGGCACTCCCTCTTCTTTTGTGGAGAGCGCCGAATGGCACAATCGCGTAAGTCTGCAGTTTCAAGGCCGAAGCTCGTTGCAGAAAATCCCGATCCGACAACTGGGCAGCTAGAACAACACGAGCAACTGGAACATTCCGGACAAGCAGGTCAACCCGAGCAATCGGCTGACGCTCCGACCGAGCCGCAGTCGGACACTGACGACATCGAAGCACTCTGGGAGGACGACGAGCTGGGCGATCCTCTCACCACGACGCACATTCACCAGATTCCAATCGGCAAGCCGAAGGACTTTTTCTGGGTGTGCCCGGATCGGAAATACCGCAAGAAAACCTGGGTGTATGTGCACCGGTCCGAGAATGTCGTCGGAGAGCAATATTTCATCGTCACCAAAGCAATGCGGGCCAAGGTACCGCTATCGCGTCCGTGCACCCTGGTCACCGTGGTCGACCGTGCCGGGGCTCCGCGGATTTGGCCACTGTGGTCACCGCGTCCCGGCGAAAACGATAACAATGCCTGGATCACTGCCCGATCGGTCGCGCGCGAGGCTCTCACCAATTGGGTTCGGATAGCCTATGTCAGCGGTAGGAACGAGAGCATCGCCGCTGACAAAGGTTACGCGCCTGCTCCTGACTCCTCCAAGCCGCCGGCCCTCAACAAGATGATACGGCTCGCGTTCGGTCCGGAAGGGATTTGGCACGACGAAGAGAACCGCGCCTACCGCTCGTGTTTTGGCAAAGCCGCCAAGGAGCCCGACGACCTCGCCAGTGACGGCGAACACGATGATGACGAAGACGACCCCAATGTTGAAGACGCAGTATCGTGATTGGCGCGAGCTGCCCTTTAAGAGGATAATTGTCGACGACAGCGAGTTTTATCCCGGTAAAAGGGCTAGCCAACGGGGGTAGGGAGGGCGACCTCTCTACCCCTCTTTGCAATTCTGCCGTCGAACTTCGCACCAATACCCTGTACCAGTGGCGGCAAGGTCGACCGTACCCGCCGGAGCTGGCGCAGCTCGGCCCCGATGATCTCTATGTCTCGTACCTGTTGACCGCCGAGTACAGCCAGCGGCGAGCGCACGGCCTCGGGCGGCCGCCGAATGCGATCGACGCCTACGTTGAGTTCCGCCGTCTTGTCAATGACGCACGGGTGAAATCCGGCGATCGCCCGAAGGGCTTCTATTCGCTGGCTGGCGCGCTGCAGCGCATTTCAATGAAGACGAAATCGACACCGCACACAAGGAGGATACGCGCGATCTCATCATGCGAGGGCCGCCGTACTCCAGCGATGAGCGGACGATCATCGAGCGTTACAATCTCGACGACATGCACGCTGCGGCGCGGGTGACAAAGCGGTTGATCCCGACAATCCCGTCTTTTCGGCATGCGCTCTACCGCGGCGAGTTCGAGTGGGGGCTATCGGGTCAAGAATATCGCGGCACGCCGGTCCCGCTTGCCGAGCACCAGCGCATTGCCGACCATTGGAACGACATCAAGGTTGACCTGGTTACTGACATCGACCACCAGTACGATTGCTTCGACATTGTCGACGGCGAGCCCCATTTTCGCGAGAAAAAGTTCCGTAAATACTGCGACCGCGAGGAAAAGCACCGCGACCGTGAGAAAATCCAGTGGCCGACGTTGAAGAACAGCACGGAGCTGGATCTAAAGGCGCGCACCTTTCGCGATATGGTGGGTGCCTATGAGGAGCTTAGCGATCTACACGGGCTGCGCACCATACTCGCCCAGTTGCGCAACAATACGCTGGCGGTCAGTAATGACGGCCGCAACCGATGTATCCAAGGTCCGTACGGCACCAAAACCGGACGGAACGCGTGGAGCAATAGCAAATGCATTTGGGGTCCGGCGCGCGGCCTGCGCTTCCTGATCATGCCGGCATACGGATCCGCGCTTGCTTATCGCGATTACAAACAACAGGAGGTTCGCATAGCAGCAATTAAATTCGGAGACACAGAGCTGCGGGCGGTTTGCGAGGCGGGCGATGTCTAAAATGGCATTGCTCGCCAGTTGGGGTACGCGGAGAACCGGCCGCTATTCAAAACTGTCGTATTGGGCATTCTCTACGGCCTCGAGGCGCAGTCCTTGGCGTGGCGGGCCGGTATCTCGATTGTCGAGGCCGCCGAGATCCTCGCTCGGCTGCGCGCCCGGTTCCGCACCTTCGAGGAGGCTTGCTCGCGAGTGCGTGACCACGCCGGCCTCGACCTGGTACTGACGACCAATTTCGGCTGGACGATGGATTGTCCACCCGGAACCAGCAAGCGCGTTTTGCGCGACTGGCCGATACAAAGCACCGCGGCTGAGATCATGCACGTCTTCACGATCCTCGCCGAGCGCCGCGTGCTTCCGGTGTGCGCGACGATCCATGACGCCGTCCTGGCCGAAGGTGACCCGGCCTGCATTCTCGATATCTCGCGTGACCTCGATCGCTGCATGGGCGACGCGTCCGAGCTAGTGATCGGCTACCGGCTGCCGACCGATGACGCTGGCGGCCCAATCATGCCCGGGCAGCGCTTCTACGACGAGAAGGGCGAGAACATGTGGAACAAGATCAACGAGCTGATCGACAAACTGGAGCGCAGGAGACGGGCATGAGCGACGAACTGGCGGACAAGGATGACCTGGACGGGGTGTGGGAGGATGACGGCGCCGACCCGCTCGACGAGGAACCGGACCAACCTGCTCCCCAACCAAAACCGGCGCGGTTGCCTCGCAGCCGTAAACATTTTGCGATGGTGCCGTTATCTTGGCTTACGAATCGAGCCTGGGACAGCTACATGCCAGCGCGACAACGGCTCTTTTTGTATTTGCAGTATAAGTCCCGCCGCGGCACCCGATCAGTGCGCTTATCCAATGCAATGGCCGCAGAGATTGGCCTCGACAGGCACAGCAAGATGCGCCGTCTCAGGCAACTCGAAACAGACGGGCTCGTGACCTTCACACTCGCCGGGCGCGGCGTGCCCGTTGTAATTGTAACGCGCCCCTCCGCGAAGCTGCAACCGCGCGGGACCGCGACGACACTAGAACGGGGCCGCTACGACATCGGCAACGGGACCGCGACGACACCAGAACGGGGCCGCGACGACATCAGCAACAGGACCGCGACGACACCAGAACGGGGTCACGACGACACCACTATACCCCCTTCGTAATTCTCTAATTCTCTAGTCTCTTTTTCTCTTGGCACCGAAGGTGCTTCTCTTAATCAGGAATCCTAGATGGCAAAACGGAAAGTTGGCAGCGCTGAAGGACGACCGTCCGCTGATGACGAGTCGATCGATTGGTGGGCTTGGTATACCGGAGAAATGCGCGACGATGTAGAAGGTCTGCTAACCGGCCAACTCCTCAGCCGCCTTGTCGGCCTTTTCTTCCGACGCGCCGGCGTCGAGAAGGGTTGCTCGCAGCGCGCCAAGCTGTAGCGCCCTGGCAAGAATTGTGCCTTTCGGTTGGATTACTTCACGACACGCAACGGTCGTCGTTTGGGACGAGTTGGGGTTGGGGGAGGCCCGCACCAAATGCGGTCGCATTTCCGGCCAACGTCCACAATAACTGTGTATACCGTTTTGAGAAATTCCAGTTTATCGGTGCGATGATCGTAAATTTGCCGTCGAAATCGTCAAACGCGCCG
>Ga0306925_10004274_pt1 | contig 12844 bp, 13 predicted proteins | sample flu12Cox44000176_FD_203755 | JGI IMG/M metagenome (GOLD analysis project Ga0306925, IMG submission 203755) | Lab enrichment of tropical soil microbial communities from Luquillo Experimental Forest, Puerto Rico - flux8day.12C.oxic.44.000.176 (v2)... | ecosystem: Environmental > Terrestrial >...
ATTACGACCTCCTGACGCTCGGCGAAACGCTGATGCGCCTATCGCCGCCCGCCGACCAGCGGCTCGAGCAGGCGCGGCTCTTCGAGGTCGGCGTGGGTGGCAGCGAGCTCAATGTCGGCTGCCTCCTCGCCAGGCTCGGGCGGCGCGTCGCCTGGGTGTCGCGCTTGCCGGAAGGACCACTCGGCCGCATCATCGACGGCGAGGCGCGACGGCATGGCGTCGATACCCGCTGGGTGCGCTGGATGGCCGACGCGCGGCTGGGTCTGATGTTCTACGAGCCCGGACCCGAGCCCCGGACGAGCCGGGTCATCTATGACCGAAAGCACTCGGCGGCCGCGGAGCTCGCCTTCGAAGACGCGCCGTGGGACGCGCTGGTTCAGGCGAGCGCCTGGCTGCATCTGTCCGGCATCACCCCGGTGCTCGGCCCGAGCTGCCGGGCGCTGATCCTGCAGCTCGCGGCACTGGCGGCCTCCGCCGGAAAGCCGGTGTCGTACGATCTCAACTACCGCGCGACCTTGACGACCCCGCTGGAAGCCCGTGCGGTGCTCGAAGCGGCAGCGCCGCACTTGCATCTGCTGGTCCTCGCCGAACGCGATGCCCAAGGGGTGCTGGGCTTCAGCGAGTCCGGCGAGCCGCTCGCCGCAGCGATCGCCGCGCGCTACGGCACTCCATTGGTGGCGTTGACACGACCGCCCGAGGCCGAGCCGGGAACGCTGCTGCTGACCCGCGGCGAGTTCCGCTACGCCCCGCGCTACGCAGTGGAGGTCGTCGATCGCATCGGCGCCGGCGACTCGTTTGTCGCAGGATTGATCCACGGTCTGCTCGACGGCGATCTCGACCTCGCGGTCCGTCTCGGCTCCTTTGCCGCGGCGATCGGCCTGGCCACTCCGGGCGACATCAATTACCTCGGCCCTGAGGACATCGTCCGGTTTCGCGCCGACCTGGTCGGCGGGCTCGAGCGCTAGCATCGCGCTGCGAAATTCGGCGCAGCTTTTGGCGGAACCCGACCCGATCGCCGGTAACGAGTGATCATCGCCGGCGCGCGCGCTATTCTCGATCAGCCTGACCAGGCATAACCGCCCGGGGTTTCGAGATGAAGGCTGTGGTGTTGCGCGAGCATGGCGCAGCGGGATTGCGCTATGAGGCGGATTTTCCCGATCCCGCGCCCGCTGCCGGCGACGTGGTGGTGCGAGTGCGCGCCGCTTCGCTCAATTACCACGACATTTTCACCCGCCGCGGCATGCCGGGGATCAAGATCCCGATGCCGGCAATCATGGGGCTCGACGTCGCCGGCGAAATCGCCGCGCTGGGTTCCGGCGTTTCCGGTTGGAAGATCGGCGACCGGGTGCTCGGCGATCCGATCAACCGGGTCGAGGGTGGGCTCGTCGGCGAGACGGTGCATGGCGGGCTCGCCGAATATTGCCGGCTGCGCGCGCATCAGCTCGTCGCGATCCCCGATGGCGTCGGTTTCGCGCAAGCCGCGGCGCTGCCCTGCGCCTATGGCACGGCGCGGCGGATGATGCTCACCAACGGCCGCGTAACGGCGGGCGAAAAGGTGCTGATCCTCGGCGCTTCGGGCGGGGTCGGGGTGTGCTGCGTCCAGCTCGCCAAGCTCGCCGGCGCCACCGTGATCGCCGCCGCCACCGGCTCGGCGGAGAAGGCCGCCCGCCTGCACGCGCTGGGCGCCGACGAGACGATCGACTACACGCAGGAGGATTTTGTCCAGGCGATCTACGCCCGCCACGGCAAGCCGGCGCGGCGCGGTGCCGGCAGCGGCCGCGGCGTCGACGTCGTCGTCAACTACACCGGCGGCGATACCTGGACCCGCAGTCTGCGGGTATTGCGGGTCGGCGGCCGGCTGCTGACCTGCGGTGCCACCGCCGGTTACGACCCGCCTGAGGACATCCGCTTCATCTGGACCTTCGAGCTGCAGATCCTCGGCTCCAACGGCTGGGCCCGCGAAGATATAACGTCGCTTCTCGACATGGTGCAGGCGGGCCGGCTGGAGGCTGTGGTCGACTCGACATATTCTCTGGAGGAGGCGACGCAAGCGCTGGCGCGGCTGGAGGGCCGCCAGGTCTTCGGCAAGCTGGTGATCGTGCCGTGAGCGATCTGCCGCTCGGCAAGGACGAGCTGCAACGCCGCCTCGGCCAGTCGGCGTTTATCGAGCTGTTGAATCTGACGGTAGTAAGCGCCGACCCGGCGAAGCAGCAGCTGGTCATGCGCGCGGCAATGCGGCCGGAATTCGAGCGCGGGCGCGGCAGCGGCCAGTGGCATGGCGGTCCGATCGCGGCGATCATCGACACCGCGGGCGATTACGCATTGGTGATGCTTTTGGGCCGGCCACTGCCGACGGTGAATTTTCGCGTCGATTACCTGCGCCCGGCGATCGACACGGCGCTGGTCGTGACCGCTACGGTGCGGCGCTGCGGTCGGCTGGTGGGGGTTGTCGATGTCGATGTCGCGAACGAGGCCGGGCAGCTCTTGGCGATCGGTCGCGCCACCTACGCCACGGCAGCGTGATTTATCGGCCGGCCTTGTCAGGAGGGAACTGATGACCGCAGACTTGCCGATGGTGACATTGCCCGGTGGTGAGCGCGTGCCGGCGCTCGGCCAGGGCACCTGGCATATGGGTGAGGCCCGTCGCCGCGTCGCCGAGGAGGCGGCAGCGGTGCGGCTCGGGATCGAGCTCGGCATGACCTTGATCGATACTGCCGAGATGTATGGCAACGGCGGCGCCGAAGAGATGGTCGCGCAGGCCGCCGAGGGGTTGCGCGACGAGCTCTTCATCGTCAGCAAGGTCTATCCCCACAACGCCTCGCGCGCCGGCGTGGTCGCCGCCTGCGAGCGCAGCCTCGCCCGCCTGCGCACCGACCGCATCGACCTTTATCTGCTGCATTGGCGCGGATCGATCCCGCTCGCGGAGACTCTCGCGGGCTTTGAGCAGCTCCGGCGCGACAGCAAGATCCGGCACTACGGTGTCAGCAATTTCGACCGCGCCGACATGGCCGAATGGGTGGCGCTGAAGGGCGGGGACACGATCGCGGCCGACCAGGTGCTATACAATCTGTCGCGCCGCGGCCCCGAATGGGATCTCGTGCCGTGGTGCCGCGAGCGCGGCATCGCCATCATGGCGTATACGCCGCTCGGCCAGGGCAGCCTGCTCCGCGACCGCACGCTGACCGAGATCGCCAGCCGCCGCAACGCGACCCCGGCGCAGGTGGCGCTGGCCTGGCTGTTGCGGCAGCAGGGCATGATCGTGATCCCGAAGGCCGCACGCCTCGAGCATGTGCGCGACAACCGGGGTGCGCTCGATGTGGTGCTAACAGCGGAAGATCTCTCGGCACTCGACCGCGCCTTCCCGCCGTCGAAGGGCAACAGCGCGCTCGGGATGCTCTGACTGGTCCGGGCTTTATTGCGCCGCGATGCCGGCTCGGCTAGGGTGAGCCGGCCGGGAGGAGGGGTGGCCGAGCGGTTGAAGGCGCATGCCTGGAGAGCGTGTAGACGGTGATGAATCGTCTCGCGGGTTCGAATCCCGCCCCCTCCGCCAGCCCCCACCATCAGCGCGGTGGGCACACGGTGAGCACCAGAGCAGGCGCGCGCAGGTCAGCCGTGAGGTGGCCAACAGTGCAGCGCAGCAAATAGCAGACTGGCGAGCACTACCATGAGCCCGCCTAGCCGGGTGATCAGCTGGTGCTTCACCAGTTCTGGTTTAGCCTCCAACCCCTGCAAATCCTGCTTCGTGGCGACGTTGTCGAGGATCGCATTGAACCCCCGGGTTACGCGCGCGGACATCGCCGGCTAAGCCCGGGGTCGGTAGCAATCCGCTCGGCCTTCTGGCGCTCGATATTGGCATCCGCCAGGGACAGCCGGTCTGTCAAGGATGATCCCGCTCCGCGCTCCGCAGTTGGTGAGCCGGCGGATGGCCGGCGCGGAAACCGGCCAGGTCGGGCTGCAGACCCTGTCCGCCACCGTCAGCTTACCACAAGACCGGCCTGACGGCCCGATCCAGCATACTGGGTGCGTCGGCAGCACCGAGTGCTGCGCGATCTTTGCCACCGCATGCTCACCGCCGGCCGACCGTCACCTCGGCAACATGAGCTTCGTTGACGCCGGGGCCTGGTGCGGGGAGAGCCGACAGGGTGAGCGGTCGCGTGGGCTTGATCGGGTGGTTTGTCGTGGCTGCCGTCTGCCTGAGCCCGATCCTGCTCTTCTGGATCGGCAGCATCCTCGGCCGTTTTCTGCGGCGCAAGCGGCAGTGGCGTGTGCTGAGCGGCAGGGCCGCGGGTCGTCGACCGGTCCGCATCGACCGGCGAGAATAGAACCGTGGACCAGAAATGATCCAAGCCGGTCAGCGTTCCCCGCAGCGCGCGCGTTGGTAATGCACCTCGCGAAGGCGATATTCCAGCCGCCCGCGCTCTTCGCCATAAGGCGGGGCGTAGGCCAAACGATCGCGGATGTCGTGTTCTACGTGTCGCAGGTGCTGGCAATGCTCCCGACCCTCGCGATCGCCATCCCACTCCCGGTGCTGCGGGCCCGCTCCGGGCATCCAAGGTACCGGGATTTGCACATAAGGCTGTCCCGGAGGCCACCCTTGAGCACCGACAGGTTGAGGGAGCGCGCTTGAGAGCAGCAGCGCAGCGAGCGCGGCAAAGGCGAACTTCATATTCGTTTACTCGCAAAGCGACAGAGCAAGCGCCAATCATGCGCTGTAACGGTTAACTGATGGTTATGGGCACTTTCCGAAGGCGAGGTTGCCGCGACCCCAACGGCGTTTTCCGATCGCCGATCGCTAGCGCCCGGACGGGCGGGGCAATCCGCCGTTCGGCAGTTCGGCGCCTTAACGCGATCGTAAGCCGCCGGCGATAAGGATATGGGACCCCAGCGAGGGTGGAGGTGGCCTCGCGTCCGCGTCCGCGCCTCGTTGATGCCCAAGCCCTCAAGCGAGAAAATCGTGGGCAGAGTTCCGATCTGGACGCAGTGGTCGATTATCGCTGCCGGGATACTGCTCGGCCCGTTGCTGATGTTGCTGGCGGTTGGCGCCGTCGGCTGGCTGCTGTTTGGCCGGCTCCGGATCCGCCGGTTTGTTGGCGGCCGGGATTGGCGGGGCGAGAACACGCCGCCATCACGCCTCAGAGCTTGGCCGCCGGCTCGACGAACTCGCGGGCCATTTGTTCGAGCCGCGCAACCATCTCGGGCTCCGCTGCCGCTCTTCCCGAGCCCAACAGCGCAATCTCCTCGACACCGCCATCCTGATAGCGCTTGAGATCGTCGGCCTTGATCGGGTTGGTGTAAGGCGATACCGCGAGACGGACGTCGGCGCGCTTGCGCCCGTTGGCGCTGAGCAATTCTTCGATCCGCTTGATCTTCTCGGCTGCTTGATCGGGCAGCAGATTGAAGCCGATCCAGCCGTCGCCGTATTGGGCCACGCGCCGCAGCGCCGCCGCGCTCTCGCCGCCGAACCATACCGGCACGGCGTTGCCCACCGGTTTCGGATAGCTCAGCACCTCGGTGAACTCAACAAACTCGCCTTGATGCGAGCTACGCGGCTCGGCCCACAGCTTGCGCATCACCTCGATATATTCGCGGGTGCGCTGGATCCGACGGTCGAAGGAGATGCCCAGAGCCTGAAACTCCTCGGCCAGCCAGCCCACACCGGCGCCAAGGATGAACCGGCCGCTGCTCAGACGGTCGAGCGTCGCCGCCGTCTTGGCGAGCACGAGCGGATTGTGCTCCGGCACCAGGCAAATGCCGGTTCCCAGCTGAATCCTGCTTGTGCACGCCGCCGCATAAGCCAATGTCGTGAACGGATCGCCGATCGGCGTGTCGACCGGTGCCGGGAACTGGCCGCCCGAATAGGGATATTTCGACGTGTACTGCTCGAGCAGGACGACATGCTCGGGCGCCCAAATCGTCGAAAACCCGAGCCGCTCGGCGGTCGTGGCGATCTTCCGGATCCGCTGCGGCTCGACCGCCGCGCCGATGCCGACAGCAAAATATCCGACTTGCATGGGCTGCTACTCCATCAATAGTGGTGTCGCCTCCCGGCTGCGATTACCCCAGGGGTGGCGGTGATTTTCGGGCGGCGCGCCGCTAGGGCCGCAGCGATGCTCAGGCACGACAACACGGCAAAGCACTGCAGTGCCCCGTGGTAGCTGCCGGTCCAGTCGTGCACCACGCCCGAAAGCAGCGGGCCAGCAGCCTGGGCAATTACTTGCACCGACAGAGCGAGGCCGCGAATGGCGGCAAAATTCGCTCGGCCGAAATAGTCGGCCCAGGCGATCGGCAATAATGTCAGAACGCCACCGATGCCCAAGCCGAACAGCGCAGCCGCGACGTAACCTTGTGCCGTCGAATATATTCCGACCATCGCGAGCGTGCCGGCAGCGAGAAATCCGCCGATCAATGCCAATGGGTAGCGGATCGGCAGCCCGCGCGGCAACAGCCCGCAGGCGATGCTGGCCGCTGCCGACATCAACGAGAACGTGCTGACGATCGTTGCCGCGACGGTTGGCTCGATGCCGCGTTCGATCAGATGCGCGGCCTGGTGCAGGCTCACCCCGGCCTGGACCGGATAGACCAGAACCGTATAGAGCAGCAACAGCCAGAAGGCGGCGGTGCCGATCGCTTCGCGGCGCGAGAAGCTCGGCTCGCCGGCATCGGCCTGGGCCGCCGACGCCAAGGACGCACCGGTCGACCGTCCGTCGGGACAAAGCCCGATATCTTCCGGACGGCGCACCATCAGCAGCCAGACCGGCAGAAAGCCGATCGACAATGTGACGGCCCCGATCGCCAGCCACCCGGCGCGCCAGCCGTGCTGGCGCATCGCCAGCTGGGCAATCAGCGGCATCGCGACGAGCCCGGCCAGTTGCGCCACAGTCGCGACCGAGGTTGCAAAGGCGCGTCGGGCGACAAACCAGTTGCTGACGCCGCCATAGATGCCGAGATCGAACGGCCCGGCCCAATTCATTCGCGCGATGCAAAACAGCAGGTAGAAGACGAGCAGCGATTGGGTCAGCGACAGCAGCAGCATCGCGACCCCGGTGACCAGAACCGCGGTGCACAGCGTCAGGCGTGCGCCGTGGCGGTCGAGCAGCGGACCGATCAGCGGCGAGGACAGCGCCGCCAGCACCCCGCCGAGTGACACCGCCCCCGACAGTGCGGCGCGCGACCAGCCGAATTCGCGGGTCAACGGCTCGACAAAGATCGACAATGTCGCTACCGCCGGACCCTGGCGGGCAAAGCCGGCGCAGCACAGGCAAGCGAGCACGACCCAGCCGTAAAAGAACGGCAGGCGGATGCTCAGCAGATAGGGCAGCGGCGGGCGGGCCGCGGCCGCCAAGGTGGGGCGCGTGACGCCCGAGCCTCGGCTCAGCTCGGCACCAATCCGCCGTCGACGTTATAGCATTGGCCGGTGATGTTGCGCGCGCCGGGTGAGGCCAAAAACACCGCCATTGCGGCGATATCCTCCGGCTGATTGGCGCGGCCGATCGGGATGCCAGCTTCCTGCTGGGCCTGGAGCTCGGCGACGGTGATGCCGCGCTCGGCTGCCCGCTCGATGGCGTTGCGCGCCCCGAGCTCGGTTCGCGTCACTCCCGGGCAGATCGCATTGACGTTGATGTTGTGGCGGCCGAGCTGCTGGGCGGCGGTCTTGGTCAAGGCGATCACCGCACCCTTGCTCGCCGCATAGGCGGCGTTGGAAGTCCCGGCATATCCGCGTCCGGCGATCGAGGCGATGTTGACGATCCGTCCGCCACTGTCGTCGACCTGGTTTTGCCGGATCATTTCGCGCGCGGCGCGCTGCAGACAGAAGAACACGCCCTTGGCGTTGACCCGGTGGATGCGGTCCCAATCGGCCTCGGTCAGGTCCATGATCTGTGCGTAGCGGGTGACCCCGGCGTTGTTGACGATGACATCGAGCCGGCCGAGCTCGGCGACAGTGCGCGCGACCATTGCATCGATGCTCCCGACGTCGCCACAATCGGCCGCGATTGCGAGCGCCCGCCGCGTGTTGCTGGCAATCTGATCGGCCGTCCGCTGTGCGGCGGCGAGATCGATGTCCGCTGCCGCGACATTGGCGCCCGCCTCAGCCATCGCCAGCGCGGTCGCTCGGCCGATCCCCGCACCCGCCCCGGTCACCAGCACCACCTTATCCCGCAAGATCGGCATGTCCTTCCTCCGCATCCGCCGAGCCACACACGACACATCCGTGCCGGCCCGGCTATAGTAGCGAGGCCGGCGTACGAATGAGAGGATTCTGATGCTCGCCAATATTTCCGCGACCCAGACCGTCATCGAGATCAAGGCCCCCGGCGGGCCCGAGGTGCTGGTGCCGGCGACCCGTCCGGTCCCCGAGCCGCGGAACGGCGAGGTGTTGATCCGGATCGTCGCGGCCGGCGTCAACCGCGCCGATTGCCTGCAGCGCATGGGCCGCTACCCGATGCCACCGGGGGCCCCGGACATCCCCGGTCTCGAATGCTCGGGCACCGTGGTCAAGACCGGGGATGGCGTGTCTGCGTGGCGCGACGGCGACCGGGTCTGCGCGCTGATGATCGGCGACGGCTATGGCGAATATGCCGCAGTGCCGGCGGTGCAGTGCCTGCCGGTCCCGGCTGGTGTCAACCTGACCGACGCCGGCGGCCTACCCGAGACCTTCTGCACGGTGTGGACCAACGTATTCGAACGGATGCATCTGCAAGCGGGCGAGGTGTTCCTGGTGCAGGGCGGTTCGAGCGGCATCGGCGTCACCGCGATCCAGCTCGCTAAGGCGTTTGGCGCCAAGGTACTGGCCACCGCCGGCTCCGACGAAAAGTGCCGGGCGTGCCGCGACTATGGTGCGGATGTCGCGATCAATTACCGCACCCAGGATTTTGTACAGGTCGGCAAGGAGTTCACCAATGGCCGCGGCGTCGATGCGATCCTCGACATGGTCGGCGGCGACTACATCCCGCGCCAGCTCGATCTGTTGGCGCATGAAGGCCGGCTGTGCTTTGTGGCGCTGATGCACGGCGGCAAGGTCGAGACCGATTTCGGTCTGATCCAGCGTAAGCATTTGACGGTGACCGGCTCGACCTTGCGCTCGCGCAGTGTCGAGCAGAAGGCGGGAATCATCGCGGCTTTGCGGGATAAGGTGTGGCCGCTCTGGGCGGCCGGCAAATTGCGCCCGTTCACCTACAAGCAATTCCCGCTCGCCGAGGCCGGCAAAGCCCATCGCCTGATGGAATCGAGCGCGCACATCGGCAAGATCCTGCTAATCCCGTGAGGGGCAGCCATGTTACCGATCGAGTCGGGATTGGCCGTCTTGGTGCCGGCGGCAGACCGGTTGGCCGGCCCTTTCCGCGACAAATACGACCCGTCGGCCGCTGCCGGAATGCCTGCGCACATCACTTTGCTATATCCGTTCAAGCACCCGAGCGAGATCAACGAACACGTAACCAAACAACTGAACCAATGTTTCATAAGTTTTCTGGCATTCGATTTTTCGTTGTCCTTGCTTCGACGTTTGCCGGGCGGGGTATTGTACTTGGCTCCGCAACCCGATGAGCCATTCCGTCGGCTTACCCTGGCGGTCTGGGATTGCTTCCCGGAAACGCCACCCTATGGCGGTAAGTATTCGAGCGTGGCGCCTCACCTGACCCTTGCTCAATTGGCGAGCGAGCAACAGGCTGACCAAGTCGCTGCTGAGTTCGCGCAATCCTCCCAGGGGCAATTGCCTATTCGCGCGACCGTAAGCGAAATTGCGCTGATGGATACGCTGACGGGGAGCTGGCGGCTGCGAACTGCAATCCCGTTGGGTTAGCGTGTGGCGGTGGGTCTAGATGTCACGCTGCGAAGTGACGCTGTTGGGTCATTGGTCGGGTAATATGAACTCCTGATGCCGGGTTAGCACAGTGGCAGTGCAGCGGTTTTGTAAACCGAAGGTCGCGGGTTCGAATCCCTCACCCGGCACCATCAACCCGACCATGCGACGAGTGCGTCGGCCCGTTGCTCATCCCCGATGGTAGGGGTGGCCGGCGAGGATCTGCTGGGCCCGGTAGAGCTGCTCGAGCAGCAGGCTGCGGACCAACAGATGCGGCCAGGTCATCGGGCCGAGCGACAATATCTCGTCGGCGCGGTCGAGGACTTCGGCCGCGAGACCGTCGGCGCCGCCGATCGCAAAGGCAAGTTCGGCGACACCCTGGTCGCGCCATGCCGCGAGGCGTTCGGCGAGCCTGCGGCTCGACCACATGGCACCGCGCTCGTCGAGCGCGATCAGCCGCGCGCGGGCCGGCAATGCCGCGAGGATCAACACCGCCTCGCGCGCCTTCAGCGCCGCCGCCGGCAAGCGCTGCCGGACCTCGAGCTCGACGATCGCGACCGGCGGCACGATCCGCGCCGCATAAAGCCCTTGCAGCTCGGCAAGCGGCCCGCTACGCAGCTTGCCGACAGCGAGCAGGCACAGGCGGATCGGCGGGTCCTCGGATTACTGGCGCGCCGCCTCGCCCTCCGGCAAGGCTTCGCCCCACAGCTTTTCGAGATTGTAGTAGGCGCGGGTCTCCGGCCGGAACAGGTGCACGATTACGTCGCTGGCATCGATCAGCACCCAGTCGCCCTGCGTCTTGCCCTCTACCGAGATCCGTATCCGGGGGGACAGCACCTCATCGAGATGCTCGGCCAAGGCCAGCACCTGTCGGGCCGAGCGGCCGCTGGCAATCACCATTTGATCGGCGATCGTGGTCTTGCCGGCGAGCTCGATCGTGACGATGTCCTCGGCCTTGCCATCCTCCAGCGTCCGCTGGATCAGCTCGAGGAGTGAGGGTGAAGCCTCCCGGTGGAGTTGGATCCGCCGGGTGCGAGGGGTCAGGGTGGCGATCGGGGACAATTCGGGTCTCTGCTCCGCAAAGGTTTGGGACAACATCTCTCGGCGTTCGGAACGGATCCGCGTCGCCGAGCTCGGGTCGAGCCGGGTATGGAAGAAAACCCACGCCGGCGGTTTCATCTCCGCCAGCCGGCGGGCCGCCGGTATCGGCACGCGCTGCCTGGCGTAGCGTCGCGCGGGGAGGGCGGCGAGCGCCTGCAGAGTGAAGGAAGGGCGGTCGAACACGGCAATCGCGACTGTCCGAAAGATCTCGCTCCACCGTTCCCAGCGCCGCAGTTGCACGAGGTTGTCGGCACCCATCAGCCAGACAAAGCGCGATCGGGGAAAGCGCCGGCACAACGCCTGCAAGGTGTTGGCGGTGTAGCAGGAGCCGCCGAGCCGGCTTTCGAAGTCGCTGACGACCATGCGTCGGTGGCTGGCGGCGACTTGTCGAGCCTGGTCGAACCGAGCCGTGAACGGCGCCATGCCGGCGACCGGCTTCAATGGGTTCTGCGGCGAGACCAGCCACCACACTTCGTCGAGCTCGAGGTGTTGCAGGGCGAGGAGGCTCAAATGCACGTGGCCGCTATGGGCCGGATTGAACGAGCCGCCCAACAACCCGATGCGGCGATGCCGGCCGATGCTCGGCCGCCCGCGACCAGCGGCGCTCAGGGGCGCACCTGCCCGCTGCCGCGCACGAGGTATTTATAAGTCGTCAGCTCGGCGGCGCCGACCGGCCCGCGCGGCGGCAGCCGCTGAGTCGAGATGCCAATCTCGGCCCCCATGCCGAACTCGCCGCCATCGGCAAATTGCGTCGAGGCGTTGACCAGCACGATGGCACTGTCGACCGCACGCAGGAAGCGCTCGGCCACCGCGTCGTCCTCGGTGACGATCGCATCGGTGTGGTGCGAGCCGAAGCGCTCGATGTGGGCGATCGCCTCCTCGACACCGTCGACGACTCGAATGGCGAGGATCGCGTCGAGATATTCGGTGCGCCAATCCTGCTCGGTCGCCGGCGCTACCGCACCGTCGAGTACCAGGACTTCGGGGTCGCCGCGCAATTCGCAGCCGGCGGCGCGCAGATCGGCGAGGATCGGCGGCAGGACCGTCTTTGCAACCCTGCGGTCAACGAGCAGGGTCTCGGTCGCCCCGCAGATCGACACCCGGCGCATCTTGGCGTTGAGCACGATGGCCCGCGCCTTGGCCGGGTCGGCGGCACCGTCGATATAGGTGTGGCACAGCCCTTCGAGATGCGCGATCACCGGGATCCGGCTCTCGCGCTGCACCCGCTCGATTAACGACGCGCCGCCACGCGGCACGATGATGTCGATGATCCCGCTCATCGCGAGCATCAGCCCGACCGCGGCGCGGTCGCGCGTCGGCACCAGCTGGATCGCATCTTCCGGCAGCCCGGCCTCGCACAGCCCGTCACGCAGCGCCGCGACCAGCGCGCGCGAGGAATGGAAGCTCTCCGACCCGCAGCGCAGGATTGCCGCGTTGCCAGATTTGAGGGCCAGCGCGCCGGCATCCGCGGTGACGTTGGGCCGGCTCTCATAGATGATGCCGATAACCCCAAGGGGTACGGCGACTCGTTCGATCGCGAGCCCGTTCGGCCTGGTCCAGGCGGCGAGCACCCGGCCGACCGGTTCAGGCAGCTCGGCGATCGCTTCGAGCCCCCCGGCGATCGCCTCCAATCGTTTAGGGTCGAGAGCCAGCCGATCCCGCATCGCCGCCGAGAGGCCTTCACTTCTCGCTTCCTCGAGATCGCGGGCATTGGCGGCGAAGATCTCGTCCTGCCGGGCACGCACCAGCCGCGCCGCAGCGCGCAAGGCCGCGACCTTGGCCTCGGAAGAGGCCAAAACAAGGCCGGCCGCTGCCGACCGGGCGCGGCGCCCGATCTCGGCCATCGTCGCCGCCAGGTCGAGCTCCGACGCCGCGGGCCGCTCGCGCAGCAATGTCTCTGTTGTCATCGGCTTTCGGTCACCACCAGATCGTCGCGATGAATGA
>Ga0306925_10004277_pt1 | contig 12843 bp, 11 predicted proteins | sample flu12Cox44000176_FD_203755 | JGI IMG/M metagenome (GOLD analysis project Ga0306925, IMG submission 203755) | Lab enrichment of tropical soil microbial communities from Luquillo Experimental Forest, Puerto Rico - flux8day.12C.oxic.44.000.176 (v2)... | ecosystem: Environmental > Terrestrial >...
CGCTGGGGATCGGGGAAGGGGTCGGCGAGGTGGTGGCCGAGGCCGTCCGGGTGGTGCGGGACAGCGGGCTGCCGAACCGGACGGACGCCATGTTCACCACGGTCGAGGGCGACTGGGTAGGGGTTCAATAAACTATTTTTGCTGGACGAAACATCGCCGCAGCTCAGGACACCTACAGGAGGCTTCTCCGTCATGATCGTCGCGTTCTCGGTCGCTCCGTCCGGTACCGGACGTGCCGACGGCTCCGTCTCCGATGCGGTTGCCGCAGCGGTGAAGGTCGTACGAGACTCTGGCCTGCCGCACCGGACGTCGTCGATGTTCACTGAACTTGAAGGCACCACCTGGGACGAGTGCTTCGACGTGGTGAAGCGCGCCACCGAGGCTGTGCTCCCGTTCGGGTCGCGGGTCTCGCTGGTGCTGAAGGCGGACATCCGGCCGGGCTACGAGGGCGAGATCGACTCAAAGCTTGAGCGGCTGGAGGCAGCGATCGAGAAGCAGGACGACCAAGCCCGCTCGTGACCCGCCTGCTAGACCTGCCACGGAGCAGCTACGGCTGGTCGTCGGCTATGTCGGCGGCGAGCGATGCCGACATGGTGTGCTCCGGTACGGGGAGCCATGCGGTCGCGGCGGCGATGGCCAGCCAGCACAGCTCTTCGTTGCTCGCTACCTGGGTGGTCTCCGCAATGGCCTGAATGTGGACCTTGATCAGCTTCCGCGCGCCATGGAAGCCCTCGGGAAGGTGATACCACCGCGCTTCGACCTCGGCCATCTGCCCTGCTGCCTCCAGCCGCTGGATATACCGCTCGCCCGACTGGCCCTCTCCGGCCATGTAAGTCTTGTTGGCCTGATCCCAGTCGATGATGTCGCTGATGATGTCGTGCATCGTCCGACCCACCTCTTCCCTGCTTGATCTGACAGTCTGCCTATTCGGTCTGACAGCGTTGTGGATGTGAAGGCCCCCGAGCATTCGCGTTCGGGGGCCGCTTGGGTTGCCTGCTGGCTTAAAGGCTGTTGTCGGAGTGGCCGGAGATCACGGTCCCCTGCGGGAGCGACCGCACGAGCTGCATGAAGTCTCCGCCGGGGTGCCGCTGGTGATGTCACGCACTGGCTGCTCCGGGTGCCCGGTGCTCGCCGGGGCGGGGATGGCGACAACGCCGTCGAGGTAGCGCAACTGGTCTTCCAGCGTGCTGATGCTGTCTTCCATCTGCGGGATGGGCTGTACCCGGCGGCTCAGCTCGGCGAGTTTCCGGCGCTGGTCGGCGAGGGTGCCCGGCGGTGCGGTCGCGCTCGTCTCAACGGGACGCTGCCGGGGAAGCAGGACCACGGCGCGCGGCGGGCCGCCGTTAACGCGCCCCGTCCGGGCCTGGTGCGACGTGACGGTCACCGCCCGGTCACTCCCCGGTGGATGCCTTGCGTGCTCATCGTGAGCCTCCGCCCCAGCCGCCTGCGGCGCTGCCGCAGTAGGGCATGAGCTTGCGAGGGATGAAGTACCTGCTCCCGGCGATGGCGTGGTGCCCGGTGGTGAGGCCGGACCAGAACGCCGCCGTGATGACGCGGCTGATGGTTTCGAGGACGTCGGGCAGGACCTCGCCGTCCTGGTCGTCGACGGTGATGCCGCGCTCGCGGGCCGCGTTGAGCCAGTCGTCACAGAGCTGGTCGACGGGGCTGTTGCCGCCGAACGCGTCACTGATCTCCTGTTCCAGGAACATCGGGTCCGGGGCGGGGGCGGGCTGGCCGCTGGCCAGGGCACGCCATGCCTGGATGGCGAGCAGGTGGAGGAAGTCGCGCGGGCCCTGCGGCGGGACGAGCCGGGCGGGCGGGTAGGCGGCCGTGCGCTGCTTGGCGGTTTCGACCTCGGCGACGTGCTCCAGCCAGTGAGGAAGGCTCTCGGGCTGCTCCCGTGCGATGCGGGTGGTCGACTCGCGCGCCCAGGCCGGGACCGTGGCAGGGTCGTAGGCGGAGGGGGCGTTCACTGGTGCCCCCTGGCCGCGCGCCGGGCCGCGAGGTCATCCCACTGCGGGCCGGTCCCGCCCTCTGGAGCGGCCTGGCCGCCGCCGAGCGCGCCCGTCAGGTACGCCTGGCAGAACAGCACCACGTCGCCGGGCGGGACGCTCTCCCGCTCCCACCGGGCGACCGTTTCTGGCATCACCGTCCACCCCAGGGCGTCTTCGAGCAGCGCCGCGAACTCGGCGTGTCCCAGGCCCAGCGCGGTCCGGGCCGCCACCACCTGGCCGCACGCCAGCGGCTTGAAGTTCGCCGCGTAGCGCGGGTGGCTGCCCAGCCTGACCACCTGCCCGCCGGACTCACGCGCCGCTACCGCGTCCCGTGCGCCCGCGACGAGTGCGGCCAGGCCGCCGGGCGGCATCGCGCCCGGCTCGGGCGGGTGCCCGGCGAACCGCTCGAACCTCTCCCGGACCGACGGGTCCGCTCCGTTGAGCAGTTCGTCCAGCGTGTCCTGCGCGTCGTTGCGCGGCACCGTCGCCGGGCTGGTGTGCCAGTTCGCGACCGTGCACGGCGACACGCCGATCATCCGCGCGAACTTGGCTTCTGTCATGCGCAGCGCCTTGCGGAGCGCCACGGCGTCACGGCCGGTCCACTCCCGCACCGAGGACACCGGCGCGGTGGCTGCGATGCAATGGCCGGTAAGTTGATCTTGCATCGAGAGGACTCCTGAGAACTGATCGATGCTCAGGGCCTCAGCGGGCGGCTACCCGCTGAGGCCCCCTTTGGTAGCAACGATTATGCAACGCCACATCGCATTATGCAATGGGACATTGCATAGCACGGTACGATCTATGCACCGTGACTTTGACTAGACTTCGGTCCCGCCGGGAACACTCGGTGCAGGCACAGCTCCCCGAAAGGACCGCTCATGAGCCTCACCACCCTCCGTGCCAGCCGCGACTGCGACAACGGGCGAACCTGCCCGCACATCAGCGCCACCGGCCGGGGAACCCTGGTCGTACAGGGCTATCTCGTCTCTGACTCCGCACTGTCTCCCCGGCTCGGGATTTCGGCAGGCGAGACCGCTGTCGAGGTCCCACTGGCCCTGCTTCCCGAACTGGCGGCCGAGCAGGCCGAGGGCCTGCACGTGACCGGCCACGGAACCGTGATATTCCACGGTCCGGCCGTGAGCGACCCCGGGACCCTGGCCGAACTCACCATCCCCGCAGGCGAGGCGGCTATCGAGATTCCCGCCGCCACGCTCTCGTTCCTGGAGGTCGCCGGCCATGCTTGATGAACAGCAGCTAGCCGATTACATCGACGGTCACTTCACGAGCACGCTGTTCAGGCTCGAAGCCCTGGACGTGTACGACGTCGGAAGTAACGGCGACGACCTCGCCCGCTACCTGGGCGGCGACCCCGGCCCCGACATGACCCGCAAGGGCCCGTGGATGGACCAGATCCGCGACGAGGTGGCCCGCGGGCTGCACACCTACCGCGTCCACGTCGTGCGCAGCCCGCTCACCGACTACCTCCGGTTCGAGTTCGAATGGGGGTACACGTTCAACGCCGCAGCCGGAGAGCACATCCGTATCCTTGACCTCACTGAGTACCCAGGGCCGCCCGCGCTTCTCGGCGAGGACTTCTGGCTGATCGGCGATGACGAGGCCGTGCAGATGCACTACGACCCCTACGGCCGCTTCCTTGGCGCCGAGATCGCGCCCGCGCAGGCCGTGCCGCGCTACCGCGCGGCCAGGGACGCGGCATGGGAAGCAGCCGTCCCGTTCGACAGCTACTGGGCCGCGCACCCGCAGTACTGGCGGGACCGCCATCGCGCCGCCTGAAAACCTCCAGGAATGACAGAGATAAGGCCCTGGTGACCAGTCCGAACCCCCTCTCACAGGAACTGCGGGAACTCCGCAGCAAGGCCCGCCTGTCCGGCGCGGAAGCCGCCCGCCGGGCGGGCATCACCCAGTCAAAGGTGAGCCGCGCCGAGACAGGCACCTTCCTGCCGACCGAGGACGACGTGAAGAAACTGTGCCGCATCTACGGCGCGACAGCCGGCCAGCAGCGCCAGCTCGTGGAGATGACCCGTGACCTCCGCGCAGGGTCAACCCCGGCCCGGGTCACCCTCCAGCGAGGCGGCTGGTGGATGCAGCAGCGCATCGGCAAGCTCGAAGAAGCCGCAGCCCAGGTACGCACCTTCACCCCCACCGTCATCATCGGCCTGATACAGACCAGGGCCTACATCAGCTCCCTGTTCGGCGACTCCCTGTCACCCGAAGACCTGGAACGGACCGTCAGCGCGCGCCTCGACCGCCAGCACGTCCTCACCACCGGGCGCAAGTTCACCTTCCTCATGGCCGAAGGGGCGCTGCGCTGGAACATGGGCGGCGCGCACGTCATGGCAGAGCAGCTTGACCACCTCATCGACGTGTCACGCCTCGCGAACGTGAGGATCGGCGTCATCCCGTGGACCACCCCTGCGAACGTACCCGCCCTGCACGGCTTCACGATCTACGATCACGCGGCCGTCCTGCTCGGCACGCAGACCGCAACCGCGATCATGACCGACCGCCGGAACGTCACCGACTACGAGGCACACTGGAACGAACTTGAGCCACTCGCAGCCTGGGGGGACGCGGCCCGGTCCGTCATCGCCCAGGCCGCCGAAGACTACCGCAGCATGGCCTGACCTTATGCCACTGGCTCACGCCGAGGTGGCAGTCGGCCCGCCATGTACACCGAGTTCATGAACGGCCTGATGGCCGCCATCGCAGGAGACGACGCATGCACCCTTTACGTACCTGACGACGGCTAGCCGGATCTGCCCAGCGGCGGCCATGCCGAGCTGCCCGGTGGCGGCCAGTGCGATTACTTGGTGTGACTGCGGCCCATGGTGGAGGCGCGCGTAGCCGCCGTTATCTGGACGCCAAGTTCACTGCGGTCTTGGCTGTTTCAACTATGTCCAGAACCGGCATTACCGCTGCGCAGCCTGCCCGGCGCCGCCCGCTGGCGGGCTGGTGCCTACCGGAGCATCATCGGGGGTTGCGTGGCTCCCCGGCGTGTCTGGTGCATCAACTGCCCCTTCTCGCACGAGCCGAACGAGACCTTCGTCGTCCGCTGGGATCTCGTCGTTATGACAGATCCCGGCAGCAAACGTGACCGATGAAGTCAGCAGAGCAGCTGGCCGGGCAGTCCGGGCCCCGCCCGGCGTAGCCGGCGGCAGCCGACCTGAGCCCGCACCGTACCGCCATTACGGCCCATCGTCGTATTCGTCGTGGTAACCGCAGGGGCAGGGGGCCGGTCCAGCCCCTCCGGGCGCCCCCGGCTTCAGGTGCAGGTTCGTCGCCGGATCTGGCCCCCGAGGATGAGTCTGCGCATCGTCCGCACCGGTGCGGCAGGCCGGTGTCGTGGCCGAGTCCTCACCGCATCTGCTGGCCGCTGGCCATCGCAGCTGGCGGGTATAACGTCGGTGTGGTGCATGTGCCGGCAGGTCTCCCAGCGCCGGGGCCCGGGGCGCGGCTGATGGGCCGCCGGGCCGAGTGTGCCGTGCTCGACCGGCTGCTGGACGCCGTTCGTGCCGGCGGGAGCCGGGCGCTAGTGGTGCACGGAGACCCAGGGGCGGGTAAGACAGCGCTGCTGGAGTACCTGGCCGGGCAAGCGGCGGACTGCCGCGTGACGCGCGCGGCGGGTGTGCAGTCGGAGATGGAGCTGGCTTTCGCCGGGCTGTACCAGCTGTGCGCGCCGCTGCTGGACCGGCTGGAGGCGCTGCCGGCGCCACAGGCCGAGGCGGTGCGAACCGCGTTCGGCATGAGCGCGGGCCCGGCGCCGGACCGGTTCCTGGTCGGCCTGGCCGTGCTGGGCCTGCTGGCGGAGGCGGCCGCGGACACGCCGCTGGTGTGCCTGGTCGATGACGTCCAGTGGCTCGATCAGGCCTCGGCGCAGGTGCTGGCGTTCGTCGCGCGCCGGCTGGGAGCGGAGTCGGTGGGCCTGGTGTTCGGCATCCGTGCCCGGGGCGGCGACCTGGCGGGGCTGCCGGAGCTGGCGGTGGGGGGCCTGGCGGAGGCCGATGCGCGGGCGCTGCTGGACGCGGCGTTGACTTACCCGGCTGATGACCGGGTCCGCGACCAGATCGTCGCCGAGACGCACGGCAACCCCCTCGCGATCTTGGAGCTGCCGCGGGGACTGACCCCGGCGGAGCTGGCCGGCGGGTTCGGGCTGCCCGGCGCGGTGCCGCTGCCAGGGCGGATCGAGGATAGCTTCCGGCGGCAGGTGAACGCGCTGCCGGCCCAGACCCGGCGGCTGCTGCAGATCGCGGCCGCCGACCCGACCGGAGATCCGGTGCTGGTGTGGCGGGCCGCCGCGCGGCTGGGAATCCCAGTCCGGGCCGGGACGCCGGCGGCCGAGTCGGGCCTGGTGGAGTTCGGTGCCCGGGTGCGCTTCCGGCACCCGCTGGTCCGCTCGGCGGCCTACCGATCGGCGTCGTTCGGGGAGCGGCAGCAGGCACACGGGGCGCTGGCCCAGGCCACCGATCCGCAGGCCGACCCGGACCGGCGGGCCTGGCATCGGGCCGCGGCCGCGGCCGGGCCGGATGAGCAGGTCGCGGCGGAGCTGGAACGCTCGGCCGGGCGGGCGCGGGCCCGCGGCGGGCTGGCCGCGGCCGCCGCGTTCTTGGAGCGTGCGGTGCTGCTGACGGCCGATCCGGACCGCCGCGGCGCCCGCACGCTGGCGGCGGCGCAGGCCAGCCTGCGGGCCGGCGGGTTCGGCAAGGCCCTCGAGCTGCTGGCCGTGGCGGAGGCCGGGCCGCTTGATGAGCTGGACAGTGCCCGCGCTGACCTGCTCCGAGGGCAGGTCGCGTTCGCCGCGGGCCAGGGCAGCGACGCGCCGCCGCTGCTGCTGAAGGCGGCCCGGCGGCTGGAGCCGCTCGACCTGGATCTGGCCCGCGAGACCTACCTGGACGCCTGGCGCGCAGCGTCGGCCGCCGGGCACCTGGCGGGCGCCGGCGACCTGTTTGAGGTCTCCCGGGCCGCCCGGGCCCTGCCCCCGCCCGCGCACCCGCCGCGGCCGGCCGACCTGCTGCTGGACGGCCTGGCGCTGCTGGTCACCGACGGGCCGGCCGCCGCCGCCCCGGTGCTGCGGCAGGCGGCGAGCGCCTTTGCCAACACAGCCGTCCCCGCCGAAGACCTGCTCCGGTCCGGCTGGCAGATCAGGGCCGGGGACCAGGCTTTGTGGGACCCCGGTGGCTGGCGCGTGACCGCCAGGCAGGTCCGGCTCGCCCGCGAGGCCGGGGCCCTGGACCTGCTTCCGTTCCTCCTGGCCGTAACGGCCATGGACGCGGTGTGGAGCGGTGATTTCGCGGCCGCCGATTCAGCGATCGCGGAGGCCGATGCGGTCCGCAAGGCGACCGGGGCGCGCACCCCGCCTTATGCCGCCTTGATGCTGGTGGCGTTCCGCGGCCGGGAAGCCGAGGCTGCCTCGCTGATCCAGGCCACCGTCGAGCAGGCCACGGCCGAGGGGCAGGGAGTGGCGGTGACGTGGGCGCACTGGGTGGCCGCAGTCCTGTGCAACGGCCTGGGCCGCTACGCCGACGCGCTGACGGCGGGCCGCCAGGCCAGCGAGCACGCGCACCCGAATGTCTCTGTGTGGGTGTTGCCCGAGCTGATCGAAGCCGCCGTACGCGCCGGGAACACCGAGCTTGCCGGCGATGCGCTGGATCGGCTATCCAAGTGGACACGGGCCGGCGGAACCGACTTGGGGCTGGGCATCGAAGCGCGGTCACGGGCGCTGCTTAGCGAGGACGAAGCCGCCGAGGGCTGCTACCGCGAGGCGATCGGCCTGCTCGGCCGCACCGGGCACCGCCCTGACCTCGCCCGCGCTCATCTGCTGTACGGGGAGTGGCTGCGCCGGCAGCGGCGCCGCGGCGAGGCGCGGGTGCAGCTGCGCACCGCGCACGGCATGCTGGATGGGATGGGCATGCAGGCGTTCGCCGCCCGGGCCCGCCGCGAGCTGCGGGCCACCGGGGAGACCGCCCGCAAGCGCGCCGCCGCCACCGTCCGCAGGGATGAGCTGACCCCCCAGGAGGCCCAGATCACGCGGCTGGCCCGCGACGGGCTGTCCAACCCGGAGATCGGCGCCCGGCTGTTCCTGTCCCCGCGCACCGTCCAGTACCACCTGGGCAACATCTTCGCCAAGACCGGCATCACCTCGCGCAGCCAGCTCCGCAGCATCCTGCCCGCCAGCCCGGACGCCGCCCAGCCGCGCTGACCCCGCCCGCCGCGCTGACCCGCCCGCTAGCGTCCTCGCCCGTCGCCCAGCCATGACTGGCCACATGTGCTGGCCACCGCAGCCGATTCGACCGCGGCCCTGCCGGCGCCACGATGAATCCGTTGGAACGGAAGGAAGAGGGAGAAGCTTGCCATGAATCCGGACCCTGTGAGTGATCAACGTCAGGCGACGTTCCGCCCGAACACCGCCCCTGCCTACTATCTCGGGCGGCCCGCCCGGCTGTGGTCACCGCCACGCGCCCGCGCCGCAGGCACCGCCCAAGCCGCCTTACGCATGCCGTCACCAGCGGCTAGCAAAGCCCTCCGGGATAACCGCGACGCCCGATCATCCGGAATGGCGGCGCGGTGGCAAAGCCGGACTCAGCAGAAGTCACGTCTCCGCCGAGCAGGAGACACGGAAAGGAGAAAGAAATGACAACGCCAAACGAGCCTCTCGCCGACGCACGCGACATGTTCACGGCCCACACGATGTTCCGCCGCGAGTTCGGGCTGATGCCTGGCCTGGTCCGGGCCGTGGCGGCCGGGGATAGGCAGCGCGCCGCGCTGGTCGCCGGCCACATCACGATAGTGAGCGGCGTGCTGAATCACCACCACTCCGGAGAGGACAGCTACATCTGGCCGCCGCTGCTGGAACGCTGCCCGCAGGACTGCGCGCCGCTCGTCGGCGTCATGGAGGACCAGCACCAGGCCATCCACCACGGCCTGTTGCAGGTGGAGAAGGCCGTGGCGGCGTGGCGCGACAGCGCGGCGGCGGACACGCGCGACGCCCTGGCCGATGCGATCGACCGGCTCCTTCCGGTCATGAAGGAGCATCTGGCCCTGGAGGAGGACCGCGTCGTCCCGCTCATCGAGAAGTACGTAACCCAAGCCGAGTACGCCCGCGTGGCGCAAGAGCAAGGTGCTGAGGTTCCCCCGGACAAGCTGCCCGCCGTGTTCGGCATGTTCATGTACGAGGGCGACCCCGCGGCCATCGATCTGGCCGTGGCGGATATGCCCGCCGAGGTCCAGCCGGTCATCAGGGACCTGGCTCCGAAGGCATACGCCGCCTACGCGCAGGAACTGTACGGGACCGCCACCCCGCCACGCGTGAGGGGTTAACCGCGCCATCGGACGCGGCAGCTCAGCAGGAGACCGGGAAGGCGGAAACAATGTCAACGACGAACGAGCCTCGCGCCTACGCAGGGGACATGTTCGCGGTGCGCACATCCTCCCATCGCGAGCGGGACAGCCGAGGAGACCAGTCCCAGCCAGCAGCGGCGGGTGCGGTCTCACCGGATGGCGAGGTGATCCGGACACCGGATCAGCGGCTGCGGGTGTTCGTAAGTTCCACACTGGAGGAACTGGCCGCTGAGCGGCGGGCGGTCGTGCGGGCCATCTCGGCGCTGCGGCTGACGCCGGTGCTGTTCGAGCTGGGGGCGCGGCCGCACCCGCCGCGGGCGATATACCAGGCCTACCTGGCGCAAAGTGATGTGTTCATCGGGCTGTACTGGCAGCGGTACGGGTGGGTCGGCGCGGGCATGGAGATCTCGGGCCTGGAGGATGAGTACCGGCTCTCGGCCGGGATGCCCAGGCTCATCTACGTCAAGTCGCCCGCGCCCGACCGGGATCACCGGCTGACGGAGATGCTGGCCCGGATCGAAGAGGACGGCAGCGTCTCCTACCGGCTTTTCTCGAACCCCGCTGAGCTGCAGCGGCTGGTCGCGGACGACCTGGCGGTGCTGCTAAGCGAGCGGTTCGAGAAGGCCCGCTTCGGTGACGGCGGAGTGGACCACGCGCCGCCTGCCGGGGCGGTGCCGACGCCGGTCACGCCGCTGATAGACCGGGAACGGGAGGCATCGGCGATCGAGGGCCTGATCCTCCGGGACGGGGCGCGGCTGGTGACCTTGACCGGCCCGGGCGGCGTGGGCAAGACCCGGCTGGCGGTGGAGGCCGTAGGCCGGCTCAGCCCGGGCTTCCCCGATGGCGCGCGGTTTGTCGACCTGGCTCCGGTCCCGGCGGACGGCCTGGTGGCAGCCGCCATCGCCGCCGGGCTGGGGCTGCGGACGTCAGCCGGCCATCTGGCCGACGACCTGCGATCCTACCTGCAGGGCCGGCGGCTGCTGCTGGCGCTGGACAACTTCGAGCACGTAGCGGATGCGGCACCGCTGGTAGCCGAGCTGCTGGCTGCCGCGCCCGGGCTGGTGGTGCTGGCGACCAGCCGGACGGTGCTGCGGCTTCGCGGCGAGCACGAGTTCCCCGTGCCGCCGCTGCCGGTCCCGCCGGCCGGGGCCGACAGGGATGCCGCGGCGCTGCGCGGCTATGCGTCGGTGCAGCTTTTCGCGGAACGGGCGCGCGCCGCGGCACCGGGCTTTGCGCTGACCGCCGGCAACGCGCAGGCGGTGGCGGAGATCTGCCGCCGGCTGGACGGGCTGCCGCTGGCCATCGAGCTGGCCGCCGCCCGGGTGCGGCTGCTGCCGCCGCAGGCGCTGGCCGCCCGGCTGGGCCAGCGGCTGGACCTGCTCACCGGCGGGGCCCACGACCTGCCGGAACGGCAGCGCACGCTACGCAACACCCTGGAGTGGAGCTACGGGCTGCTGCCGGCCGGCGAGCAGGCGCTGTTCGCCCGCCTGGGCGTGTTCGCCGGACCGTTCACCCTGCCCGCCGCCGAAGCCATCTGCGGCGATGCCAGCGACACCGGCACGGAGTCGAGGCACCCCGGGCCGGTGCTTGACATGCTGGAGACCCTGATAGACGCCAGCCTGGTCCGGGCGGAAGCCCCCGGCGGCCAGCCGCGGTTCGCGATGCTGGAGACCATCCGGGAATACGCCCTGGAACGCCTGCGCGACAGCGGCGACTGGCGGCAGGCCCATGACCGGCACGCCGCCTACTACCGGGCGCTGGCCGATCAAGCCGACGCCGAGCTGCATGGCACGGGGCAGCTGGCCTGGCTGGACCGGCTGGAAGCCGAACACGACAATGTGCGCGCCGCGATGTCCTGGCTGGCGGACCAGGGCCCGCCGGAGCAGGCGCTGCGCATGTACCTGGCGATCTGGCCGTTCGTGCTCCTGCACGGCCACACCGCGCAGCTCGCCCGGCTCGGCGAACGGCTCGCTGTCAGCAGCGCCCGCATGCCGCCGTACCAGCGCGCGATGGCGCTGGCCGCAGCCGGGTTCATCCTCGTCCCCAACGGCGACGTCGATCGTGCAACGAAGCTGTTTGAGCAGAGCCTGCCGCTGCTGCGTCAGCAGCGGGGAACGCTGGCGGTCACATACACAGCGACCACCCTGGACATGCTAGGCCGCCTGGCGGCGGTGCGCGGCGACTACCCAGCCGCCAGCGAGCTGCTCGACCAGAGCCAGGCCCTGCTCGACGAGCTAAGCAGGGAAGACCTAGCCAGCGACGAGCGCATCCAGTACCTGGTGGCCACCGCCCTGAGGGATAACTTCCTCGGCCAGGTCCGGCTCGCCCAGCACGATCCCCCCGGCGCGGCACGGCTGTTCACCGACGCCCTGACCGTGGCCCGGCGCGCACAAGATCTGCCCTCTGTCCTGGTCTCGCTGTACGATCTGGGGCTCAGCAGCCAGGCCCAAGGCGACCTAGCCGGCGCGGCCGGACACCTGAAGGAGGGGCTGACGCTGGCGGCAAAGGCCGGAGACGACACGAGCGCCGCCTACTACCTGGAGAGCCTGGCCGCGATCGCAGGGCAGCAGGATGACCCGGAGCGCGCCGCGTGCCTGCTCGCTGACGCCCGCTCGCTCCTGGAAACCAGCGGCAGCGGCTGGCTGCACGCCTACGTGCCGCGCGCGGCACCCGGCGATGCCGCCCTGGCCGCGCTGCGCTCCCGACTGGGCGACGCGGCATTCCGGGCGGCCGAGGCGCGGGGCCTGTCCGCCGCAAACAGCCGCGCTATTCAGTACGCACTAGAGAACGCGACCGACACGCCCAGTCACGCGGCCGACGGCAAAGGACATCGAGCCCCTCAGGCATGCGCCGAAACTGATATGGCTGCAGCGGGGGCCTGACGTGGCCATCCGATTCCCCACGCACGTTCCCTCCGCTGTCGAGAACAGGCGACAGCCGGACAGAATTGGCAAATCTGATCGCTCGCGCAAACGCGACCAGCCGACCTCCCGCCTGCGCATAGTCGGCTCGGTTCGCTCACGCTCTGGAACGCCGGTCGCGCTGCGTGATAATCGATGGCCACGGCCATCGCGCGAGATCCGCCGTTATGCACGACAGCGAGAATCTCGGCGTCCATACGCTAAGGCGTGCAGAACGAGGTGATCTGTAGTTCTCCGGACATGGCCACGGCGTCCTCGCCCGGGGCCGACGCCTACGAGGAAGATGGGCAGATCCAGGAACGCGATGAAGTGCGCCCTTCGAACCCTCATTCGGGGGCGCTGGTAGCGAAGTGCTCGCCGTAGGGGGTGCCGGCGAGCTGCTCGCCGATCAGCCGGGACAACTGCAGCAGGGCGGTCCGGGGCCGGTAGTTGGCCACGATGTGCTGCGCCTGCCCGGCGGCGTTGCGGGTGACCAGGACGACGTTGCCGATCTGCCCGCCGCCGCGGACCTGGGCGGTGTAGTCCTCCAGGAAGCCGTTCTCGCCGTAAGGCCCGGCGAAGTTGAATTCCTG
>Ga0306925_10004282_pt1 | contig 12840 bp, 10 predicted proteins | sample flu12Cox44000176_FD_203755 | JGI IMG/M metagenome (GOLD analysis project Ga0306925, IMG submission 203755) | Lab enrichment of tropical soil microbial communities from Luquillo Experimental Forest, Puerto Rico - flux8day.12C.oxic.44.000.176 (v2)... | ecosystem: Environmental > Terrestrial >...
CCCCTCATAGGCGTGGATCACATCATCGAGCGTCTGGGCATCTTGCACCGCCAGGTGGTCGGTGCCGGCGCCGCAAAACAACAGCGCATTGCCGCGTGCGGTGGCCGCACGCACCGAGCGCGCAATCAGTTCCAGCGCGGTCGGCCAGTCGAGCCCCATACCGCGCTGCGCGGTATCCATCGCTTCGGCGACACCGAGCCCCAAGTTCCAGACATGCTTACGAAACGCAATGGTCCGGTCCCAGTCGACCGCGGCCGCAAGCCACGGATCGACGTCGGCGAGCGGATCTGCGACCACATGGGCCGCGCACATCGCGACGCGGCTCAGACGGCCTTCGAGCTTTGCGGGAAACGCCCGCGATACCGCCAGGCGATAGGTTTCGATACTGCCGTCGGCCCTTGGCAGCTTCAGCTGATACGACGACATCGGCAAGACTGGCTTGTTCATGGTGGTGCCCCCTAGAGCTTGATCGGGGCAACGTCGACCCAGCGTCGTTCCCTCCCGCTCTGCAACGCGCATTCGGCGAGTTGCACACCCTTGGCGCCTTCCAGCAGCGTATATTTGTAGGGTGCGTTCTCGCAGACGTGGCGGATGAACAGCTCCCACTGCTCTTTGAAACCATTGTCGTAGGCGGCATTGTCCGGCAGCTTCTGCCAGTCGGCGTAGAAATCGTGCAGCCGCTTCTCGTCGGGATTCCACACCGGCCGCGGCGTCGCCTGGCGCGCCTGGATCATGCAGTCGGTCAGGCCCGCGACCGCCGAGCCATGGGTGCCGTCGACCTGGAAGGTTACGAGGTCGTCGCGATAAACCCGCGTCACCCAGCTCATATTGATGTGCGCGATGACGCCGCCCTTCAGCTTGAAAGTGGCATATGCGGAATCGTCCGCGGTCGCCTGATACTTCTTGCCGCGCTCGTCGTAGCGCTCGACAAAATCGGTGTTGCCAGTGCAGACCACGCTCTCGACCTCGCCGAAGAGATTGTCGAGCACGTAGCGCCAGTGGCAGACCATGTCCAGGATGATGCCGCCGCCGTCCTCCTTGCGATAGTTCCAGGACGGCCGCTGCGCTTCCTGCCAATCGCCCTCGAACACCCAATATCCGAACTCGCCACGGACCGAGAGCATGCGGCCGAAGAAACCGGAATCACGCAAGAAGGCGAGCTTCTTCAACCCGGGCAAGAACAGCTTGTCCTGCACCGTGCCGTGCTTGACGCCTTTGCTGTTTGCGAGCCTCACAACCGCAAGCGCCTCCTCCAACATAGTCGCGATCGGCTTTTCGCAATAGACATGCTTGCCGGCGTTGATCGCCTTGGTCAAAAGCGAGGGCCGCGCCTGCGTCGTCGCGGCATCGAAGAACACGCCATCGTTGGCGTCGGCGAGCGCCTGGTCGAGATCGGTGGTCCAGCGGGCGATGTTGAACTGTTTTGCGATCCGCTCGAGCTTGCCGGCGTCGCGGCCGACCAGCATCGGGTCCGGCATCACGCGATCGCCGTTTGAGAGCACTACGCCGCCCTGGTCGCGGATCGCGACGATGGAACGGATCAGATGCTGGTTCAGCCCCATGCGGCCGCTGACCCCGTTCATGATCAGGCCGAGGCGTTGGGTCCTCATCGGGCACGTTCCTGCGGTTTGGGTTTGGGTTGGGCGAGCGGCGACAGCTTTGACCAGTCCGGATGCACAGCACTGGCAAAGCCCGGCACGGTCAGCGATCTCGTCGCAAGATTGCCGCCATGGATGGCGAGACGGACCTGGTCGGCTTTGACATAGAGGTCCGGGTGTGTGGCAAGGAAGGCGTCCGCTTCTGCGACTGGCGTGTTGGCAAATCCATCAACATAGTGATGGCCGTTGCGCTCCGCATGCGTGAGCCCAATCAACGCGCCGATCGCAAGGTCCTGCTGCACGGCAAGGCCGGCCTGGCAGGTCAGATCTTCACCCGTGATGAAATAGCCTCCGCGTTCGGCGCTCCATTTGGCCGCTCGGGTTGCATTGATGATCGATTTGTAGACACCCTTGCAGGATTTTGTGGAGATGCCGCGATAGCCGAGCGCGCGGGCGGCGGGAAAGGCATCGTAGCAATCGTCGGCCTCATCGATGATGAAGTCGCGCGCGGCGAGCTCGCCCAGCGGCGATTGCCGCGTGATTTCGCGCGGCATCGGCTGCTCGATATAGAGCAATTTTGACGCGATCGGCTTCAGCGCACTACCGCGGTCGAGACGCGCGGCCAAGCAGCGGAACGCCTTGAGATCGGCATATTGCTCATTGGCATCGAGCGTGACGCGATAGTCGTAAGGAAGTTTCAAGAGTTCGCAGCCGATCTTGTTCAGGCGCATCGTATCGGCGTCAGGATCGCCACTCACCTTGAGCTTGAAATAGCGCGCACCGGAATTTTCGCGCTCGTCGGCGACGCCGCCCTCGCCCTCGATCCTGTCGTCGAGGCCAACGGTGTGCCTCACTGCAACGCGCTCCGGCCGACTGCGACCGGCCAGGAACTGCGCGATGTCGCGGTCGGAAAGATCGCGCGACAGCTGCGCATTGATGCCGGCAATATTTTGCGCCATGCCGTCGAAGACGTTCGCGCCCGCGTTGCGCAACAGCGCATCCAAGATCGCCTTGTCGATCTCGGCGGGACCATAGGCCGCAGCAAGCGCAGGAATATCCTGTCTTGCGCAAGCCTCAAATTGCGCGCCGATGCAGGCTGCATGCAGGCCGAACGCGGTCGTAAAGCCGACGTGGCCGAGATAAAGCTCGGCCGCGATCGAAAGCGTGCGCCGCATCCTTGCAACGGTCTCGTCAGGCGACACGGGCGGGCGCTTGTCGAACCAATTTGGCGCCAGCAATTCCGCTGTCGCACCCACCGCCCCGCCCCGACCTTCGACCTCGATCTCGACACGTACGAAAATCTGCACGGCGGCATTGACCGTGACCGCGCCAAAGCCAAACGGCCGGGCGAAGGCGATCGGTCGCTCAAAAAAAGCAATGTCGCGGACTTTGAGGCGAAGCGGCATCGGCGTAGTCCCGCGAACCTTGGATGAATAATGCGTCTGGATGCGCGGGCATTAGCTCGGCAAAATGCGGATCGGCCATTGAGGTGCCGCCCTCGCCCGCTTCGCTTTCGGCTTTTGGGTCAAATTAACCCGATGGATAAATACTGTCTAGGGCTCAAACGATGTCGCCGCTGGGATAGCAGCGAGCCAACATGGCGCGCTGCGGCTTGCGCAGACTTGGCCGACACTTTTTTGACGAAGCAGGTTGGCGTCGCCCCGTCGCTCGGACGACGTCGGGGTCGCTCAGACGGCCTGTTCCGGGACAACCCGCAGCCGCGCTGGCCTGCCTCGGCCGAACACAGCCGAAGACTTCCCGGTCAATGCCGCAAGCACCAGGGCGACCATATGGTCGAGCCGTTCATCCCTGGCCTCGCGCGCCAAAAGGTCGCGGCCGAAGATCACGCCAAGCGTCGCGCTGTTGGAGAGATAGAAGAAGCTGAGCGCGGCGATGGAGATATACAACTGCACCGGATCCACCGCGACCGGGAAGTCGCCGCTTTCGACGCCGCGATTGACGACGGTGCGGATCATTTCGACAAACGGCGAATGCATCGATTTGACCTTGGTCGACCGTTTCAGGTGCTTTGCCCGTGCAAGATTCTCGCTGTTGAGCAGCGCAAGAAATTCCGGGTTGCGCAGAAAATAGGTCCAGGTGAAGTCGATCAGCCGCTTGATCGCCTCGAGCGGATCGAGCTGTTCGAGGTCAAGCCCGCGCTCCTCGCTGCGGATTTTCTCATAAGCGCCTTCAAGGACCGCAAGGTAGAGGTCTTCCTTGTTGCCGACGTGGTAGTACAGCATGCGCTTGTTGGCGCCGGCCTTTGCCGCGATGCGGTCAACGCGGGCGCCAGCAAGGCCATAGGCGGCAAATTCCTGTTTTGCCGCCTCGAGGATGCGCAGCCGCATCCCCTCAGGATCGCGCTGCCATCTCAATGCTCGTTTCGTCTTGGCCAAACCATCACTCGGGTGTGGTGTAGAAGTCGATGTAGCATGCAGCCCGCGGTTTGAGAACAGCACGAATGCTAAGCCGCCGGCCGCGGCGTAGGCTCCAGGAACAGCGTGTGGATGCCGCAGGTGCCGCTGCGCACGCTCATCACCCGCGTAGCCGGCTTGCGGCCGATGCGCACCTCGGAGACATCGACCCCGCAGCCAACAAGCCGCGCGCGTGCCGCTTCGATGTCGCCGACGCGCCAGGATAAGCCCCACAATTTGTCGCGCGTGGCATCGCCGCCTGCCACCGGCCGGCGCACGAGCTCAAGAATGAGGGCACCGCAGCGGAAGAACATCAATTGTCCCCAATCCTGATGCGTTCGGTCGAGCGCCATGTCGAGACCGAGCCGCGCGCCATAGAGTGCCGCGGCACGCTCGGAATCTTCGGTAGCAATCACGACGTGATCGAGCCCGAGCACCGGCGTGTCGGCGCTTGCAGCCGATCGCGGCCGCTCGCCGGCAAGCTCGAGAAAGAACATCCGAACGCCCCGCGTCAGGTCCGTCGCGGCACGGGTGCGCTTCCAGCGGAGCACGCGGCCGGAGGCCGTATCTTGGCTCTCGAGATCTGCGATCGGGTCCGGCTTCAGCGCGACGCGCTCGAGCCGGCGATGCATTTTTTCAATGTCGGAAGTCGCAAAGCAGAGGCTGGCCAGCCCCTCGCCCGATTGCCCGATCACGTCGCGGATCCGCTCTGCGGCCACACTGAAACCGTGCGGGGCCAAAAGCTCGAGCGTCACATTGTCGAGCGTGAACAGCACGCGATCGGCGCCGTCGCCGCTGGTCTGCCAGGCCGGCGCGCGGCCCAGAAGCGCTTCATAGGCGGCGCGGCCCTTGCCGATGTCGTCAAGCAGAACCACAACATGGTCGAGGCCGGTGATCACGCCCTCTGCTCCGGAGTCTTGGCCGTGGGCTGCCAATGAAGAAAACCCACGATGCCCGGGCTGGACGCTGATCTCAAGCGCTTGGGCAGGCTTTGCGAATATTTTCAGCGAATCCCCGCAACCAGGGATGCTAAGGTGTCGCGGCCGGCCGGGACCACCTCTTCACGCGCGCGCAGGACGGACAATCTATGCAGGCCCTCTTTATTGGACAAACCTATATCGACGTCACCTTCATTACCGACCACCTGCCGACCGGCGACGAAAAGCACGTCGCCGAGGCCTATGCGGTGTCGTTTGGCGGCAACGCCGTCACCGCGGCGTTCTGCTGCGCCAAGCTCGGGATCGTACCGGATTTGATCGCAACTGTCGCCAATGACTGGCTCGGACGTATGTTCATGGATATGAGCGCGAAGTACGGCATCTCGATCCATCCACGCAAGGTCAACGCCTCCTCGCTCTCGTTCATCATGCCCAAGGACGGCAAGCGCGCCATCGTGCGCTGCCGCGACGATCACCATATCCATCCCTTCCCGCTCTTGAACCTCGGCAGTTGCCGCGCGCTGCATGTCGATGGCCACCAGCCGGATGCCGCAATCCATTACGCAAAACTCTGCCGCGAGGAAGGCATTTTGACCTCATTGGACGGCGGCGGCCTGCGCATCAACACGCACGAGCTCCTACAATACATCGACGTTGCGATCGTCGCCGAGCGCCTGTGCGAGCAAATGGATCTGACGGCGGAGAAGATGATCGAATACCTTAAGAGCCGCGGCTGCCGCGTTGGCGGCATCACCATGGGCGAAAGGGGATTGCTCTGGTACGACGAGACCGGCGCGGTTCACACCATGCCGGCGCTACCGATCTCGCGCGAGCGCGTGATCGACACCAACGGCGCTGGTGACGTCTTCCACGGCGCCTACATCTATTCCTATCTCGCCAACCCCAGCAAAAGCTGGCGCGACCATTTCGACTTTGCGCGCGCGGCCTCGACCTACAAGATCCAGCGACTCGGCAACGAGGCGGGACTGCCGACCCTTGCCGACATCGAGAAAGTCAGGCATGAGTTCAACGTCGCGGCTTAACTTAACCCGGCGTCCCAGCACTGTTTCACGGCCCCATCCTCCTCGCCGCCACCCTCAAACATAGATGTGATGGCGACGGCCGAGCACCACCCACCGATCGGCGAGGCCATGGCGGCACGCCGGACGATGGTTGTGGCTGATCTCGCCGACGGCGACCTGGCTGCCAGCCAGTTCGAGATGGCGATACTGAAATTGTCGCCTGCATCAAACGCACCAGCGCAGCTTGCGCGATCCGCGATCTTCATTGCGGTCCCCGGGGTAGGCGCGTTTGATGCTGGGCTTGGCGCCTCGTGAGGTTTGTGCTCAACGCGATCAAACTCGCTTTGGACAGATCCGGCGCGGGCGGTCGCGGCCAATGCGCGACGTTCTCGACCAAGCCAACCTCGCCGCATCCAGCTAGCGTGCAGCGGATCTAAGCTGCCCGATGCCACTGCGCAGGTCGCGCACTTTGCTTTGAAAAACGTCTCAAAGGCCGGTAACCTGCGATCGCTTGTGGGCAGAGCCATCGCCTCGCGCGCAGGCGTTGGTGGCACGACGGCGACCGCGAGAGCGCGTTTCTAAGCCAACGCCGTCTTCAGATCAAAATTCGGATCCGCCGCCTGTTCCGGCGGCAGCAGCCGGTCCATCGGCAGGAAGCGGCGGCCGAACATGTGGTCGCCGGCGCGGTTGACCGACTCGATGCCGAGCAGTTTGTCGCCCTTGTAGCAGAACGCCGAGAATGCCTTCCGGGCCGGATCGCCGCGCAGCACCACGCGATCATAACCGGTGGTTAGGCCGGCGATCTGTAACTTGTCGTCGGCCTGGTCGCTCCAGAACCAGGGCATGCCGTCATAGATCCGCTCCTCGCCTGTCAGTCGCGCGGCCACGCATCTGGCATGATCGGTCGCGTTCTGCACGGACTCCAACCGCAACGAGTCGCCGAAGCGCGGACTTTGAAATGCCGCGCAGTCGCCAATTGCGGAAATGTTGGGGTCGCAGGTGAGCAGATGCTCGTTGACGAGGATTCCGGAGCCGACGGGCAGGCCCGCTTGCGCCGCAAGTTCGATGTTCGGCAGCACGCCGACACCGACCACGACCAGGTCCGCGGAAATATGGGCTCCGTCGCTCAGGTTGACGCCGGTGACCGTGTCACCGCTGGCGTCGATTGAGGTTGCCTGCACGCCAAGATGAATGCGAATGCCAGCCTCGGTGTGACGGGCCTGAAAATACTCAGAGACGTTCGCCGTCACCGCGCGCGCCATCACGCGGCTTGCGAGCTCAAGCACATCGACCTCGAGGCCCTTGCTGCGAGCGGTGGCCGCAAACTCGAGCCCGATGAAGCCGGCGCCAATCACGACGACATGCTTGCCGGGGACCAGGCGTCGGCGCAGATCCTCACTATCGTCGAGAACGCGCAGGTAGCGCACATTCGGCAGGCTGGCGTTGGGGATGTCGATCAGGCGGTTGCGCGCCCCGGTCGCGAGCACGAGATGGCCGTAGTCGCCGTAACCGCCTGAGGCGAGCTTTATCTTGCGCGCGGCGCGGTCAATCGCCTCGGCCCGATCGCCGATCAACTCGATTTGCTGGTCGGCAAAAAACTTCACCGGCCTGAACATCAGCGTGTCGGGTCCGCCGATGCCCTTCAGATAGGCCTTTGACAAAGGCGGCCGCTGATACGGCAGATGCGTCTCGTCATTGATCAGGCAAATGCGATGCTTGAAGCCGAGCTGGCGCAGAGATATCGCGAGCTGGACTCCGCCGTGGCCTGCACCAACGATCACAACTGGCCCCTGCGTCATCGCGACAGCTCAACTGCCATGGTGGGAATGACCCATGTCGTCACCTCTTTGACCGATTTTGGCTTGCTATCGCCGGCGAGGGCCGCCGTTCGTGTCCATCCGCGACGAAGGAGGCAGCATTTCGCCTGATGCCGCAAGACCGCGCAAGACTGCGCTCCGGTGCAGGCGTCATGCCAGCGCGAGCCGAAGCGGCAGTGTGTCGAAGCCGCGGAGCGTGTTGTTGAGCCGCCGCGTCGGTTCGCCAATCAATTCGAACGCCGTCACGCGCTTGGCCAGCGCCCCCAATAGCGCCTCGCCTTCGAGCCGCGCCACCGCCTGGCCAACGCAGCCATGAATGCCTGTGCCGAAGGTCATGTGCCCGCTCGCGCGGCGGCGGATGTCGAACTGGTCCGGCCGCTCCCAACGGCGCGGGTCGCGGTTGGCGGCGGCTAGGAACAGCAGCACTTTTTCGCCCTCGCCGAGCCTGACATTGGCAACCTCGACGTCCTTTGTCGTCGTCCGGAAGAACGTCTGTACCGGCGCCTCAAATCGCAAAACCTCTTCGAACGCGAGCCGATTGAGCGCCGGATTTTTGCGCAGCGCCGTCCATTGCTCGGGATATCGTGCAAAACAATAGAGCGCGTTGCCGAGGCCGAAGACGGTGGTGTCGATACCAGCCGACAGGAACGAGCGCACCAGCATGCCGGCTTCCGCCTCCATCAGCGCGCCGGAGTCGACGGCCTGGAAAATCTGCATGCCTAGTCCATCAGGCGCCAGCGCGCCGCGGCTGCATTTCGACATGATCCAGTCCCGCACCGGTCCGGCATTTTCCATCGCCCTCTCGAGCAGGTCGTTGCGCGGACCGAACGAGTTGAACACCATGTTGCCATAGCGCATCAGGTTCTCGCGGCCCTCGTCGGCAATCCCGACCGCATTCGGAAATACCTTGAGCGGAAATGCTTCCGCGAGATCGGCGATGCCATCAAACTCGCGTTTGTCGATGAGACGCTCTACCAGCGCTTCGGCCTCGCGCTCGAAGGTCGTGCGCAAGACGGAGATCGCCGCCGGCGACAGGATGCGCGTCAGCACCGCGCGGGTGCGCGTGTGCAGCGGCGGGTCGGCCTCCAGGATGATGCTCGGCGGGCGCCACGGCGGCTCCTTGCGGAAGTCGCTCAGCCCCACACCCGCCCCCGAGCAGTAGGTTTGCCAGTCGGTGAGCGCGTCGCGCACCTCCTGATGCCGCGCCATCGCCCAGATGCGATAATGCGCAAGCCACACCACCGGCCCCGCTTCGCGCAGGCTCTGGTGATGCGGATAAGGATCGTGCAAGAACGCGGGCGAGAACGGATCGATTTCCGAAACCGGCCGCTCGACGATCGCACCCATGACGATTTACGCCTCCCGCCGGCTGATCTCTCGTTGCGCCGCAAATTCTGCTGCGGCGGTCTGGCGGCATCTTGCAGGCTTCGCAGGGGATTGTCACCCGGCCTTTGCGCGATTTAAATGGCAGAGCCACCTTCCTCATGCCGGGGACGTTCCGATGTCAGCTCTCGCCGGTCTGCACGATGATCCCGCGCTGCTCCGCGTCGAGGGCGCGATCGCCACCATCACACTCAATCGTCCTGCGGCGTTCAACTCGATCGATCTGTCGATCGCCAAAAAGCTTGCAGAGCTTGGCGCAAAGGTCGAGACGTCCGACCAGATCAAGGTGCTCGTGATTGAAGGCGAAGGCCGCGCCTTCTGCGCCGGCGGCGACCTTGTGACCATCGCGGCGGCGGCAGCGAACGACACCATCGTGCCGGCAGTCGGCGAAATGCTCGCTCACTATCACGCCTTCATCACGAGCTTGCGGCGGATGCCAAAAATCGTGTTGTCAAGCGTGCATGGCTCGGCGGCCGGCGCCGGGCTCTCGCTTGCCTTCGTGGCCGATCTCTGCATTGCGGCGGAAGATGCCAAGTTCACGCCGGCCTACGCCAAGCTCGGCGTCTCGCCTGACGGCGGCGGCACGATCGGCGTCGTGGCCAGCGTCGGTCCGCGCCGCGCCCTGCAGATCTACCTCGCCGAGGACAGTTTTGGCGCGCGACAGGCCTACGATTGGGGCCTGGTGGCGAAGGTCGTTGCGGCCGCAGAGCTCAAAAGCGCGACAGGCGAGCTCGCGCTGCGGCTGGCGCAGAACGCGTCCGCCGGCCTTGCGGCCACCAAGGCGCTGATCCATCGCTCGCCGACCACCCCGATCGAGCAGCAGTTAGAGGCCGAGCGCGACGCCATCATCAATTGCATGCACACGCAGGAGTTCCGACGTGCCGTGATGGCGTTCACGAGCAAGGAGAAATGACTTAAGGCCCGCGCATCTTGAGTGCGCGTGCCTGTCTGCTTATCAGGGGGTCTGTTCGTTAGTCGGGGCAAATATAGCCCGTTCCCGCCGGTGACTTGAAGCACCCGACCGATTCCGGAATCACATGTTTGGGAAGCCACAGCACGGCGCTCGGGAAATAGATCGTAAAGGTGATGGTGATGAGGAACACCACATAGATCGGCAGCGCGGCGCGCAGCGCCTTGCCAAAACTGATGCCGACGAACTTCGAGGCCATCAACAGCACGAGCCCATAGGGTGGCGTGATCAGGCCGAAGGCGAGTGTTGCGATCAGCACCACGCCCATATGCACGCCGTTGATGTCGCCAGCCTGTGTCAGCGCATTCACCAGCGGCATGAAGATGATGATGGTCGGCACCGGCTCGATGAAATCGCCGACCACGGTGAACAGCAGCACCATCAGAAGCATGATATGGTGCGGGTCGTTACCCGCAATCGACGTGATCCAATCGGCGATTACGATGGCGCCGCGCAAATAGGCGAGCATCCAGCCGAAGGCGTTGGCAGCGCCGATCGTGATCAGCGGCAGCGAGAAGATCAGTCCGGCGAGACAGAAATCGTAAGGGATCTGTTTCAGGTGTCCACGGTTGAGCGCGGGAATCACGACCAGGATGATCCAGATCACCGCGACAACGCCCGCTTCGGTCGGCGTGAACCAGCCGGTCAGGATGCCGCCGAGCAGGATCGCGGGAATCATCAGCGGCAAGGCGGCGTCCGCGGTCGCGAACGCGACCTGGCGCATCGAGGCGCGCGGCTTGCGCATGCCGGAGGGGCCGAAGAAATAGCAATAGATCATCAGCCCAAAGCCGATCATGAAGCCGGGCACGACGCCGGCCATAAACAGCCCGGCGATCGAAACGTTGCCGACCGCGCCATAGACCACCGCGGTGATGCTCGGCGGCACCAGGGCCGCGATCGTGGAAGCGGCCGCGATGATCGCCGCGATGAAGGCCGGCTCGTAGCCCTCGCGCCGCATTGGCCCGCCGAGTGCGCGGCTCATCACGGCGACGTCTGCGGTGGTCGACCCCGACATTTCCGAGAAGAACATGCTGAAGACGACCACCACCTGCGACAGCCCGCCCCTGATATGCCCGACCAGCGACACCGACAAATTGGCGATGCGTACCACGACATTGGCCGAGCTCATGAGCTCGCCAACCAGGAGGAAGAACGGGATGGCGAGCAGCGCCTCGGAATCGACGCCGTCAAATATCTTCTGGATGATGGCAGCCAACGACACGTCGGCCAGCGTCGCGCCGACGAACACACCGGCGAGCAGCGAGAACGGTACGGGCACGCCGAGATAGCCGAACAACAGGAAACAGAACGACATGATCGCGAGGATAACGGGAGGGCTCACGGCCGCGACCTCCCCTCGAAATTCGTTGTCACCGGTGGGCTGCCGGAGATGTCATCCCGCGGCGCGGGATGATCAAAGCCGTTGACAATGCCATTGACCAGCTGCTCGACGGTGAACAGCGCGATCAGCACGCCGGACAGGGGGATGACCGCGTAGAGCGAGGCGATCGGCGTACCCGACGGCAGGCGGAACGAGCCGAAGCCGCGGCGGTAGTTCTGGTAGCCGTACCAGATCAGGCAGGCTGCAACCGCAAGCACCACGACGCGCAGCGCGACCTCGACGATCAGCCGCGGCAGGCCATGCATCGATTCAGAGATGGCGGTAAGATAAAGGTGGTCGTTGCGACGCGTGGCGACCGCGGTACCCACAAAGATCGCGTAGATGAATAGCGTCGACGTCGCTTCCTGCAGCCACAGCCAAGGATGGCCGATCGTTCGCGTCAGGATGTCGGCCGTCACCGACAGCGAGAAGCCGAAGCACAGCGCGCCGCACAGGATCATCAGGACCAGTTCGAGCCGGTCGAGCGCACGCCATTTCAGATGGCGCTGCCGCTGCAGCACCAGTTTATCGGCGATCGCCATCAATCTCCCCGTCGCGGCAGCGGCGGCATCTCACAGACTAGTTGATCGCTCGGATCAAGTTCTTGATCTTCTCGGCGTGGGGCCCGAGATCGCGTGCGAGCTTGTCGAGATAGGGATCGGCGATCTTCTGGAAGCCGGGCTTGTCGACGTCGGTGATGATCTTGACGCCGATCTTCTCAAGCCTGGCCGCTGCGGAATGCTCCAGTGCGAAGCCGCGCTTCGGCTCCTGCGCGCTGACGTCACGCGCCGCGGTCGTGACCCACTGCTTCTGCTCGGCCGAAAGGCTATGCCAGAGCTTGTCGCTGATCCAGAGAATCGCGTTGTTGGCCTCGTGCTCGCTCATCGACAGCACGGGGGCGACTTCGTAGTGCTTGTTGATGAGATAGACGTTGACGGCGTTCTCGCCGAAGTCGACCACCCCGGTCTGCAGCGAGGTGTAGACGCTACCGAACGGCATGTGCACGGTCTGCGCGCCATAGGCTGCGAACATCGTGTCTTCAGTCGCGGTCGCCTGCACGCGCACCTTGTAGCCCTTGATGTCGTCGACCTTGTGCACCTCCTTCTTGCCGTACATGTGGCGGAAGCCCTGGGTGGCGAGCCCGATCGCATGGATGCCCTGCGTGGTGTCGTCGATCATGTCACGGATGGCGGCAAAGACCTTTTCGTCGCCAAGCGACTTGATGATGTGATCCTCGCCTTGGAACAAGAAGTGCAGGGACATCACGCCGGCCTGCGGCGAGATGGTCGAGGTATTGGCGGAGGAGACGACGGCAAA
>Ga0306925_10004283_pt1 | contig 12838 bp, 14 predicted proteins | sample flu12Cox44000176_FD_203755 | JGI IMG/M metagenome (GOLD analysis project Ga0306925, IMG submission 203755) | Lab enrichment of tropical soil microbial communities from Luquillo Experimental Forest, Puerto Rico - flux8day.12C.oxic.44.000.176 (v2)... | ecosystem: Environmental > Terrestrial >...
CAGCCGCGAGATCGAGGCAGCCTTCGCCACCCTAGTGCGCGACCGGACCGAAGCGCTCTTCGTCGGCCCCGACGGGTTCTTCAGCAGCCGGCGCGTCCAATTCGCGACGCTCGCGGCGCATCATAGGGTTCCCGTGGCCTATTTCCTGCGCGAGTTCGTCGTAGCGGGCGGGCTGATGAGTTATGGACCCAATATACTGGACGTGTTTCGTCAGGTCGGCGTTTACACCGGTCAAATCCTCAAAGGAGCGAAGCCTGATGACTTGCCGGTCGTGCAGTCGACCAAGTTCGAGCTGGTCATCAATCTGCAGACGGCGAGATTGCTCGGCATTGAGGTGCCCAACGCATTGCAACTGCTTGCCGACGAGGTGATCGAATAATTGCGATAATTTCCTGCACCTGCTCAGGTCTCCAATTGGCACATCGCGTCACTTCGCGGCAACGCAGCACTTAGGTCGCTTTCGGAGCGAAGCGGACATTAACTGAGCCGCGCTTACAGAAAGCGGATTTATGAGCACACGCCCTAATGTCTTGACGCGATACAGCTCGGCTCGGGCTTCCGCGAGGGGCGCACGTTAGCGACGAATGGAACGTTGACAGCAATTAGGTTGACCGGGTGTCGCCCTTGCGACCTGGATAGGTATTAGTCAGGTCCAACTGCTGTTGTGCGTGCTTGAGTTGTTGCTTGATGTCTGGGGGTTTTTCTTGCCCAAAGGGCCATGCGGTCATATAGTACCGATGGCTGATTCGCGGGGAGAAGCCATGAAGTCTTCGGTTTCGAAGCGCTCGATTGTCATTGCAGGCCACAAGACGAGCGTCAGCCTCGAAGGCCAGTTCTGGGACAGTTTGAAGGAGATCGCTGGCGAGCGCAGCATGACCCTTGGGGCGTTGGTTGCCGCAATCGATGGCAATCGCGAACATGCCAATCTATCGTCAGCTATTCGACTATTTGTGCTTGGTTTCTATCGCGATCAGCATCGCCAAGACCGAACGCGAGAGACGTTGGTCCCCGAAGCACGTGAAAGCTTCTGAACATTCCTCGACACCTTCAGCAAGGCAGGGGCCAAGTTCAAATCCCTTGCCGTGCTTGGGTTTACCTGTCGGGAGGTGGCTCAGGAGCGAAGTGGAGGCACCGGGGCGAAAGAGAAAATGGGTACCTCCACTTCTGACCACCAGCACATGACGGGTGCCTGTGGCTGGAACCTAGAATAGCCCACGGTCGAATATCAAACCACCGCCCGTTGCGTGAGCGAGCGGGGACCTAAGCACGGGATACAGCGTGCCCCGCTCTGACCAACAGGCACCTGTCGGGAGGTGCCAGTTGGCTAGTCATTAGAGTAACTCAGCACAAGTCCCAAGCCAAACCACCAAGATCGGTATCTTGGAGCGAGCGGAGGCACCGATCAGACCCCCGACGGGCACCTCCACTCTGACCATTGGCATGTGGCCAATGGCTGCAAGAATAGCGCAGCACTGTTGGTATTTGAAAGCAGTATGGTCTACATTGGCCCTTTCAGGAGATGCCAATGCCAAAGCCAAAGCCAAACCTTAGCTCGGCGTCCCTCGATGCCTTGTTAAAGCTTCGAGACGAAATCGAAGAAGTTCTCGCCCACAGGGCCGCCTTGTTACGAGAAGAGCTTTCGAAGCTTGGGCATCAAATTGGCTCCAAAGGGAAAGCTGGGCGAAGCTCGCTGAAAGGCCGAAAGGTCGCCGTCAAATACCGTGACAAATCTGGCAACACCTGGGCAGGAAGAGGCGCACAGCCCGTTTGGCTGCGGGAGAAGCTGAAAGCAGGCGCAAAGTTGGAAAACTTTGCTGTTCACAAGACACCCAAGAAATCCAAGAAACATCGCAGGGCCAAACGCTGACAGCCGAGGAGCTTTGAGTTTTTTACTCGAACACGTATTAAGGTTCCGGAGCTATGAAATTACATCCGAGCCATTTAAACGGCCGCCCATGCGCCTTGATGCACCGCCCCTATGCGCACACCCACCAGCCGCGTTTAGCTAACCAGCGGCCCGCGCTGTGGCAGCAAGGACTCAGCTAGCGCGGGTTTAGGGGCAAAGCGCCCCGGCGCGTGCGCCATGGCTTCGCTAAGCGCAAATGGTCGCCCCCGGCCAAGTCCGGCGCGCGTTCAGGTGCGCATTCCCGGCCGGGGGCTAAGGCACTGATCTCGAAGTTTCATACCCTCCCTGCAGAGCAGGACAGCGCCTTATTCGAATAAGGTGCCCGGCAACCGGGGCGAGTTGGCGCACGCTCAGTCACACGTGCGCAGCGGGTTCATCGTAGGCCTCGCCCAGAGGCATCGACATAACCTTGATCTGTTCGGAAGCTAACGACACGACGACCGGGACGGCCCATGAATTTTACGAAGCTATCTTGGCCAATGAAGTGACGAACTTTTAGGCCGTTCACGTCGGTCTTCACAACCTCCCGTATTTCACCTTTTGGCACTGTGAGTGGATTAAAGGCTTCAGTCTTGCAGGCCGGTAGAAGCATGTCTTCAAAGCCCGACAATACATCGTCAGGAAGCTGGCGCATTTGCACGCGATACAGGTCATGAGTCGTTGGAATAAAAGTTTTCTTCAATAGCCGCATCAATTCCCTTCTGTAATCGTTTGTGGATTGGCCTAGTACCGGTGATGGTATTCGCAAGCCAATGTCTTCAACCTCTTTCTGATAGTGTTCTTGCCATTTTCTTGATGCGTCAAAGTGCTGTTGCGGAGTGGCCATGACTTATTCCTTATTCAATGAGATCGCGATGGGCTGTGGGATGACAGTGCCGGTCGGATCCTTAGGCTCTGGTAGCTCGAACTCGCCCTGGTCCGCTTCAAGTTCTAAAGATGGCTCTGGGACCAGTGCGTGAAGTTCTCCACCGGGCACGTGAGTGTCGTCGGCCTGAGGTTCTTCAGTGCCGGGAGGTTCCTCGATGGGCTCTTCGAACTCACGTTGTCGTTCCCCCTCGGCACGGTGCTTCGCTTCCAGTGCTTCGACACGACTTGTTAGAGCGTCTACACGGCTCATGAAGTTGAGCAGCTTGTTAACTGTCCGCAGGACAGAGGCCTTCTTTGCGTCGAACGCTACGGTCTTTTCCTGAAGCTCGGCAGTGTCGCTGCGCACAATGGTGGCGACCTGGGCCAGAGCGCCCATCGTTCCGGTCGCCATGGTGGAGGCTCGCCACGCTTCGATGGTGCCCCACGGAGTATCGATTAATTCCCAAGGGTTGTTGTTGTCGAGAATGAGAGGGCGTTGGGTCATGGCATCATTCCTGAGGTAAGGCGCGTCATTGCAAAGGGGAGGTGGAACACGGATACGGCATGTAATGACCGCAGCGCGTGCAGAGGGTAGGTTCAGGGAAATTGCCAGAGCGGATGTCTTCAATAATCGTCTCAATATTTGGAGGCTGGGGGTTCTCTGTCATGCGGGTGGGGCCTTTATGAGCGAAATCGCGAGAATGACTGTTATTTCCCAATCTTTCGTCCGTGGCCCCTGGATCGGATGATGTTGATAAGGAGCCACAGCGCTCAGGGATTCCGCCGATGCGATACGTGAATGCTGGAGCATCCCAGTCGCGTGGATAGAGTCTTAAGAGCTCGGACGCTGCCCGCATGCGATCGCGGATGGCCGCGTCAGGGGCGTGCATGACACGTAGCAGGAATTGCTTGGGGCTCAGGCCGGGAGCGTCATAGGCGTGGGCCGTGGGCTCAGGGTCCCGGGCCTCGGAGGGGGACTGATCCGCGTCTGCCATGTAAGTCCTCCCGTAAGTCTGCCGAATGATTCACGTTAATTCATTAATTATCACAATCACTTACGAGGTCACTACCGGCACGCTGCCGCGCCGGGGCTCATGCAATTGCCGTTGGTGGAGTCCTTCGACGGCTGCGAGGGAGTAGACTCAATCGCCGGTACAGCATCGGTAGGCGCGGCGAGCGCAGCGTGGCCGTTGCTCGCCGGGTTGCCGTCAAGCACAGGCATGACGATGGACGTGCCCGGTAATGGCGGCAATCCGCCTTCGACACGGATTACCTGCTCGTGCTCGGTGGTTCCAGCATTGATCTGTTTGATGGCGAGTTCTTCACGGAAGTATTGGCTATCTATCCAAAGCTTTGTCATCGCGGCGAGTTCTTGCGCGCTTTGGAAATCTAATTCGCCGCGTGCGACAAGGACCGGGAGCCGTGCGAGGAAATTTTCTGCGTCGCTTAGGCGTTCAAAGTGTGGAATATCTAAGGGAGTGTCGATGAATCTCGGAGTCGGTGTCGCTTGCATCTTTGGATGGCAGAAAGGTGCAAGGGCCGAGGCGGCAGCAATACGGAGGCCGGGTTCAATCTGTTCGTTATGTTGAAGGTATGAAAGAGTCTCGAGAGCGTCTTTATGACCAAGGCCCTTGATTTGATCGAAAACTTCATGTCGTCGTCTATTTCGAGGGCCAGAATACCCTTTGGGATTGCCTGATTGACCAGGAGCCCAAACCATATTGATAGTTTATCAGTTTCTAACGATTGTAGTATACGCCGGTTTTGGCAAAAAGCAATCAAGAGTGCGCGAGAAAGCGGGCGAGAGTCATAATCACTCTTGATTACTCGCAGTCGAACTCAAGGGAATCTTTAGTACAATAGTGTTCGTGCTTCACGGACATCTGCTGGCTGCCGCGCATGATGGTGATGCTCCAGCGCCGGCTCTGCTGGCCGGTGACGCGCTCGAGATCACGTGTTGTCGCGATCTTCGCATTGTTGACCGAAAGCACGAGGTCGCCGGGCTGAAAGCCGTGGTCCTGCGCCCGCGAGCCATTGGCAGTATCGACGATCACAACGCCTTGGGAGGAGGGATCGAGCCGCAAACGGTCCACAAGCGCCGGCGAAAGGTTGGACACCCTGGCCCCCTGAAGCGGCGAGGGCGAGGCGATGACCAGCTCGTCGTGCGCGGTGTCGCGCAAGGCCGCTTCTTCGGCCTTGCGTTTTGCTTCCGCCTCGGCGGCGGCTTTGGCCTTTTCCGCGCCGGGCGCATTGGGCTGCACGACTGCGGAGGTCGGACCCACTGGTGTCGTCGTGCGATATAGCAAGATGCCGCCCACCATGAGTAGCGCTAACAGTGCTGCGACGGCCGCCGGTCCTCTCCACCGGTGCAGCTTTTCTTTCCTTGCAGCCCATGCCGCTTCTTTTTCCAGCTCGCGCCGTTCCTTGTCTTGCCGACGTTTCTCCGCCTCGGCTTCGTCTAAACGGCGTTTGGTTTCGGCTTCTTCTCGGCGGCGCTCTTCCTCAGCTCGCTGTCGGGCTTCCTCTTGGAGCTTTTCCTGTCGGCGGCGCTCTTCCTCAGCTCGCTGTCGGGCTTCCGTCTCTTGGCGTTCTTGCGGCGACAACCATGGTTGCTGCAATGCTTTACAGATGTTCTCGCAAAGCTTTTCGACCCGTAATGCAACCTCGGCCGAAGATGGATCGAGGTGTCGCAAATTCTGCCACTGCTCGTATTGGCGACTACCGATAATCGCCAACAACGAATCTTGGTGCCATCGGTCATCCGTCAGCGCCGGAACGGGGATGTAAACAATGGGAAATACAAGGTTATTGCGGTCAAGCTTTTTTTCTCGCGCTAGAAATGAATCGAATTCAAATTTGCAGTGATAGCTCTTGACAGCAGTGGGCGTAATAATCGGAATGAAAAATACCGACTCAGCGACAGCCGACTTGATTCTGTCTTCCCACAGCTCGCCGTGCGCGATTGCCGTTTTGTCCTGCCAGAGCCTGAAATCTTTCTTCGTCCGGCCGAGTTGGCCGCGCAATTCCGCCTGAATGCGCTCTCTGAGCTTCGACAGCTTCCCACCGGAGTCCTCATCGTCCTCGCGCGAGTAGCTGAAAAAGCCCACAAGATCAGGAGCATCAGCTAAGGAAGCCATCGAGCTATGCACCACAAATGACTGGCGAATTCTTTCGATCGATCACGGTAGCCATCGTAGCCAACGGGGAAGAGTATTGTTGCTTCCCCGCTTCAGCTTCTCGAATTCCACTACTAGTGCCTCCCGAGTGCGGGTCAACTCATCAACCGTCGCCTTAAGCTTGGCGATCTCTTCGAGTGCCTTATTGCGTTCTTGCTTCAAGTCTTGCTGGACTTGCGCGTCGCGCGCTTCAGCGTCTGCTCGTGCCGTAGTCAACTTCTCAATTGTTGCTTGGCGTGCCGCGACTTCGCCGAGGGCCTTGTCGCGCTCCCGCTTCAAATCCTGCAGCGCCTCCGCTTCTTTGACGATTTGAGTTTGCAATGCCCTATCGCGACTCTCCGCCTCGGCTTCCCGCGCTGCGGCGTCTGCTCCTGCCTGAGTCAACTTCTCGACCGTCGCTTTGAGCGCCGCAACTTCGTCTACGGCCTGGTCGCGCTCTTGCTTCAAGTCTTGCTGCACCTCCGCTTCCTTGGCGATCCGCGCTTGCATTATCTTGTCGCGACGTTCGGCTCCCTCACGCCGTGCGCGCTCGCCCACCAACTCCGCCTCCATTTCGTCAAGTTGCCTCCGCACCCAGGGCGGCGTGAGCTTGTCTTCGCAATCGCGACGGAGTTTGCACCACTCCTCATGGCCGCGATCACCATTCCAGTTTGAAAGGTTCGCGGCTTGCTGAACGTAGAGGCCCATTGGGAACTGCTGCGCCGTGAGTGGCTCAAGTAGAACCGAGACAAGCTTGCTCTGCTGCTTGGCGACTGTTGCCTCATGGCGGACGTTGTCGGAGGAGACCGATGTCGCCGACCAAAACACCATTGCGCATTTGGATGTGGCGAGATGCTGACGAATCCAGGTGTCCCAGTCCTTACCGGCCGGAACCGCCTGGTCCCAGAACACCTCAAAGCCTTGCTCCACAAGGGCGTCGCGAATGGGACGCACGCGCTCGCGGTCTGCGCTCGAATAGGAAAAGAAGATGTCTGTCATGCCGCCCCTCACGGCACGTGTATCATGGCACGTGTATCATGGGATCAATACTAGCAAAAGGTGAGCCCCGGCACACGGGCTTTCTTTTGCTCTGAGCTGGTCTTCGGGCCTCCCCGAGGGAAGCACCGAACCGGCGGCAAAGCATGCGGATGGCAGGTCCGGCCCGTCGTTGGTAGCGGTGGGTCCATGTCGCCGCGCTTGCCGACGCTGGCCATGGCCGATTTCTTCTCGCGCGTCGAGGGGCCAGAGGCGCCGAAATCATCCTCTCCGCAACAAGTGTATCGCCTCCATCGCCGTCGCGAAACGACTCAATCCGCGCGCAAGCCACCACCCATGTTGCCACGTTGAGGAATGCCCAGGAGATGGCGTACTGAAATAAAGCCCAAAGGCACACCGCATGGAGCACAACAAGCACACCCCTATAGGGTTGTGTGCTTGTTGTGCTTTGAACACATGCGGCCCAAGGAGCACATGTGCCTGTTGTGCCTGTTGTGCCTTGATGTGCCTCAAGCATCTGGGCATTAGGGCATATGATCCAGCTTCCCATCCGCCAGAACAACCAATCCCTCCGCATTAACTGCTCTGTGCCAAGCCATGTTGGCTGCGTGACGATTGCCGCCATGATATTTGTAAAACGCCGCCCGCAGGGCATCTGGATCAGCGGGTAACCTCACCTCATTGATAGCCCTGTCCAATGTAACGTCTGTCTTGGGCCTCGGTGGAATGCGCCGTTGTGACAACGGACGTTGAGGCTCCCAATGAATGATGCAGGTAGAAACCCGGTCACCATCTTCGTCGACACCACAATCCACGGGCTTTAATCGGTACGGAATTTCGCGCCCCTCTTCGCCATCGCGGATCTTTTCAAACTTCAGACGATGGTTCGTCGTTTTGTCACGCTTATCCTTATCAACCAAACACGCGAGTATGGTTTCAACATGCCCGCGCTTAGCGGACGAGCCACGGAGCCCCGCTCCCTGATCCTTGCCGTAATGATCCACTCCGATAACCAGTGCGTCTGTGGTGTCGCTCAGTTTGTTCAATCCGCTGACAACCTTCTGCACCTGGGCCGCTTTGTCTTCATTTTCATAGCAGGCAGCCAGTCCCATTGTGTCGAGAAAGACGGCTACCAGATCAACCCCGTATTCGTGTTTCATTTTCGCCGCGTCACGCTCCACCAGTCTAATCAACGCATCTGGGCCATTATTGAACAGGTTTGGCTCGAAGGTGTTCCAGGCAAATGGCAGTCTCGACCGTTCCCCCAGCTGCATCTGCTTGTTGAGCACGGCGTTGAATGCTGCGGTAACGCGCATATGGAAGGCGGGCTTGCCCTCGAGTACTAGATACAGCACGCCGCCATGGCGCTTGATGCGATAGCGGTCGATGTAGAAGCTTTGCTCGCAGTCCGGGATGAGACGAGTGGCGAGATGGATCGCGTGGAAGGTTTTGCCGCCGCCGGACTGCCCGCCGATTATCGCCACGCCAGTTTGTGGAAGCACGCCTTTGATAAGAGTTGGAGGTGGTGCTGCCAGCCTCTCACCCAGCCATTGGGACTGAGGCAACGATTTGCTCTTTGCCTTGGTTCTCGATGTGAATTCTTCTTTGGCCTTCGCGATTTGTCGTTCGGCATATGCCCGCGGATCGCTTTGGTCGTAGACGTGTTGCGAAATCCGGTTACTGCGATCAAGGAGTGTAGAGACGATCGTGCTGGTCGGAGATCCGCGCCGCAGCATCTCGTTGATCACCCACCACACTGCGCGTGAGCGATCACCACCAAATTGTCCGCTTTCACCGTCGCGTATAATCCGCTCTAGCTTATCTTCTTCATCATTCTGACGTGCATGCTGTCCACCATCTTCGGGTGAGCCCGGTTTGGTCTGCTCGGTGTTGGCTGGTGGGAACGCGCCCAATGGGTGACTTACATCATTGACGCTGAGCAGCTTGGTTGGGCATTCGACGCGACCCCTCTCGCGCTTCGCCTTGGTCGGTAAGTTCGTCGTGCCCGGTAGCCTGAGAATACGGTCGATGTTCTGAGTTCCAGGCTTGGCACCCAACCGGACCATGAGCGCGGCGCTGCGTGCCTCGGCGTTTGCGATTATCGCTCCCGCATCGGACGGTAGCTCGATGCGCTCGGCCAGCCGCCATAGGCACTGAATGCCGTTGCCAGAATCCACAATCGCAGTGGGTTTGGGCTCGAACGGGCCATTAAGCTGCTCAAGATAGCGCGCCTTGGCAGCTTCGGGCGTCTCGCCGTCGGCTGGATCGAGGTCGGCGTGCAGAAACTCAACCGTGGCGATGTCCGCCTTGGTTGCCTTCTTTGTCACTGCGCCTCTGGTCGGGTTTACCGAGTAGTAGAGATTGCGTTTGCCGTTGTGCTCGCACAGAAAAGCATCAACCTCTGCGGCAGTATGTGTGGTTACGGTGACAATGGAAGCGCCTCCATCCGGCAAAATCGCCGTTAATACCCAAGGACCACTTGGTCTGAGTTGTTCGAGAAAATTGATGGATTCACTAAACAGTCGTTCATCCGGACTCTCGGCTTGTGTCCCCGTGTTTTTTGCGCTACTATGCTGGCGACGATTTACATCGTCATCATCATCGTAGCTCCTGGCCTTCGCCGTCTCACCGGCGGAGGCCTTTTCATGACCATCCATCGTAAACTCCAATACCTATTAAACATCGCCTGGAGCCGGTTCAACGACCAGGGCAGCCATCGCTGATTAGCAGCCTGCGATGGCCCCATCTTATCCACCCTCCACAAGTTCCACCTCGTTGCTAAGTTCAGCAACTATTTCCGGTGTGATCCTTTTGAGGATGACCGCACCTTCCTTGGGAATCCAGAAGAATGCATCTCCTGGTTTCAGGTTATGCTTGCGCCAATAGTTCAGCGGTATTCTGAAATACAGACTATCGCCGACACGACGCGCTGTGGTCTTTTCTATGATAGGTTCCATACCTTATATAATACCACAAATTACCTATCATGACCAGCAATTTAGTCTTTGAATAAAACCTACAATAAGTCGGTTGACGGAAACTCGCGTATTTGCAAATCCGGCGGAATATATGCGCCCTTCGCCATCTGTTTCACGAAAAAACGGATACCGGCTTTTCTACATTGATCGCGCACCGCTCGTGCCCAATCGGGATCCATGTCACGACAGCGCGTGCGAGGAATTTTTTGCTCACCCGAGACAATGACCCAGGTGCGCGGTCCAAGCGCGAGGAAGTCGGGCAACAGCGTCACAAGTCCCAGCATGGGCGCGATACTGACGAAGACGAACCAACCCGCTTGTGCCAGGGGGCGCACATCTGTCCATCGCCGGTCGAAACACTCTTGGTTCTCGGCGGAAAAGCCGAGCCATAATTTTGGTTGCGATAGGCGCACGGTGTGCGGCGACTGTGCCGCGAAATATTCCGCCATCCGTGCCGTGCGCTTTGTGAGCACCAAGCCAATGTGACGAGAAATAACCACCGTCCCGAGAGCGCGGTCAATGATTTCCTTTGGCCGGTCCTCGTGGAACGGGTCGCTCATATCACCAATCCAGATGAGGGACGGTTTGGCAGGGCCGAGTTTTGGCTTCTCGACACCCGGAAAGTAGAGCGGCCAATCCCACAACTCATCCAGCTCCGGCAGAGCCGTGAGCTTGCCGTTAAAAACCGCTCGTCCGTTTACCCGATCGGTGACGCCTTGGTGGACGTCGTTTCTGTGAGTGTGGCTTGCCAGCCATGACGGCGCGAAGCAATTCTTGCACCCCGGAGACTGAGGCACGTAGGTGCAGCCGCCGAAAGGATTCCAGCCGACGTCCCACCACCAATCGGAACCGTGCATCTAGGCCGCCGCTGCTTGGGCTGGCGCCTCCGGGTGCGCACGTTCAATCGGCGCCGATGCTTCTACCGGTTCCGACACTTCCGCCGGTTCCGACACTTCCTGCTCTTCTATCAGTGCTTCCAACCGATCGGCGAGGTTGACCAGCATTCGGCCGCCTCCTCGCACGTACATTAACGAACCCGGATCGACCGCTTGCAGCAGCTTGTCCAGCTGTTCGGCATCATCCAGATCCACCATGCCAGCCACACGCGAGGCCTCGTTGGCAACTGCGACAAGGTCGTTGAACCATCTGCGATTGTCCCTAAGCCACGCGTTCTCTTGCTCCTGCTGCTGCTTCTTTTTCGCAGTGCCATTAAGCTTGCGCACCTCTTCGCGCGCTTCGCGTTTGGTGATATTCGGATCTTTGTGGATTATTTTCTCGCGCTCTTTATGGCCCGCAAGCTCTCGCAGCACTGAATATGGAATATCTGAAATAGATTTGCGCCCCGGGGCGCAAATGTCTTTCCACGCTCGGTACACGTCGCGGTAACGCAACAACGTGCATGGAGCGACGCCGATCGCCTCGGCAAATTTCGCCAGTTTGCGTTCGCCGTATCCCTTCTCGACGTTGTGGGCCAATTCGCCGAGCCGCCACTGACCGCGCTCGGCGTCTGCGAGGATTTTCTTGCCCTCGGCAACGGCCTGATCGTAAGGGATGGTGTCGGTCGGCGGGGTGGTGTCGGCCGATCCGTTCTTTTTGTTTGATTTGTCGGTCGCCTGCGCTTTGCTCATTGCGAGCCTCCCTAATGATGTGCGTACGCACGATGCGGGGAAGCGTGGCAGATTCTGCAGGGGTAACAACCGCGACAAATCGATTATTTGGCGCGGATTTTCTTCCGCCGACCAGAAGGTTTCTTCGTTACGTCCGTGATGCCAACTTTGAAATAAGCGGCAGCGATTTCGTGGGCATCGAAGCCATCCTCAGGACGGCGGCGCGCCTTGCCATAGTGCTCTCGCCAAACTTCTCGTATTAGCGGCACTGCTAATCGGGCCATACGCATTTTGGAGCTATAATCATAGTGTTCAGAAGAACTATATTTGGGCCGACGTGGATATTTCTCGCCGCGTTTTAGCGGCCGTGGATTTATGTGAGGGCACCATTCAGGCTTCGCCAGCCGACGCAGTTTAGTTACGTCACCACTTTCAGCTTCTTCTAAGGCCTCCTGTTCTATCAGGTCCCTAAGGTTTGTGCTGGCTGACAATAGTTCCTTTCGTCGCGCACGGAGGGCTTCCTCAATTTGATAAAATACCCAGTCGCGCATCGCTTCCTTTTCGCTCTGGTTCCGTGCGTCCCATCGCGGCTTAGGCATCCACGGCAACCACTTTCTAGCCATGTAGTGCGACCATTCGCGTCGCTGAGATTTCGGCAACGCTCAGTAAGTCTGTGAGTAAGTCGGCGCAGACCATACGACCTCACTCTCCCTTGATGCCGGCGGTTTTGATCACGCCTGCCCATTTCTCCAGATCCTTGGTGATGAGCTCGCCGAACCGATTGGGGTCGAGCGCAAACGGCGTGACCTGCTGCTCAGTAAGCAGCTTGACCACCTGCGGGTCATGCATGATCGCGAGCGTCTCCTGGGACAGCCGCTCCACGATCTCCTTCGGCGTCCGCGCCGGCGCTACGATGCCGACCCACGGCGCCATTTCGAATCCCTTAACCGTTTCGGCGACCGCCGGCAGGTCGGGGAGCGCCGGCATGCGCTTGGGCTCGGCCACCGCCAGCGCCACCAATTGCCCGGCTTGAACGCTTTGCAGCAGCGTCTGAACGTTGTTGAATCCCATTTGCACTTCGCCGCCGATCAGCGCCAGCGACGCGGGCCCCGTGCCCTTGTAAGGCACGTGCAAGAGCTTCACGCCGGTGGCCTGGGAAAACAGCTCCATCGCCAGATGGCTGAAGTTTCCGACCCCGGCGGAGGCATAGGCCAGCGCCGCGGGCTTCGCCTTCGCGAGCGCGATCAGGTCCGACACCGAACGCGCCGGCACCGACGGATGCACGGCCAGCATCCCTGGAAAGCGCACCATCGTCGCAACCGGCACGAAGTCGCGCAGTGGAGCGTAAGG
>Ga0306925_10004284_pt1 | contig 12835 bp, 14 predicted proteins | sample flu12Cox44000176_FD_203755 | JGI IMG/M metagenome (GOLD analysis project Ga0306925, IMG submission 203755) | Lab enrichment of tropical soil microbial communities from Luquillo Experimental Forest, Puerto Rico - flux8day.12C.oxic.44.000.176 (v2)... | ecosystem: Environmental > Terrestrial >...
TTATGGCCCTATGGCGGAACTACTATACGCACTGGTCTTAGGAACCAGCGTCGAAAGACATGTGGGTGGAAATCCCTCTAGGGCTACCAATTTGCCGATACGCGAAGCGTGCTAGCTCGGATTTGTAACCCGAGCAGTCCGGAGCATTCCCGGATGTCGGCTCCATCTCATGGCGGGGAGGATCAGTATTCCGAAGGGTCTCATAAGCCTTTCTTACTGCGTGCGACTCGCAGCCCCGCAACCAAAGCGCCGGTAGTCTCGTAAAGAGCGAGATCTGTCTGTAGAACAGGCGAGCATCACTCCCACCTGGAGCGTTACCAGGACGGCGCACCATTTTCCTACCGCGAGCGGAGCTATTGAACCCCGTCGGCTGCAACCCGACGTTTGCTCGGTGAGATCCCGAGGCGGTAGTCCACTTTATGCCCTCGTAGCTCAATTACAAGAGCGCCGCACTTCTAATGCGGGAGATCCGGATGAGATTTCTGGCGGGGGTGCCACTTTGGGGGATCAGTGAGAGAATACGACACGACCGGCCTGCACCCGGTAGAGAACGGCGAGATACCGTTATCCTCCACCATTTTCCCGTAGCTGGAGCAGACCAGAGCGTCGGTTTGCGGAACCGAAGGCCCGCGAGTGCAATTCTCGCCGGGAAAGCCACTTTAATGGAAGGTGAAGTACTGCGTCGCGGTACCCCGTCTTGAAAACGGGTAGAACCTCGGGAGAGGTTTGGGAGAATGCCCTCCGCCTTCCGCCACTTTTATAAACGGGCACGAGGGAGGAAGTGAACCCACCTGGCTTGGGACCAGGAGATTAACCCGGAGCGTTACCGGGGTGCCCGACCATTTATTCCGGAGTAGTGTCAAAGTAGCACGGGCGCCTGTTAAGCGCTTTGTCATGGTGCGAGTCCATGTTCCGGAGCCTTTCAATGCCCCTCAACGCTAAGTCGCCGTGCGGCTGGTTTTTCAAATCAGTGTAACCGAGTGCGAGTCTCGGGAGGGGCGCCAATGTCCGCAAACGCTATCCAGTGCGCGGCCAGATTCTCAATCTGGTGTGAGTCGGTGCAAATCCGTCTGCGGATGCCAGTTTCAATGGGTCGCAAGCTCTAATAGTGGCAAGCATCCGGCTTTTAACCGGACGGACGGGGGGCAGTACCCCGGCGACTCACTATCCTTCCTTCGTCCAACAGCAGGACCCTCGCCCGATTAGCGAGTGATCAGGGTGCGAATCCTTGAGGAAGGACCATTTTCGGCCTGCAAACATTAAAGTGATGTAATCGCCTCTTAAGCGATAAAACAGGGCGCGATACCCTGTCGGGCCGCCATGCGCATGAAGTCCAACAGCATGGACGCTCGATTGTCAATCGAGAGATAAAGTCGGAGCGACACCGATCGTGCGCGCCACCTTTCGCTGCGTAGCGTATGCAGAAACGCGCCTCCCTGAAGAGGAGGAGAACCCAGTGCGACTCTGGGAGCAGCGGCCACTTTAAAAATGCGCCACTGGTGTTAATAGCGAGCATGCGAGTCTTCCAAACTTGCGGGGAGAGTGCAAGTCTCTCGTGGCGTACCATTTTGCCGTCGTCGTTCAATTAGCAGGACATCGCCCTCGTAACGCGATGATCCCGGTGCAACTCCGGGCGATGGCTCCATTTTTGCCGGGTCGTCTAAATAGTAGGACACGAAGCTCTGAACTTCGCAATCAACGTGCGAGTCGTTGTCCGGCAGCCAGTTGTGCCCGTAGCATAGAAGTAATGCCTCGGTTTGTGGAACCGACTAAGTCGGAGCGTTACCGACCGGGCACCCCATTAAAATGCCCTCGTCATCTAACAGATTCAGGATGCGACGCTTCGAACGTCGTCATGTGGGTGCAATTCCTGCCGGGGGTACCATCGGCTTGTAGCTCAACAGACTAGAGCGGCGCACTCCTAACGCGCAGGTTGAAGGTGCAATTCCTTCCGGGCCGACCATCTTCCCAATTGCTCTCTGGCGTAACAGTAGCGCGCCTGGCTTTGAACCAGTAGGACGCCGTGCGATTCGGTGGAGAGCAACCACGCCGCCAAAGCATAGATAGCGATGCTCCTGCTCGGTAAGCAGAGGAGGTCAGTGCATGTCTAACTGGTGGCTCCATTTTCGCTCCCGTAGCCCAATCTAGGAGAGGCCTCCGATTTAAAACCGGATCAGTGTCGATGCAACTTCGACCGGGTCATGGCGGTGTGGCGCAACTTAGCAGACGCGCTCAGCTCAAACCTGAGATTTTGCAGGTGCAAATCCTGTCGCCGCCACCAAAGGAAGGTTAACTGGACAAGCGTGCCAGGACTCTTTGCTAAAGAGATCGTTCCGCGTATGCGGGATGGGAAGCATGTTCTCAGCCTTCCGCCATTTTCCTCCTGCGTGACGTAATAGGAACGTTCCGGTCTTACAAACCGGCCTTCTCGGTGCAAATCCGAGCCGGGAGAATTTCCTTCCCTTCCGCCTGTGATGTAAAGAGCATCGTTCGCCTTATAAGCGAAAGGGGCCTAGATTTGGCCCGAGTGTCGGAGCGTTACCGGCCAGGCGGACCATTTTACAAAAAGCCAAAAAAGAACAGACTGTTATTTTCCAATGAGCAATCTCGACAAACAAGTGCTTGTTCTAAACCGAAGCTGGCAACCGATCAACGTGATGACGGTGCAAAAAGCCCTCTCAATGATGGCGGCCAACGCGGCAACCGCTTTTGATTTCTCGGGAGGAAACTTCGTCCCTGTGAAATGGAGTGATTGGCTCGGACTGCCCGTGCGCGCCGAGGACGATGGCATCAGAACGCCGTCGCGTGTTGTGCGCGTTCCTCGGGTGATCATCGCAGTCCAGTTTAACAAGGTCCCCCTGAAACGACCTCGGCTGACTCTGAAGCACCTCCGCGAGCGGGACAATCACAGGTGTGCTTACATTCAGCGTGTGCTGAAACCTGAGGAATGTTCAATGGAGCACGTGATCCCTCGGTCAAAGGGTGGCGCGACCGAATGGAAGAACGTGGTTTTGGCTGATAAGCCGATCAATAACATTCGGGGAAATAGGACCCTGAAAGAAGCCGGATTGACACTCAAAATTCAGCCGTTCGTTCCGGCAGCGCGACCGTTTCATGATAGTGTGCGCTTTAACTTAAAGTTTCCAGAATGGGAATTTTTCGTTAAAAAAGGATAGATGAAGCGACGAAGCAATCGGCGCTTTGTAGAAGACGCCCCTCCTTCGCTTTTGTTAGCAAATCCTCGGGCGTGCTAAGCCTGGAACACTGGAACACTTTCCACTCTGGATCCACGCCCCATTCTCGTTCTCCTCTCTTAACCGACCTGTCTCTCTTCGCCATCCTCAGGCAAGCGCATGAATTGCAGATTCCCGCTCACCTCCTAAGATGCCCTGGGATCGCGTTTGGTGAGGTGGCCGTTATCGTCCCTTTGTGTATGAGGCGAGACATGGACCTGCTCCGAGAGAACTATCGACTGGTACATCCGAATTGGCCGTACGTGGGGCGTTTGGCTACCGCTGGAGCCCCACGCGGAAGCATTGCTGGGGCATACGCAACGCCATGTCGTTGAGACGCCGCCAATAGCCCCAATGGCGGATAATTTCGGTCTCTTTCTAACTGCGCGAGGGGCGTGCGTACACGCGAGCCGAGCCGCTGTTTTGCCGTGCACTGGCGATTTGGGAAGAGGCGCTGGGCCCGGAAGACCCCGAGGTAGCCACGAGCCCCAACAACCTGGCAGAGCTCTACCGCTCTCAAATCAAGGCCAATACGCGAAGGCCGAGCCCCTTTACCAGCGGCGCTGGCGATTTTTGAAAAGGCGCTGGGCCCGGAGCACCCTTCGTCGCGCGGAGCCTCAAGCGGAACCCCAGACTACAAGAATCGGTGTTGCTAGGGCTTTGTTGCTTTGCGGGCACCTTGTTTGGAATCTGGAAGGCGCTGACCGGTTTCCTGTCGCGCATTCTGTGTGCGCAAGTATTGGCGCAGCTGTTCGATGTTGTCGGCGATCTTGCTTAGGTCAGCGCTGCTTTCCCGGAGCTGCTCCATTTCGCCCCGCAGTATCGACGGGAGTGTGTATCGACGGGGATCGCTTTTGAGTTTTGTCACGTCGAAGCCGGGTTCGAGGATATAGGTCGAGTGCGGAGCCATATCGGGTTCGAGCACGTAATAGGGGGTCGTAAAGGTGAAGGTGATGCCGCCCGGCAGCTTGTAAGGACCGTGCATAACGGCCGATCCTTTAAGCTCTTTAACTTTCCAACCAGCAGGCAGCTCGCCTAAGGTCGTAAGCGGATAAGGACATTGATAGGTCAGGCCGGATATCTGCGTTTGCTCGTCCGCGTAGCCAGAGCCGACTGGCGCCGCGGCCGCTGCAATGAATACAATCAAGAGCTTGATCATAGAAAATCAGGCAGGAAACGCACAGCTTTAGCTGTGGGAGGAATGCCGTTCCTGCGGACGGGTTGAAAAATTAAGGTGGTTCTAGTTAAGAGCTTAATGTCTTTTGGCCTCGCGTTCTGGCAAAGCCTTTTGCCTCCGAGATCGTGCAGGCTGATTCGATTCCCCATTGTTCCGCCTACGGTGCAGAGCCCGTGCTTGGGATGTTTAGCCAAAGATCCGCGTCTTAATCCCTTGCTCAGCGTCCCTCCATGACGGCGTCGCACATTTCCCTCGGAGGGGTTTTGGAGATGGAGCGCCCTGCGCCTGAACTGCAGGGGCTTGCAATGAACTAGCCGCGTGTTCTCGGGCCTTCCTGTGCTTCCCAGCGTATCCTTAGCCAACACCCACGAATCAACATTGTGAGCCTCAAAGCGAAGCGCCATCTTCTCTGGTGTCTTAAGCAGACCGAACCTCTGTCGAAGTTCCGCCGTCTCGTAACCCGCGCGCGTGGTCGGTTCACCCAGTTTGGATAACTCTGCGTAAAGCCACCGTTTCCCGGTCTCAAGTGGTGAAAACGACTTGTTCCATCGCGCTGATTTTCCGCGGGTCGTCGATGCTATATCTTCAACCGCGTACCCGGTTATAGGATACATGCACCGAAGGTGATCGACGACGCGCAGTTTAAGTTGCCAGCGCGCCTTTGTGCTCGGGGGAAACGCACACCTGGCTCTGTTCCTACGATTCGCTCTGCAAGGGGTGTTTCTGTCCCTGCGGGCTCGGCGCAGCATGCTCCGTGTTTCGACGGCCTCTTTGACCCAATCAACGCTGTCAGCCAAAACATTCAGATAAATGTGTGCCTTGCTCGCCACCGTGAACGCCTCCCTCTTACTGCCCGGATCGATTCCAACAACAACCTCCTGGTGCTTTCTTCCGCTCGGCTCGAACTTCAATCGAATACACCAAACCCCGTTCAGCCAAAACGGGGTTGCTTTATTTTGTTCTATCCAGCGCCGCGCACGGCTGGCGCATGTCCGCATTAACGGCTCACCGTCCTGAGCCAGAACCGGAACTACAGGATTTTGCGGTAAGCCAGTCCTGTATCTGTGTTTGCATTCCCTTCGCTGCTGACTCACAGAGCGAAGCGAAGCTAGGGAAGCACCCCGCCTATCTTTCGCTGTACCACCGGCAGTGAGTTCAGTTGACTTCAAGCGACCCGAGTTGCCTCGAATCTTGTCCAAGCTAGTCTCCGATTTAACTTCAGTTCGCATCGTTGGTCTCGCGCTCCCTCAAGCCCGTGTCTTTAGTCGTGGGTCATTGACTTCTCGGTCTCTCTAGTTACCTCGATTGGCGATTGCGGAATAGTGAGCACTTCGGCCGCGTTGGAGGCCGAAATTCTGGTTGTTGAAATCGAACGCGAGTCGGGCGGCAGCACCGAGCGAGGGATTACTTTTGAAAGCAGCGCGTTATAGCGATCGATTGTTTTTGCCGCAGCCACTCGCAGCTCGTCATCGGCTTGTTTCAGGCGAAGAATATCCTGCTCAATCTGGTAGAGCTCAGCGATATCGTCCTCAGTCATGTACATGCCGCCGCTTCGGAAGAACACGGGGATTTCTACCGCGATATCCTGCTGCGGATTGTCTTTAAACTTGAAGGTGTAGATGCTCTTAAGGTTAAGCTTTGTGAGCTCGCATTGGTCGACGGTGACTCCCTGATCTTTATCGCTGCCGTCAACACTCCCACCGAGATTCCCGGCGATTTGGGCATGTTTATCGCTCTTGTCCGGGTCGAGAACCGGCGTGGGCGAAACGTTCTGGGAAAGAGTCTCGCGCGCCGGCGGCGCGGAAATCGCCGTTTGATGGCGACCGACGGCAAGAGAGCCAAGAACTAGATAGCAAACCGGAAGGAGAACAACTGCTGCGATCACTAATACCCCGATTCTTTTGCCCCTATTGCTCCCGCTGTAGAGGGTCGGGGTTTGTTCAACGCTGGGCATAAACAATTTCACGGTTGCTTATGGTCGAGGAAGTGGAGATTGCTCTTAGTTTCCGGGCGACCATCAAAGTCTTGTTGTAGCCCGAGGACTTGCAGCTTGCCTGTATTTGATTTGGAATTGGTTGGCGTTACGGCCGCGGCTGGCATCGGCCGCGCTCCAGAGCCGGAAAAATCCAAAAGCGTCGAAGGCCGCTGTGACGCAGCCGGCGTTTTCCCAGGGTTAGCCGCCGTCTGCGCTGATTCGTTCAGAATCACCGGTCTTGAACGGAGCTCGGATTGAGGCGTTTGAGAGGGCGACGTCTTGGGAAGCGCTTGGGTCGGTTCGGGCGATGGGCCAGGGGATGAGCCGGGCGAGCGTCGACTAAAAATGGTTGCCAGATTTGCTGATGTCTTCGAATCCTTGGGCGATGGGTCTTCGCCCTCCGCGGCAGGCGGCGACTCTTCCGGAAGCGGGGGTTGGGGCATGGCTTCAATCCCCAGCGACCCTCCGGGCGTCGGCGAGGAGGCCAGGCGCACTGGAGCACGCTCTTTTTTGTCAGATCTATTATCCAGAAAAAATTCGACATCGACGGTCCCGGACTCCTCCAGCGTCGGGGATGGATCCGCTTTGATTTTGTAAAAGTCGGCCGGTAACGGCGGGTTGCTAAATACCGGCGGCGCGACGCCGCAAAAGAAAGCGACAATTTCTTTTGGGTTTTCGTGCACTGGCGATTCCTGTACATCGCCGTCCGTCCAGGTGACGTTCAAGGAAGGGTTATTGAGGTCCGGCACCGATACCTGAAAGCGGCCGCGCGGATGCAATGTCACGTTCTGGCCGAGGATCCAAAAACTTGCGTCGGTCTTGGCAACAATTTCAAGTTCGGTCAACCCTCCTTGCGTAAGCGAGGTAAATACGCGCACCTCGCCGCCGCCTGAAATTGAGACGTCTTGAGGGTTACCCATTCCAATCGTCGTCGAGCGTCCCGAATCCATGAAAACGAGGCTGCCGAAAATGATCTTAAACTGCGCTGCAGACGCGCTTCCCAAGCAAAGGAGTAGCAGCATCGACGCTGGCAAGTGTTTCCATGAAAATGCAGTCATTAAAGGTGGTTGGAGGAGAAAGGCCTGGGTCAGGCGGAGGCCACTTGTTTAGCTGCTGCCGTTTTCGTGAGTGCCGATGACGTCGAGGAACGGACCGCTGCGCCAGCGCAGACTGAAGCGGGAAATTAGTTCGTCGCAGAACAGTTCCATTTCGACAAAACTTAAACCGTGTTCCAGACAATAGGCTTCGGCCAGGTCGCGCCGTTTGCTCCGGATAGCGACTTGCGCGGGCATTGGCAGACCTGAATCAATGCCCTCCAGGATCGTGTGCGCACTCAGAGGCGACGCATCCCAGGTCTCTTCAATTTGGTTGTAGCGCGCCTCAAGCTGAGAATAGAGCTCTTCTTCGGTGAGACCTCGGCGAAGCCCGTACAGAATCGCCAAAACCTCGAGCACAGAGTTAGGGACAAATCGGTGAAAATCCACGCCTAAGATGGCATAGCGACGAAGCGCCCTAGCCGCCACCCTCTCGAGAAACACTTGTCAAAGCCGGTTTTAGTCGGGTGTTCTCTCGGGCAAGTCTGACCTCTTGCGAGAGCGCGCGCTAGAGCGGCTTGGAACAAGGGGAAGGAACGTATCTTTCTCGGGGATGCGGGGAAGAACGAGTCATGAAGAGCAGGTTTTCATTTTCGCGCACACGCGATGACACTTTTGAGTTAACCCTGACGTTTCCGGCGGAGCACTGCAGAATCGTTACGCGGCAGAACAAGTTATACTTCGATGGTGGGGAAGGGACGGTGATTGGACCGCTTGAAGACCAACATCTTGAACAGTTGTTTGGTAGCAATCATGGCGAAGGAGAGGAATCGAAGGCGCCGAAATCCTGGAATAGCGGAAATCGTCCTGAGACTTGCCAGCGGTCCAAGGGTCAGTCGTGACGCTAACGCCCTTCAGACGAGAGTCGTCCTTGCAAAAAGCTTATGAAGCTATTTCTCTCTCCCATTTTGTCTCCTTTCATATCCACACATGTGCGTAGTTGATTAGGATTCGCGCTATGCTGGCGAGGACCGGTTGAGAAGCCGCTCTTGGCTGCTCGAAACTGGTTTGAACGAACTCATTTGTTCGATCAGCGGCTTAAACAGTAAAACGAGACATTCTGCGCGCGGCCCGTTGAGCGGCATGCTTGGAATCTGGTCATTTCGTAGTTCAGGGATTTCATTCCTCATTGGCGTAATCGGTTGAAGATGAGTATCGCGAGCTGATTCGAGGCGCTCGATCGCTCGCGCCAAATTAGTTCGCCTTGCTAGATCTCGATCTCATCGCGGGGGATAAGGAAAGCTGATTTGGGCCGTGGAGCGGTCCTGGGTTGTCAACGGGTGAGCTCGGTGTGCGCGTGGATCGGTTCTCTCTAAAGCGTATCTCGTAGCGGCAACTATGAGAATCATCGCTGTTTGTGAAGTAATTAAAGAGGGCAAGGCGCGCCTGATTGGAGTGGTGTCCGCGGAGGGAGAGTTGGTCCTTCCCATGTTTGGAGTCGGCGGACGCTCTGGGCGACTGATCGTTTGGGGCGCACTGCGACAGATTGGTAAGGAGCTTTCCCTAGTCGTGTCTCATACCAGCCCAACAGGGCTGTCCGGGAAAGCCATCGTGTTCGGTCGTTTCACGCAGAACAAAATTGAGGGCACGAATCTACGAATAGAAGGCGGGTCAACCAAGGATGGCGAGTTTTATGGGACACTGGTCGGAGTTGCCAAAGGAGAACTTGTTTTGGTCGACGAATCGATTGGATCTGTAGAATCGCTTACTGCCGATTCACAGGAGGTTCACGCGCCTTCCGCAACTTCTAAAGCCGAGAATGAAATTAGAATCTTGAGTAAACCTCCAACGGAGCCGTTTCCGGTCGATAACAACCGCGTGCCTGGCCTTTCCGTGAATTCCACAGATCTCGTGCAAGACCGAAAACTTGATGGGACGGAGGATGGCTCGGCGGGCCGACTAGTCTTCTAGGAATCAAAAGAGGGTTATAACAAAATGAGAGCGGTGTTTTTACCGAATAACATTCTTAAATTGATCAGAAAGGAAGACCGCAAGGCTCTCGGTAAAGCCGGGTTGACCCAGGAAGAGATTGATGATTCGATCGAGACCAAAGAAGAGCTGAAACACCAAAAGATGCTGTGCGCGTGGCTGGATCAACACGAAATTCCGTATTTCTGGAGCCGGAGTGATAAGCCTACCCGAAGTAAACTTGGGACACCGGATTTTTGTATTGTCGCTGGCCTGCGGGCACTGGTTCTTGAGATCAAAGGTCCCAAAGGCGTGCTTTCACCTGAACAGAAGGAATTTGCCCGTCGGCTCGAGGGAGTCGATACCCCTCTTCGCATAAGCCGATCATTCCAAGAGTCTCTGCGCATCATCAAAGAGTGGATCAAAGGCTAAAGAGGTCACGGTCCCCGAGAGAGCCTTCGAGAACAAACTTGTTTGTCTTTTCAACGTCCCCTTGCTGTTTATTGCCTTGCTGACTATACCCTCCGAATTCCAGAGGCGTGTATGGCTGACAACCCTTATATCGCGACCGATCCGGTGGCAATCATGGCGCTCAACAACGCAGTCGCCGATATGGGGCGACTCAAGAGCATCAGCGCTCTGCTTTTCGATGGGCCTCCGGGCACCGGAAAGAGTTTCTTAGCTGAGTACGTTGCGAGACTTTTGGAAGCGCGTTTTATTCGTTTCCAGATCTTTGAAGGTTGCGACCGCGGGGACCTTATCCTGGAGCGAGGCATCTTGGATCGGGCCGGCAGACCAACTAAGGGCGTCCTTTTGGAAGCCATTGAAAGCTCTCTTCAACAGGCCACCGTTTTGCTACTGGACGAGATCGATAAGGCCCATCCCAGCTTTGACGGTCTGCTTTTGAATTTTCTTAACGACGCCGAGATCTATGTGCCGCAGCTTGGGAAGGTCTTCCGAGCCAATAACGGGCAGCTTTTGATCCTTATCACAAAGAACGACCAACGCGACGTTGCTCGCGCGCTTATGGACCGGTGTCGGGTAACCTACATGGCTTGGCCAAGCATGGATACCGAGACCACGATCCTGCAGAGTTATTGGCCTTTCCTGACGACCGAAGGCGCGAAAGCGCTACTGGGTATTCCCCACCGGCTGCGGATTGACCCCTCAATTCGCAAAAAACCTTCGACGCGTATCATGGTGCGGCTCGTTTCCGATATGATGGAGGTAATCGCTCAGACCGATGATCTAAATATCGGTCGATACTACATCGCGCAGATTACGACGATTCCGCAAGATCAGGAGGCAGTGACCAAAATGTACAACCCTCTGGCGCTTGGCCGCGAATTGCGTGAAGCCCTTTCGCCACTGCTCGAAAAGTACACCCCAAAAGAAGGCCGAACCCGGATTCCGGTACCCAACTCAATAAGACATGGACCAACCCGAAAAGAACGCGCAATTTCGTCGCCGGTGGCTTAGCCAGTTTCTGTTGGTCCTTACCGTCGGGGCCTGGTTTTTCCTATTCTGGCAATGGGGAGGTTTCGCTGAGAGTCTGGTCCGCCATGGAAATGGGAATGAGTGGCTTGTCCAAACGTACCGAGCGCTGTCGCTCGAGAAATATTGGCCGACTTTCTTTAGCAATTTCCCAAGTTACGGACCATTGGGTGTCGTGCGCTGGGCTTTGGGACTTTTGCCGGCGGCCATCGTGCTCGCGTTTATCAGCTTGACCGTCTTGCGCACCCTCTTCGCGCTTTTCTTAAGCCCACCAAAGCGGAGCATTATCGACCACGAAGGCTACGATCTTCGAACCAAGGGAACGGATCTGCCGCCGATCGAACATCTTAACCATGCGCTGGCGGTCTGCCCGGACTACGATCGAGCGCTGCTAGTGGAAGACCTTTTCCTCGGGGACGTGCCGCTCGAGGCTCCGGCCCAGTCAATGGTGACGATCAAGGAGGAAGGTCATGGGCAGCGAAGCGACCGGGCATGAAGCACATCTCTGGAAAAGAAAACAAAACAGGCGGATTGAACTCTGGCGCTTTTTGACTAGGTGACCCTTGACCAGGAAAAAGAATTTCTTACTTGCGCTTGGAGCAACGCTCGGGCCGGTCGTACTCAGCCATGTTGCGCCGCGCTCGATCAGTTGTACACTGCTTGCGTTCAGGGTGGGCTTGGGCCGCCACCTGTTGCTGGAATGATTGTTGCCCAATGTCTGCACGTCGATTGTCCGGTCCCGCTATATCCCGTCGGCGAGCTCATGAGCCTTTTGACCGAGTATCCTTCCCTCACTTCTTTGCTCCGCCGTTACGGCTGGGAGCGTGGCCGGGGACCGCTTTCGGCTCTGGAAGGCGAAAGCCTGCGGCAGGGCGCAAATGCCTACCGCTACGCGATGCGTGAGATCGCCTTTGATACGCTCTACTCCGTTTTGTTGGAAGGTAGCGGAAGCGAATCGCTTTTGGACCAGTTGACGACAGAGGATAGCCAGCAGCTTGAGACTGATGCCTGGTTTCTATCCGCGTACGCAGAAGCAAGGCACGGTCGGCGCCCTTATTTTAAAGTCGAAGATTTTGGGGCGATTGAAGCTCCCCAACTGGTTGCAGCCGTGCGCGCGGCCTGTGAAGCGTTAGCCAAGGGCAAAATGCTCATAGCGCAGGAACCGCTATTTGTGCCGCTGACGGGATTGGAGCACAGAGCTGGTCGGGAGGTCGCGCCGAACGAACGGGAGCCCTTTGACTTTGCAAAGCGTCCAATGAAAATGTTCTCCGAAATAGTGAAATCCAAAACCAGCTTCTTGTTGCCGCCCGAGAAACGCTCCAGCATGTGATTCTAGTCGTCGCTCCTGAAGTTTAGTGTTTATGCAGCCCTTTAGGTTGACAATGCTGGAATTTGCTCGATTCCAAGGAGGAAAAACGAGGACCTATCCAGAAGTTAAAGGGTTTTTTGAAGAAAAGCTGCCCCAGTGGCTGGATACCCTCACGCCAAGAATTATCAATGCGCCATCCTGGTATTGGGCGCAGAAAGTGCTTTCCGTAGGCGTCATCGAAGGTGTTTTGTCTAATCAGATTCTGAGTGACATCGGTCAGAAACCGGATCTTACGTTCGCCACTTTGGAAAGCCAGATGGGGCAGTTGCTAGAATTTGATGTCCCCACCTTTTACGTATCTAAAGAGGTCTTGCTTGCCGCTCTGAGAACCGATGTACAGGTCGATTTGCTTGTGGATTCTATCCTGTTTCCCTTTCCCGCACTCGTGTTCATGCTGCCTAGAAACAGTATTCGACATCCGACTGAGGGCGAGTGCCCTTTTATCATTGTGTCACGATTCGAGAAGGGACAGACCGGCTCGCTTCCACTTAAAGGTATCACAATCAGCCGGCAAACCACTGAGGACGCGATCTGTGTCAGTACTTACCTCCCAGAGGCCCGCCGCTGCTATCATAAGGGGATTGG
>Ga0306925_10004285_pt1 | contig 12830 bp, 7 predicted proteins | sample flu12Cox44000176_FD_203755 | JGI IMG/M metagenome (GOLD analysis project Ga0306925, IMG submission 203755) | Lab enrichment of tropical soil microbial communities from Luquillo Experimental Forest, Puerto Rico - flux8day.12C.oxic.44.000.176 (v2)... | ecosystem: Environmental > Terrestrial > Soil...
TGTGTCGCGCGTCGGGTGATGAGGTACACGGTGCCCAGTACGAGCGAGCCGCTGTCTCAGTCAACCCGAGTCGGCAACACATTCACATGCATTGATCCCAGCTGCGGCATCATTCGGCCGACTGACGGCGGTAGATCCTCGGTAGCCGAGTCCGATTCACTGCGTGTTCGGACCGCTGTAAATTCCGGCCGCGGCGGCAACAGGCAGCAGCCGCTTCGCTTCCACGAAACCGATGTAGCGGGTGAGGAAGTCCATCAATGGCGCCGAAAACATGCCATTGTGGCCAGTGATGACGCGGGGGTCTGCCGAGGCCACGATGAGCGCCTGCCGCGGAATCGCGCCACTCAAGGGGCGAATCACCACGTCCGCAAACACCGTTCGGGATGAGAGATCGTACTCCCCAATCTTCTGCACGACCGTAGGGCTGAATGTTTTGGCCGACAAAGAATCCGACTCTGCCGAAGCCGGCTTCGAGTCCCAGTCGTACCAAGTCAACTCACATTCATGGTGATCGGCACAGGCTGGCTCCGGCGCGTGTTTCTCGGTTTTGCCCGTGAGTTTCACCGTGAAATCAACCGGCTCCAGGCGATGCGTGATCTGCTCCTCGTACACACCGAGCGCCTGGCGCTGCATTTCACGCTCGCGGGCATCATCGAGGCCCGGTTTACCCGTGAACCACTCGCCCAGGAGTCGTCCGATGCGAAACAGGCTATGACGCGGCACATCATCGTCGGCTGACACGGTGAGCATCACTGGCGCTTGGCCCTGGGCATAATTCTGACTTAGCCCGAGCGCGTGCAAGCGCTGGTAAGCCGCGGCCTCCGTGGCTGGGTTGATAAGCACGACCAGATCGCCGAATCCCCGCAGCCTGCTGGACAGCTGCGTTCCACTCGCAGGTTTGGGTGATTTGCGCAGATAGCCCGGGCCGGTGCCCGCCTGCATACTCGCATCGGTCAGGCTGTGCTCGAGAAAGGATGAAGTTGCTCGAAGCACGACTTGGCCTCCGAAGCTGTGACCGATCGTCACAAGTCCCAACAAGTTTGGCCGCTTCCCCGCTTGGGGGTGTTCGGCGAGAGACTCCTCCTCGTGTGTTTCATAGAAGTCTTTGAGACGGACCAGAAATTCCTCGAAGTCCGTCTCCCCAACGCGCTCGGCCGCAGCCTTCCGTCCCCAGAATGTCAGATAGTCCAGGAGCCCGGGGAGCGAGCGGCCCCGCCAGCCAAGATAAATCCCTAGCACTTGGACCGGTCTAAGCTCTGCAACCTTGACGCCGTGAAGTGCGGCACGTGCATCCCGGTACATATCCTGGGAGAGCTCCGCTTTGAGGTTCTTGAGAACTCTCTTGAATCCCTCGATGTTGTCATCGCAGCACTCACTTGAGTGGTGCCAGCCGGCAACGAATATCAGGACGATGGTGTCCCGGTCTGCGACGGACACACGCACCGCTTCGAACGCATCTGTCGCCTGCGCCGGATCCCACAGCCATCCGTAATCGTCCGCCTCTACGAAACGCAGGTCGTAGTCATCGGTGTGCACCAGCGCCTTGTCGCCCAGCCGGAACGCTTTGTGTTGGTAATTCGAGCAGCTCCACGTGCTGACCAGAATCAGCACCCCGAGGACCAACCGGAGCGCCCCGCCGAGCGCTGCCCGGCCCAGCCGCCATGGCCAGCCTCTGCTGGAATCTGAGACCCAGAATTTCATACCCTGCCGTGACCCGGGAGCGGTTGCATACACGCTGCGGGTGATTCTGCCGGGCTATTGGATTGCCGGGTCTTCATTGGGCAGTGTCATCGACTGCCAATTGCTTGAAAAAATACCTGCCCAATAAGTGACCATTTCGGGATTTCTGATTACCACACTGGCGTCTCGGTTGGTATCGACGCCTTCAGTGGACCAGTTCTGGCTGCCGATCACGACGGTGTGATCGTCGATGATCATCCCCTTGTTGTGCACATGTGCCTGCCTGAGGATCTTTGTGCCGTCGAGACCGCCGGTCTTCTGAAGTTGCTCGATCATCGAGGAGGTCACCCGCGAATCGACGATGATACGCACGTCGACTCCGTTGCTTGTAAGAACGCGCAGCGCATCCAGGAACTTCTCGAGGATGCTGCGCTTCGCGACTGGCAGGTTCGCGACGTCCTGGACGAATTTCGAGCTGGGCTTGATGTATTGAGTTTGCATCCAGAATCGGCTCTTCGCACTCTGGATGAGGGGAAGAATGACGTCTCCAAAGTTGTCAGGAGTGACCGCCGGCTGAATGGTCATTGCACCCGAGAAGCTCTTGGCCGCGAAGAACTTGGGAAAGTGTTTGCCGGTCGAATTACCATTCCCCTTCAATACCGGAGCCGCCGCCGCCTGTTGGCCAGGAAGTGCCTGCTTCAGGTCCCTCAAGATCAAGTTCTCGAATGTCGCGGCCAGCGCCGGACTCTCGATGATCACATGCCAATCACGATCGCTGACGCTCGCCGTATTCGCATCCTTGGCGCTCGGCTTGTCGATGGGATCGAAGTCCGGCTGGTTGGTTGTATTGAAGTTCCCGCTAGACAAAAAGAATACCGAGCTGTCCGCGACTGCGACCTTGATGTGATAGGCCGCTGGAAACAGGTGTATGTTGTTGTGTTTGTCGGCCGCCTCAGCCGCCCAGGCAAAATTCAAGCCCTTGCCGACGGCGGTTTCGAGCTGAGCCTGAGTCGCGTCGTTGGTCTGCTCTCGTGCCGTGGTGTCATAGTCGGGATCATCGAGCACTAGATTCAGCGTCTTCCCCTTCATGGTTGCGGTCACGGCGGAAACGATGTGCGGCGCCGTGAATTCGAACATTCCCACCGTCAACTTGTCGTTGACCGACCTTAAGAAGGGTTCCAGATTGGGCCACCCAGCGTCGGGACTGGCAAAGCAAGTGACTTTGGCCGAGGAGACTGGCTTGAGCTGGTTAGCAGTCAGTTTCTGGTACGTGCTCTTCGTCACTGCTCCGTCCGGGCGCCGTTTTCGCACCCGGGCCACCGCCTTGTCGACCTTGGGGCCGATCAGCTCTCCTTTAAGGTTGCGCTCACGCGCAAAATTTGGGGTTTGTAACTCGACCGGTACATTGCCCCGCGGCACTCGCAGCAACTCTTGCGCAAAACCTTCGGGATCCACGGTGCGCAAGGCCTCCGTACTGCTCAAGGGCCGGACATCCACCGGTATGCCACCGACCGAGGGAGGGAGCTTCTCCTTAGGCGGAAGGTCCGCGATCTTGCGCCGCACGGTCGCGACGATCGCTGGGTCCTTGGTCAACATGCCGTTCGAAATACGCAGTCCGGGACGTACCGATACCACACCGGGCTTTGCGAATTTCTTCAAGTGTTTACGAATGACGCTGTCTATAGCCGCATCCGTCAGGGGAGTCTTATGCTTCTTGGTTGCCATACAAAATCTCCAGGAACCTCTCGCCAAGAGTTTTCAAACTTATCTCTCGAAAACTGAAGCCTTCGCTACCGTCTGGCTCGTTCAGGACATCTTTTCGGCCCGAAACTGATTGGCCAGTTGTTGAATGTGGACGCAGGCGGCCTTTGCCGGATCGGGCAGAGACTGCTTAAGAAGCGAGACTGCAATCTGCGACAGCTCCTGGAGGCGCTCTTGGCACAGGATGCGTGCATTGTCGGCAGCGGCCGGCAACATCACGTGGCGCGTAAGGCCAAAGCCCGGGCCCGCCGTCCGGCCGCGGTACCGTTCGCCTGCCGGCATCAGCATCAGCCCTTCGCCCAGCGGCAACAACACGCGCGGCATGAAATCGATCGCCACCTTGCAGAACTTACTCACGATAGCTTCGATTCCGGTGTTCTCGACCTCGAAGCTCCAGGCCAGCATGCGCAGCATGAGCCCATAGGCGGAATCGAATAGGCCAGCCGCCTGTTGTGTGAGCGGCTGCTCGATGGGATTTGCCGATGCACCATAGCCACGTCCGAGGCCGGAGTAAGGATTCACGAGGGCGGGCCGTGCTGGAGCGAAATTCGCACCGTGCGACTTGGAATCCAAGAACTCCTTGAGAATTGAAACGAAGGCACCGAAGTGCGAGTCCTCGCGATCCCTCGAGGTGCCTTCACCCTGATGGGTGATGGTATGAACGGCCCTGAGTGCTGTATCCCTATCGGTGACCGCGATGAGGTCGGGAAAATGCACTAGATCGCGTGTCATCTGCTGCGCGGGTGAGCCAATGAAGAGCTCCTCGTGAGGAATGCTCTTGAAACCGGATTCGATCAGGGCGTAGAGCTCGCCGATGGATCCAAACTCGATGTCGGCGGCGTCCTCGCCAGGAACGGCCAGGAGCATACGCAGTTCATGCTCGGCGTTAAGCGCCGACGGACGTTCGTACACGATGAAGCGGCGCAGACATTCCATCCCGAATGGCTCGAGGGCCAGCCGAGCATTTAGAGGATAGTACTTCGAGTCCTGCGGAAAGTTCGGGCGCAGATAGTAAGGTGTCCCGCCGATGGCGGTAGTCAGGTTCCAAACCAGGGCGAGGTGCAGCATCTCCTGCGAGGCGATGAAATAAATCTGCGCGGCCCAGCGCCGCACCATCTGTTGTTCCTGCCAGGTCATACCTCCCTCGGACAGGTCCCGTTTCAGCGAGAAACCGGCGTAGAGATACGAACAGGCGATACCGTGCTCGAGTTCTGCTGCTTCACACAGGAGCTTCAGCAGATCGCTACGCGATCTGATCGCTTTCATGATCGCGCCCGGGCGCTGCGCCTGCCCAACTGACCTGCAATGGTCTTGGCGGCCCGCAACGCCAGCGCCGCCACGGTCAGGGTGGGATTCGGGCTGCCGACTGTGGGAAACACGGACGATCCCACAATGAAGAGATTTTTGTGATCATGGCATCGCAACTCCTCATCGACCACCGACTGCTTGGGATCGGCCCCCATGCGGCACGTGCCCATGATGTGACCGGCACCGTCGAAGGCCTTGTCGTCGGTGCCGAGGTCTATTTCGGTGGCTTGGATCCGCTGGAACATGTCGGCCATGACGCGATTGGCGCGGGACAGACCGCGATAGCTGTAGTCCGGCGGCGTAAAGGTGATCTTCGGATGTGGAATGCCGAGCGCATCCCGGGTCGTCGACAGTTCGACTCGATTGTTGAAGTCGGGCGCGACCTCGACTGAGCAGCTGAGGCGCAGCTGTCTAGGGACGCGATCGATCAGCCCGGCCTGCAACGCGGCTCCGATCTTCTTTTGCTTCATCACCAGGTCGATGATTTCGGCGTAGGGTGCGTTCTTGCGCAACCAGCCATCGTTGTTGAGCGACAAACGAAATCCCGCCTGCTTACGGCGGAAGTCCCCGTCCCGGAAGGACTCGATGCCCGAGGTGGACGGCGGTCCTCGGAAGGGATAGAGATTCTCCGGCGCAAGCCCGAAGGTGCTCTTTGACAAGTGATCCATGAGATAGCGACCCACCGCGCCGCTCTTGTTGGCGAGCTTCGACATCAGCAGCAATTTTGGGGTCTCGATGGCGTGGGCGGCCAGCACCACCAGTCGAGCCGTGACCGTCCGCTGCTCGCCGCCCCAGGTAATGAACTGCACCGCGTGCACGGAGCCGTCCTTGCCGGCTGTCAACCCATTGACGACGCAACGCTCCCAGAGCAACGCGCCTGCGGCCGTTGCCTTACCGACGTGCACCGAGCCATCGTATTTTGCACCGATGGGACAGATGGGAACGCATATCGAGTTGCCGGCGCAGGGCGGTCGTCCGTCGTAGAGTTGTGAATTGCGGGCGGATGGTGTGCTGCGCACGCGATATTCGATCTTCTCGAACTTCTTGCCGTCGAGGCGCGCTGCGATCCACTGATCCGAGTAACTCGGCCAGATCATGCTCATGGGAAAGGGCTGGCTGCGCGGCGAATTGAACAGGTTGTTCCATTGCGCGTGATCCCCGGCCACGCCGAGTTCGCGCTCGGCTTCGCAATACCAGGGCTCGAGATCGTCGTAATCGATCGGCCAATCGACCATGTCTGCCGGGAAGTCACGGCCGCCTCCGTACAGCGACTTCATCTTGAAGTCAGAACGCAGCATGCGGGGCGTATGCCCTAACCAATGCCAGGTGGACCCGCCGGTGCGTCGTTCGTAGTTGCTCTTGTACTGGGTGTGGGGCGGCGGCGGCTGGTCGTAGTAGTCGGGTGAACTGTCGGAGGTCGGCGCCATCTTGTCGGCTTCCGCATTCACGTAGGGACTGTGTGGATTCTTGATGGCGGCGGTGGCATATGCGCCGACCATCTGGGCGCGCGGCGGATTCCGCGAGCCTGCTTCGAGGATGACCACCCGGGCGCCCGCCTGTGCCAACCGATAGGCCGTGATCGCGCCCGCCACTCCGGAGCCGACCACGACGATGTCGAAATCCTGGGTCACATCGGCGTTCCGTTAGGCTCGTTGTCCGGGCGGTAGCGCCAGTGCCCGAAATATCCGCCGGATAACCCAGGAGGATGGGCGCCTAAAATGTGCCATACCAGTCCACCGAAATAGGTCTGCTCGCTCCCAAAGCGCAAAACCAACGGATCCGACACGGTGTCGCGAAGTGCCGAGGTGTACCAAAGCAGCACGATTTGGCAGAGAGTCGATCGAAGTGCGGCGTCCGACACCATCTTTCGCTCGACTTCCGCGAGTGAGTGCCTCGGGAGCCTCTCGAACCGCTTCAGTACCTCCTGGATCGGCGGTACCAGGGGCGTGCTCAGCAATCGGACGAGGTGCGCCCTGCCCTGCTCCACGTCAAGTTCGCAGCCCGTCAGGATCTCGGACAGCTTGATGAACTGATCCAATGTCTTGTCGGGTACGCTCTCGTTCATCGGCCCGACCATCCCCGCGCAAAACTTAAGCTCCACCGTCGAAGGAGAGTCATCACTTCAGTTCGTCGCCCAGCGCATAGGACACGATGTCCTTCAGCTTGAAGTTCGGGTTCGAGGGATGCCACTTGGGATCCTGCGACACGAGTGAGCTGCGATCACCGGACAGAATGCCCAGGAAGACTTCGGCGACGATGCGGCCACCTACTGGACCCAGTTGCGGCGTGGTGATTTGCTTCCGCGCTCCGGAGATCGGGATGTCCACCGCGATTTGGTGGGCGGCAGCTTCGGCAAGGACGTAGGTCCAGAGCGGGCAGTTTCCGGCGAACGCTTCGCCCGCCACCTTGACGATCGGACCCTTGACATCACCTTTTTCAGGTTTGTCAACTGCCTTGCCGATGACGATGTCGTTATCGCTCATCACCGGGACGCCCATGGCCTTGGCCACCGATTGCCCCGAAGGCAAACCCAGCCGAAAGCCTCGTTCGAGATTACGCAGCGCCAAGGAGTGAGGTTGATCCTGAACGATTTTTGGCGGCAGCTCAAATAGCTCACCTACCAATGACGTATCGATGCGGTAGGCAAACTGCAGTCGACGTTGCTTCGCCTTGTCGTCACCGTCGAAGGCGCGGGTATCGACGTCGATGAACCGTCCCCAGTCGATTGCCCGACCCGCCGCTACCGGCTGAAAGCCCGTCAGGCCTGGGTCTCCGTTCTTCTTCGGAAAGATGGCGATCAGGTTTTTCGGGTCATCGTTCAGGCGATACCCCGGCCGAATCATGGAATGACCCAAGCGGTAGGCGGCCACCGAAAACTCTACCGGCATGAATGGAAAGTTGTGCCAATGGAAGAAACGGAGCTTGCGCGGGTCGAAATGACCATCGGTCTTCAGGTCCTGCAAGACCGAATCCTTGATGATGCGAGGCAGGAAGTCGTTGAGGATCACGTACTGGTAGTGAAAGCGAGTCAGGCGCTGAATCCCAGACAGATCGAGCTTGGGATTATCCTGGCAGAGCCGATTGTGAAATCGCTGAAACAGGCCTTGGAGCTGAGAAACGATGGCGTTCTCATCGTTCCTAGGGTCGCCGATCAGGGCGTGATCATTGAACCGCGGCAAATCCTTCGCATCTGCCACCCCCTTGCCGGTCAGGGGACCGCCCAAGGCCAAACGCTTACCATCATCCTGGTACATGTAGGGCTGGTCGCCCGGCCCACGCCCATACAGATTGTCGAGGTCGAATGCCGGCGTGCGGAAGTCGACCAGTCCATCCGGATCAGCCGCCTTGGTCAGCAGGCTCACGGGATCGAAGGTTAGATCGTGATCGACGAACTGTCCGAAATAGGTGTAGAGCGCCGGAATCCCGCTTTCCTCGGGATCGGGACCGTCAGAGGGATCATCAGCTGGCAATCCGACCATGTTCTTACCCAGGACGCTCAGATTTTCCAGACTCTCACCATCGTCGGCGCCGTACCTGGCGGGAGGAAGATGGCGGAACATGCGCCCGAAACGACCTTGCGAGAGCGGCGATCGGGCTGCACTGGTAAGCCCCCGTGGTAATGCTCCGTGACTCCTCTTCATTGCTTTGCCCTCGTTAGTAACGACCGTATTCAAGGTCTTTTGACACGAACATCCATCTTCCCGCGAGATCTACCCGCTCCTTCGACTACCGCGCGAGCGTAATGCTGTTGCTCCTCAACGCTGAAGAGACACTGGGTTCTTATCAACTCATACGCTGCACGGTTAGCCGCGCCAGTTGAGTCAGCCTGAGTTACATCCACGTGGGACTGACATCTTTGCGTGCGCGCCGGCATAGTGCGGCGCACCACGCCAGGGGTGCATCTGCCCGGTACCGCCAGCGCACGGATAAATGCTTCTCCAATGCATTCTGTCTCAGACCCGGGATTTATCTCGCCGCTCCGGAGAAAGGGGCCCCATAGTTGCGACAGTGATTTACGTACTGCGCCCCTAGCACTTTGCGTTCGACCGATGCGCAGGCGGCGGGGGCTAATGGTCGATGATTCATCGGAAGCCGGTTGCGTCGTCGATCATCGCTTCGCCTCGATGTACGACAGCGTCACGACCAATCAATGACTCATCCGGTCAGTCGGCGCACCTCTGCCAGGACCCATCCGGACCGACCATCCAGACACCGGATTCCTTGAGCTCGCCATCTTCGCCATAGCGCTTGATTGATAGGACCGGCGTGCCGCGCTCGCGCGATAACGGCAGGCTCATGTCTGCGGTGAAGAGCCATTCCTGCATATCACAGGCCCAGCAGGCCCAGACTCGCCCCTCCTCCATGGCCTGCAGCAAAATGCGCCGGAGCGGCGCCATCACGGCACTAGGATCGCGGATCTGAAAAGAGTCTTTCGGTACCACATTGCTGCGCGTTATGTAGGCATCTAATAGCCTCTCCAGAAGAAAAGGCTGTTGGATCGTGCGTAGGCGCTTCGTTTCCATGGCACAGTCACTACCGGGCTGCCGGCGAATCATCTGCGCCACGAATTGCACACCGGGGTAAAGCGGTGAGCGGGGCTATTGCGGCAGAGGTATCGTGGTGGCGATCTTCACTATCGCAGGGTGGCGGCTCGGCGGTGGGGACGGAAGCGCCGCCACCGAGACCTGAAACGCCGCCCATAGCGCCGGATCGGACGACCGCTCGCGCAACGCCATCGACCGCATTGCCACGCCCAGCGCCGCCTCCGGGCGCATCGAGTCGCGCAGCATATGCTGGTAAAACTCTGTCATCACTCGCGCACCAATCTCATCGGGGACAGGCCAAAGCGACGCCACGACCGCTCGTGCACCGCGTGCAAGCATAGTGGAGCTCATGCCCACGAGACCCTCACCGCGAACTTCCGTGCCGAGTGCGGTTTCACATGCGCTGAGCACCGCGACCTCCGCCCTCAATGTCTGGAGAGACATGTCCGCAACGCGTACTGCACGATCGGCAACCGCCCCGTGAGCATCGTAGGAGCCGAGAATCAACGCGGACAACTCCGGGACTTGCGTATCCACGATGCCGTGGGTCGCAATGTGGATAAATCGGTATTGCGACCAGTCAAGGGCGAGCAGTCGCTCACGTGTAGCATCAACGCCGATCAGTTCATCGACATCCGCCGGCGCAAATTGCGCCGAAATCCCGGCGGCCTCTTCGGCCGAGAATCGAAGCCGTTGATAGTCGCGGCGGACTGGGTCGGGAGCATTATGCGTCGGTGTTGCCGTCACTGCGTTCCTGGCTGGTGCGAGCCGCGGGTCATCCGGCTGGTAGACCGGATCGGCCACGAGCAGGATCTTCCCGCTTTCGTGCGGTGGTGCCTGAGCGCGGCTCGGATCGAGCATCCATGCCGCTGGCGTGACGGCAACATCGTGTTGCAGCACAACAAACGATTGCCGTTCGGCATCCCTGATTTGCAGGGCTGCGAAGGGGACGTAGTCAAGGGCGCCATCCGGTATCACCACCCAATCGTGTACGTGCGACAACCACGGCTCGAGAGGCTCAATGATTTCCCTATATAAAGAGTGAGCGTCGCGAAGGCGACGCTCGACCGGCGTATCGACAAGGCGCGTGAGCGAATCGTGGAACGCGGCTGCCTGGTCTGTGATGGCGCTCGGAGACGACAGGCGGATCCAGCGAATTTCTTCCGTCAACACTACCCATGCATAGGCAGACTCGGACCCAAGCCAGTACGACACCAATGCTGTATCGGGGGTCAGGGACAGGGCGCTCGTCATTGAGCGGCCGATTCGGGCTGGCGAGCTGTTGGCGATGGCGCGCCTCGCGATGAGCGTGTTGACCGTGTCCACCTCTCTCCGAAGCTCTGCGATGTCCGCAACCAGGCGCCGTACCCGGGGATCATTCGCTCCCGAACGCTCAATTCGAGCGTCCAGGGCAAATCGACGGGCGGAGAGTTCGCGATAGAGCTGCTCCCGGCGGCGAAGCTCGGATGCGAGTACCCGCCGCACCTCAGGTGAATAATTCTGGGCAGCAATGTCAGCAAACGAGCGCGCCCGCGAGGCGTCCGCGGTGATAAAAGCAGCCGTCGCGAGAGTCCTGGCCTGGCTGTCCCGACCTACACCCAGTGCGTGCTCATACTCTTCGCGGAGCAACTCCAGTTTGAGGTCGTATGCCGGCCGCAGCGGCGCTTGCAGTTGAGTCCGCAGCTCGGGGTTGGCGGTCTGCAGGCGCACCGCGTCGGATTGTCCCAGTGCTCGATCGACCGCGGCGAGCGCAGCGTGAGATTGGCCCGCCTGTCGCAGTGCTCTCGCGAGCTCAAGGTTCGCGTCGAATTCCTCCATGACGCTACCAAACGTGTGCAAACGTGGCCGAGCCGCGGCGAGATCCGCCAGCGCTTGTTTTGGCTGTCCTGTGTTGCGAAGCAGCGCCGCGCGCTGCAGGAGCGCTTCTGCTTGGATGAGTGGTTCGGACTTGGCGGATCTTGAGACAACGTCATCGAGCAGCGCTTTTGCTTCCTCCGGATGGCTGGCGGCGGCAGTGTGTACGGCCTGTTGAATCTTGATGCGTGCGATGGTTGAGGGTGCAATCGCAAGGCTGACGGCTTCCCGATCGAACGCGAGTGCCTGCTCCACCCTGCCCTGCTCGGCATCGATGGTGGCAAGCGCGCGCAGACTCGCCATGCGGCCACGGCCATCGAGGGCCACCGTGCGAATTGCGAGCGAGCGTTCGAGAAACTCGCGGGCGCGCTGCCGATCGCCGAGCGCGTAATAGTTCACCCCAATTCCGTAGAGGCAATATGCCTCGTCGCGCGGAAACTGGACCTTTTGCGTGAAGGCCAGCGCGCGATCATAGAGCCGCAGCGACTCGTCGAAGTGCCCGACTGCATAGTCTGCAAGCGCGGTGTTGGTCATCACTCCCACGTAGAGACTGGGATAGGGCTCCGGACCGATGTCGGTGAGTGCGCGCTCGAACCAGTGCAGCGCTTCAGGTAGACGCCCGAGCCCCCACAAACACAGCGCCCGGTTCTGCCATGCCTGAGCACGTCGGGTTGTCTCGTGTATGGATCCAAATAAGCGACTCGAGGCGGCGGAAGTCGTGACGCATTCCCAGTAGCTACCCTCATTTAGATAGGTCAGTGCAATGTTCGTGAGCTGCAGGCCCGCGTCATAACGTTCGCTCCGCTCCAGGTGGAAGTGAACTAATCTCTGCAACAACTCGCGCGCGCGGACCAGGTGTTCACTCGGACTGGTTCTACGTCCCGCGACGGTTGGCCCGACCGGGGCCGTAGCGCCGATCTCGATCCACGCCGCGGCGAGCAGCGCCTCGGCACGCGCCCTGCGGTACGGATCGTCGAGCGCGAGCGCCCTGGCAGCCGCCTGGGCCCAGTCCGCTGCCTGGGCCCAGGCTTGCAGATCGAAGTACTCGACGCCTGCAAGGGCGAGCGCCGTCTGGCCACGAAGCGTCTGGTCGTTGGCCCCGCTGAGTGCCTCCTCGGCGGCCGAATAGGCCTGCGCCGCCCGCAAGAACGCCTCGCGTGCGTTGCCCGCCGTGGAAGTTGAGCGATTCCTTGAAGCTTCCCCTGCAGCTGCGTAGGCCGCATCGGCCTGGGCGAGCGCCTTTACGATCGCAATGCAATCAGGGCGCGCCCCAAATGTCGCGAGATCAAAGACTTGAACGGTTGCGGTGCCAGCAGCCCCCGCGTGTTCCTTGCCCGTGACGCGGACGAGGAGCGTGGGCGAGTCCCGCACCGTTACCACGAGTCGACGGGTTCCTGTCCGTCGTTCGGGATGGTCAGCACGGGCAATGATCTGATTCCTCGAGTCGAGAACGTCGACGAACGCATCGTTGTCGCGCTCATCGACCTGGATCAGGTATGTGCGGCCCGGAACGACGAGAACATGGGCTGCCGCGGACTCCGTTCCGAGGGTTCTCAGATGCGCCGGGGCGACTGCGGGAGCGCCAAATGCGCTGGTGCAGGAAAGGTTAGCAGCGACCCCCGGCAGCGCCCAGCCCGCCAGGACAATCGTTGCCGCAAGATGCCAGCCGACAGGGTGAGCAAG
>Ga0306925_10004286_pt1 | contig 12827 bp, 17 predicted proteins | sample flu12Cox44000176_FD_203755 | JGI IMG/M metagenome (GOLD analysis project Ga0306925, IMG submission 203755) | Lab enrichment of tropical soil microbial communities from Luquillo Experimental Forest, Puerto Rico - flux8day.12C.oxic.44.000.176 (v2)... | ecosystem: Environmental > Terrestrial >...
ATCATAAAAAAGACTACAGCGCGTCGTGTCGGCGATAGTCTGTATTTCAGAATACCGCTGAACTATTGGCGCAAGCATAACCTGAAACCAGGGGATGCATTCTTCCGGATTCCCAAGGAAGGTGCAGTCATTCTCAAAAGGATCACACCGGAAATAGTTGCTGATCTTAGCGACGGGGTGGAATCCGTGGAGGGTGCATAAAATGGGCCACCGCTGGATGCTACAGCGATGGCCCTGGAGGTCCTACAGCAGTTCTCCCGACATAAACGCCAGGGAATTGATGAGAAACACGAGGGCTAGTATACGAAAATACCATACCACCAATAGGTTATTCGTCCAAGCCAAAAGGATAATCAGTGACCTCTAATAAGCATCGGAAACTACGATGGATGATCCAAATAAACTGGCCTCCGCCGGTGGCACGGCGAAGGCCAGGAGCTACGATGGTGGTGACGATGTAAATCGTCGCCAGTATAGTAGCGCAAAAAGCACGGGGACACAAGTAGGGAGTGCTATTGAACGACTATGTATTGAAACTGTCAGCTTTCTCGAACAACTTAGACCAAATGGTCCATGGGTATTAACAGCAATTTTGCCGGATGGAGGCGCTGCCACTATCACCGTAACTACACATACTGCCGCAGAGGTTGACGCCTTTCTGTGCGAGCACAACGGCAAGCGGAACCTCTACTATTCAACGAACCCCACTAAAACGGCGATGACCAAAAAGGCGGCGAAGACGGATATCGCCGCTGTCGAGTATCTGCTCGCGGACCTCGATCCAGCCGACGGCGAGACGCCCGAAGCTGCGAAGGCGCGCTATCTTGGGCAGCTTAATGGCCCGTTCGAGCCCAAGCCCACTGCGATAGTGGATTCGGGCAACGGCATTCAGTGCCTGTGGCGATTAGCCCAACGAATTGAATTGTCGGCCGACGGGGCGAACATAATCGAGGATGTCGAGGCACGCAGCGCGGCACTCATGTTCCGACTAGGAGCCAAGCCTGGCACTCAGAACATCGATCGTATCCTGCGATTACCGGGCACCACCAACTTGCCGACCAAGGCGAAGCGCGAGAGAGGTCGCGTCGAATGCCCAACCAAGCTGGTCAGTTTCAACGGGCCTAGTTATTCCCTCGACGCATTCCCGCTGCCGGAGCAAAGCAAACCCGGCAGTCCCGAGGACGGCGGACAACACGAGCGCCAAGAAATAGGTGAGGATAGGCTAGAGCGGATTATCCGTGATGGCGAGAGCGGTGAATGGAAAGGTGATCGAAACCGTGCTGTGTGGTGGGTCATTTGCGAAATGTTGCGACACGCCTATGCGGATAGGACGATTGTATCCACAATACTTGACCGCAACAATAAGATTTCGGACCACATTTATGATCAAAAGGGTCAGGAGCCACGGAAATATGCTCAACGACAAGTAGCCGAGGCCAAGGCGAAAATTAAACCAACTGCCGACAATGGAAAGGTTAGAGTATTACCTGAATCTCAGTGGTTGGGCGAGCGATTAGTTGCCGCCCCTCCTGCTCTCATCAAAGGCGTGCTTCCACAAACTGGCGTGGCGATAATCGGCGGGCAGTCCGGCGGCGGCAAAACCTTCCACGCAATCCATCTCGCCACTCGTCTCATCCCGGACTGCGAGCAAAGCTTCTACATCGACCGCTATCGCATCAAGCGCCACGGCGCGTGCTGTATCTAGTACTCGAGGGCAAGCCCGCCTTCCATATGCGCGTCACCGCAGCATTCAACGCCGTGCTCAACAAGCAGATGCAGCTGGGGGAACGGTCGAGACTGCCGTTTTCTTGGAACACCTTCGAGCCAAACCTATTTAAGGAAGGCGCAGGGGCGCTGATCAAACTGGTGGAGCGTGACGCGGCGAAAATGAAACACGAATACGGGGTTGATCTGGTAGCCGTCTTTCTCGACACAATGGGACTGGCCGCTTGCTACGAAAACGAGGACAAAGCTGCCCAGGTGCAGAGGGTTGTCTCCGGACTGAATCAATTGAGTGACGCTACAGGCGCACTGGTTATCGGAGTGGACCATTACGGCAAGGATCAGCAAGCCGGGCTTCGCGGCAGTAGCGCGAAACGCGGGCATGTTGAAACCATACTCGCGTGTTTGGTTGATAAGGATAAGAATGACAAAACAACAAACCATCATCTGAAGTTTGAAAAGATCCGCGATGGCGAAGAGGGCCGCATCGTTCCCTATCGATTAAAGCCCGTGAATTGTGGTGTGGACGAGGATGGCGACCCAATTTCCACCTGCATCATTCAGTGGGAGCCTGAACGGCCGCTGTATCAACGGCGGCCTCCATCGAGGCCCAAGACAGATGTCACGCTGGACAGGGCTATCAGCGAGGTGAGGTTGCCCGCTGACCCGGATGCCCTGAAGGCGGCGTTTTATAAGTTTCATGGTGGGAACAATCACGCAGCGAACACGGCTTGGCACAGAGCAGTCAAGGCCGAGGGGTTGGGCCTGATCGACGGCAAGTTTGATCACGTACCTTGAGTGCTCAGTATGGGGTTTCGCGGCACAATTCGCGGCACAGGCACAACAGGCACATGTGCTTCTTGTGCCGCATGTGCTCAAGGCACAACAGGCACACACCCCTAAGGGGGTGTGCTGCATGTGCCGCATGCGGTGTGCTGCTATTCAACACCGCGGCGGCCCGGCTCGTGCGGCGGCGCCACCACCGGCACGGAAAGCGCTGCGGGTGACACGTGGCGAAGGGGGCTAGGCTGTTGCTATAATGTTCCTTACGCGATCGGATCGCGCCATCGGGCACGCAGCCATGGCACGCATCGAGAAGACGGTTTTTATCAGCTATCGCCGCACCGACGAGTCTTGGGCGCTGGCAATTTTCCAGGACCTTACCCAGCATGGCTACGACGTATTCATCGACTACGATGGCATCGCCAGCGGGAGTTTCGAGACTGCCATATTGGAGAACATAAAAGCGCGGGCACACTTTCTTGTCCTGCTGACTCCCACCGCACTGGAGCGTTGCGGCGATCCAAAGGACTGGATGCGCCGTGAGATTGAGGCTGCGCTCGATAGCCAACGCAATATCGTGCCGCTGATGTTGGCGGGCTTCAACTTCGGCACACCTGCTGTCACTGGTCAGCTTACTGGGAAACTGGCGGCACTTAAGGAGTACAACGGATTAGAAATCCCAAAGGGCTATTTTTCGCCGGCCATGGAGCGTCTACGTAACAAGTTTCTGAGTGTCTCGCTTGATACGGTACTGCACCCGGCATCCCTCTCGGCTCTACAGGCCGCCACAGAACAGAAGGACAAGGCGACGATGGCGCTCGGGGATGCGTTGCATCAGCCATGGCAATCGTCGGAAGAACGCCGGAAGCAGGAAGAGGCCGCAGCCCAGCACCGAGCTGAGAAGCAGCGCCGCCGACAAGAAGCCGAAGACAGACGCCGTGTAGACGAGGCCGAGGCGGAGCGGCGCAGGCTCGAAGAAGAAGAAGAAGCAAAATTGGCCACAAAGGAAGAACAGCGCCGAGCGCAACCGGAGAAGGAGCGCAAGCGAGAGGAAGCCGCCGCAAATGCACGCGCCCAAGCGCAACGCGAGGCGGAAGAGCAGGCGCGCCGTGACAAGGAACAGGCACGACTTACGGCAATTGCCGGACTGTCTCCCGAACAAATCGCCAAAGCCGAGGAGCTGGCCAACTGGGATTTCATCAAAGACAGCACCAATGAGCAGGACTTTCGCGATCATCTGGCGCGCTTCCCCGGCGGCATCTGCGAACGCATGACGCGGCAGAAGCTCGCAAACCTGACGTGGCGCAAACTTGGTGAAGCCCGGGATAAGCGAGCACTTGAGTCCTATTTGGAGGAGTTTCCAGAAAGCCCACAATCGAATGAGGCGAAGGAGCGACTCGCTGCGTTCAACCGCACAGGTGCTACGAAGAATCGATCGTCGCAGCGAGTTGAGTCACAAAAGGTCTGGCGTCCAGTTTCTGCATTGCTCACTGTAGGCATGCTCGTCGTTTCGGCGATTAGCTTTTCGTTGCTGGTCAAATACGCACAGTCAATTTCGCCGCCAACCGCCGTGACGCCGAGGGTGGAGCAGCCGGATGCGACCGGCGCGGACAAGGCCAAAACCGCGGAGCCGGAAAAGCAGGAGCCGATCGAGCAGCTGCTCGCCAAGGCCGACGTCGCCCGCGGCGGCGAGAACGCGGCCAAGAAATGCCAGTTCTGCCACACCTTCACCAAAGGCGGGCGCAACCTGGTCGGCCCCAATCTGTGGGGCGTGGTCGGCCGTCCGAAGGCGTCGGAGGCGGGGTTCAACTATTCCGCCGCGATGAAGGCGAAGGGCGGCAATTGGACTATCGACGACCTCAACCAGTACATTACCAATTCGCGCGGCTTTATTCCCGGCACCAACATGGCCTTCGCCGGCATCCTGCGCCGCGACGAGCGCGCCGACGTCATCGCCTATCTCAACACGCTCTCCGACAACCCGGCCCCGCTGCCCACGGCGCCACCCATCTCGCCGCCCACGCGCCCCTCGGACACGCGGGCAAAATAGCCGGGGCGTGCGCGAGGTTCGTGCCCGAGCGACCAACACACGCTTGCTCAGGGCAAAATTTGCGCGTACAATTTTAGCCAGCAAGAACTCTATCAAACCCAATAAACTATTGGGTATTGAATGGCCCTTAGCAGTACATCTTTTGTGAATGGTCAAATAGGTAATCCGAACGGCCGACCGCTCGACAGCCGGAATAGACGAACGAAAGAAATCATTGAACAGATAATCAAATCCAATAACAAAGACCCTTTAATCACGCTTTCTGAAATCAGTTCTTCAGACCCAGATTCAGCTATTCGTGCAGCGGCCGCGAACATGCTCGCTCCGTATATGCACAGCAAGATGCAGAGCACTCCTGCTCCCAGGTTCGTCGAAGAATCATTCGACATCCCAACATTCACTCACCTTAGCGATGCCGAACAATTCCTTGCCCGAATAGCTGCATTGGTCTCAAGCGGCTCGCTCGATATCCAAACTGCGCTGGAGCTTTCCACGCTCGCCAAGAACTGGATCGACGCTCAATACGCCCGCGAAGAACTCGCCATCAAACAGTACAACGCCGGATCCACCGAGCATGAGCAAACCATCCGCATCGAAGGCGGTCTCCCGGCACTCCCCGGCACGAACATTACGATGCCGACACTCGACGCTAAGCCGGCGACCAACGGTCACGCTGCTCTGGCCGTACCTACCGATGCTGTGCCGGCGATTGAATCTGCTTCGACTTCGTCGAACGAAGCCGCCACTCCGAACGGCCCCACCAACGGCCAAGGCTCTACATGACCGGCGCGGTATGTGTGCCGGTAATGACTTTCTAAGTGACTGCGATAATTAATGATTTAACGCGACTCACTCGACTGACTTACGGGAGGACTTACATGGCAAACGCGGATCAGTCCCCATCCGAGGCCCTTGGCCCATCGCCTACGCATCATTCCTATGACGCCCCCGGCCTTACGCCCCGAGCCTTCCTGCTTGCCGTAATGCACGACCGCCATGCTCCTATCCGTGATCGCATCAAAGCTGCGTCCACACTCTTAAGACTCTATCCGCATGACTGGGATCCTCCAGCATTCACGTATCGCATAGGCGGAATCCCTGCCTGCTCCTTATCCACGGCGTCATCGTCAGCAATCGAAAGAACAAAAAATCACAGTCATTTCTCCGCGGTCGCTCATAAAGCTCCCAGCCACATGACGGACGACCCCCGGTCGCCAAATATTGACGAGATCATTAACGACATCAAAACCGGCAACCATCCCGAACCCACCCTCTGCACTATCTGCGGCCACTACATGCCCTATCCGTGCTCCACCTCCAAAACCCCTATAAACTGAGAGAAAACCTTATGCCCTCAATCTCAGCACTATCCGAGGCTCACCTGCCCACGCTTGAAGAGATCCTGCATCGCGATCCATTCGAGCTCGTCGATAGTCCGTGGGGCACGATCGAAGCGTGGCGAGCCAGTACCCTCAGCACCGGCACGATGGGAGCACTCGCCCAGGTCGCCGCCATCGTGAGGAACGATGCCGCCGAACTTGAACAAAAGACCATAGCGTTCGATGCAAAGAAGGCCTCTGTTTTGAGGACAGTGAACAAGCTGCTCAGCTTCATGAGTCGTGTCGATGCTTTAACCAGTCGTGTTGAAGCCTTGGAGGCAAAGCGCCGTGCCGACGAAGAAGAACAACGCTAGTTTGAAGAACCCATAGACCTTCCGCCCGATATTGCCGAGTGTCAGGCGTCATCGCCTCCGCGAAAGATTGAAGACGAAGCGCCACCTCCATCCGGTGAACTTCATGCACTGCCTCCATCCGAGGAACCTGCACCTTCACCAGAACTCGAAGATGAAGTTGGCGATCTGCCCGAAGAACTCGCAGAACCTCCAGACCCGGTTCCTGCCCCCTCTGGCCGCGTTTACCCATAGCCCATCGCCATTTCACTTAACAAGGAATGAGTCATGGCCAGTCCGCAACAGCATTTTGAAGCGAGCCGTAAGTGGCAGGAACACTATCAAAGAGAAGTTGAAGACATTGGCTTGAACATTCCGCCGCCGACGTTAGGCCAGTCCACGAATAATTATCGACGGGAGATGATGAGGCTATTGAAGAAAACCTTTATTCCGCCAACTCACGATTTATACAAAGTCAATATGCGTGGACTTCCTGCCGATGTCCTGGAAGGATTTGAACAGATGCTCCTCCCGGCCTGCAGAACTGAAGCCTTTAATCCACTCACTGTGCCACGAGGCGAAATTCGCGAAGTTGTGAAAACCGACGTGAACGGTTTAAAGGTTCGACATTTTATCGGCCAGGATCACTTTACCAAATTCATGATGCGCCCTGGTCGTCGCGTCGTTAGCTTTCGCACGGATCACGGCTATGTCGATGCCTCTGGGCGAGGCTTACGATGAGCCACAAGCTCAATCCGCTTCCGGCAGATTTTAGCGGACCACCACAGACCGCTGAGCCGGGGCCTTTTATCCGAATGGAGCACTGAAGGTATGAAAGCTAATCTCTAGTGCTCTTTAGCCCCCGGCCTAGGATGCGCACCTGAACGCGCGCCGGACTTGGCCGGGGGCGGCCATTTGCGCTTAGTGAAGCCATGGCGCACCGGCCCGGGCGCGGTTTTGCTAAATTGCCCGTAGCTGCGTACTTGCCGCCACAGCCGTAGCCGCTGGTGCGTTTTTACGGGGCTGGCGGGTGTTGCGCATAGGGTGGCGCATCAATGCGCATGGGTGCCCGTTTAAATGGCTCGGATGTAATCTCAAAAATTCTGGAAACTCCTCCTCGACTGTCAGCGTTTGGCCCTGCGACGTTTCTTGGATTATGCATTAGGATGAGATGCTGACGGCAGAAATCTTGAACTTCGACATCTCACTTTGTAATACGGTGACGCGATAAGATTTATCCGCGAGCAGGTCGATGTAGGGCATCAGCCATAATGACATGAGTAAAAGACAGGGGTAGGGAGGGATGCAGTGGATTTCGAAGATTCAATCAAAGAAGCGGCACATCGGGCTGATGTGGCCACACGAGAGGCGATGGCCGCTTACGGAGACGAAACCGTTGACTACGAGCCCGTTATTACAGGCGGACTAGCAACCTCATTAAGAACTGCGCTGAATGGGCAGATTCAAGATCTAACATGGTCGGCTCACGTCCTTAAGAGCGGGACAGGATCGGGACGGGAAGAAACGAGAACCGGTGCCGATTTATTAATTCACGTGCAGTTTGACACTCCCCGTCTGAAATATTCCAAGGGCGTATTGGTACAGGCAAAACGTGTTGAGCCAGCAGCAAAGATGACGCGTGACCAATACAAAGAACTGGTCGATCAATGCAATAAGATGCTGGATATTACGGCATCATCATTCGTGTTCGATTACGCCAAAGTTGGGATGAGATGCGCTCCTGCCTCACTGGTTATTGATTCAGATATGAGGGAATTGTATAGCCAATGCGCCTGGACCCCCTATCGCTTCTTTTTGGAGTTGTTCCGCTCGCCCATTGGCGATCCAAAAATAACTAGCGCGAAAGTGCGCGATCTTGTCGTTCCGGATAAGTTGGAACTCAAGGCATCAAGAGGGCTATGACTGATCTCCGTTAAATGGGCGGGTCACAATCGTTGGCCCGAGCCCGGAGGATTGATCATGGTTGCCTCCTCGGGCTGTCAGCGTTTGGCACTGCGATGCTTCTTGGATTTCTTGGGAGTTTTGTGAACAGCAAAGTTTTCCAGCTTTGCACCCGCTTTCAGCTTCTCCCGCAGCCAGACGGGCTGTGCGCCTCTTCCTGCCCACGTGTTGCCTGATCTATCACGGTATTTGACTGGGGCTTTCCGACCCTTAAGCGAACTTCCCCCGCCCCGGAATGCGGGTGCACGGCCTAACCTTGAAAGCTGGTCTTGCAACTCTTTGGCTCTACGGCTGAGAGCTTTTTCTACCTCATCCCGAAGCTTTAACAAGCCATCGATAGACACTGAGCTAAGATTCGGCATTGGCATTGGCGTCTCCTCAAAAGGCCAATGTAGACCAGATTGCTCCCAAAAGCTAACTGGAGTTTTGACTTGGCCGTGCAGCGATGTTTGAGCTAGGCTAGCCGTTAGCCTTCGGCGGACACTGCCCAATCTGGATAGGCAAAACTATTCGCACGATACTTGCACGGTGAATTTCTATCTCCGTAGCTCACATAGAAATCTGATTGACGTATCGAATGCCACTTTCCAGCGCGAACCCGAATTTCAGTCTTTCATCATATCCTGCCCTGTATCCAGCTACAACAGCGGCGCCTCGTTCGTCTGGAGTTCCGTGGTGTTCTATGTCGTCTAAGTAATCACCAAAGCCAAATTGGGTAAGAGCGAACGTTGCCGCAGGATAATTCGGGTGCTGAAGCCTCCTTATCCCTGCAAAATAACCGGAAAGAAAATCTGCGTGCAGCTCAAGTCTCTTTACACGCCCATTCGAGCCTACAAGGCGGCTGTATATACCGTACTTGTATTGCGCGATATGACCGAATTCATGGGCACACACTGAAACAATTCCGATCTCTGGATGCTCGCGGCTTGACATTATCTTCCGGAACAATTTCCTCCCAAACAATACGTCGCCGTCTGACCGGCCCATCCTCCGCGTGTGAGACGCAAACGCGTTTGGGGAACCCGGCTCACTACAGAACGCGAAGCCAGGCAACACGAAGAAACGAGCGCTTAGGAATGCAAGCGTCTCAGCCAATGCTCTATCAAAATCCTGGTCGCCTGAACCTGTCTCGACAGAGTTGTATGAAAGCCAAACCTGCTCGGAACCGAGAAGCGCCTCGGACTGGTCGATGGTGATCAGGCAGCCTTCAAACGACGCTTGGCATCGGCTGCATTCCGGGTAGACGGCAATTGATGCCGCCCCTCCTATCAGCAATCGCCGTCGAGTAATCATGTGTGTCAATTACAAAGCATGGGAAATTTTTTACATGCTTCCGGCGTCCCAGCTGCGCTGGAAACCGGTCCGCCGGGGCCTGGCCTCGCTCCCGGTGTGGGCTGCTGCGGGGGCACTGGGGGTTGGTGCAAGGGAGGAATACTGGGCGAAGGACTTGTCAGCGCTGCAAGCTCCACCACAATGTAGCGCCGCAATTCCGCATTCGAAGGATCTAGAGCTATCGCCGCATCAAAATCGTTCTTTGCGACGTCAGAACGTCCCATCTTTGCGTAAGCACGTCCGCGGTCCAGGAGAATCCATGCGTCTGTTGGTGCTAATTTCCCAGCGGTCTCGTAGTCAACTAATGCGCGGTCGTACTGGCCCGCATCCCTCAGGGCATTTCCCCGGTCATGATACCGAAACTCGCGGGCTACGGGGTCTAGTCGGATCGCCTCGTTGAAATCTGCAATCGCGCGCGTTAGGTCTCCTGCACCTCGATAGGCCTCGGCGCGAGTTTGAAATCGGAAGGCGCGAGGAGTCGGGTCTAGTCGTATCGCTTCAGTGATGTCAGCGATTCCTTGTTGGTACTTGCCCTGCTGGGTGTAAAGCTCGCCTCGCTCCTGCCAGCGGTAGGGACGTTGTGGATCGAGCCGAAGCCCCGCACTTATATCCGAGATTGCTTGGTCGAGGTTTTCCTTGGCGGCCCATGCCAGTCCCCGGTTGTGGAAGGCTGCTGCGTGAACACGAGTGGAAGATCGGCTAAGCAGCCTGGAGCATGCTGTAATGCTGAGCTCAGGATCATGCTCGGCAAGTTCGCATTCCTTCCAGGTTCTGTCTTGCGCCAAGGCCGTGCCCATGGCCGACAAATTGACGATCACGAACGCGGCGCCCGCGACCATTGCGGAAGCGATCAGTTCCTTCACGTTGCTTTTCCTTCTTGGTCTGGTGTGCACTCTCTTTCAGGGACGAACTTGAGCGAGCCATCCCCGGTGGAGTCGCCATGCTTGTTGGTGGCCGCATTTCTTAGTCGCATTTGCCTCCACCCGGGATTTGTTACTCAGCGCCAAACATTTGTTCGTTGGTGCCAGAACGGTGTGGGACGCCCGCAAATTGCCAGGTCTTCCACCACTCCCAAGGCCAGCAGTCGTATGCCATCCGGGCGCCGACGAACGGACTGAGGAGCGTGACCGCGACGATCGTGAGGTCGTGGGTCATCGTGTCCTAACTGCAGAACTTGTTGCGGATCTGATCGAGCGCCATGAGGCGACGCCTGACGTGCTCTTCACCGCGGTTGTCCCAGATCCGCCAGGTGGCCCAGCACCTGCTCATGCCCTCTTGGCACATGGCGCCGTCACTCAGATTAGCCTCTGCTTGGATAGTGAAGTTGCGAAAGTTTGAACTATCTGAGATGACGAACTCACTGGCCGCTGGCATCTTGCGGAAGTTGACGACAGTAATCTTATGGCCGAAACCGTTCACGTTCGGCGAGACGAAGGGTTGATCAACCCTCACGACGCAAGGGTCGTCGGTCTTGCGGATACGAGTTGAGTCTTGCATCGCGTCGTCTACACTGCCGTCAGCGTTGAGCCAGTGCATGTACTTTCCTCCGCTCCAGAAGAACGTGAGGGCGTCGGCGATCGGATCGTATGCCTTCATCCCGGCCGCTTGTGCCGAGATCGTGAGTGCGGCAACTGCAGCCGCTATGAGCAATAAGCGTCTCATAGTTTACCTCCTGTTGAAGTTGAAGGCCCGGTCGATCGACGACCCGCTGAAGTTACCGTTGCGGCGGTAGTACGACGTCGTGCCGTTGCCGTTGTTGATGGCACTGCCGCTGAAGTGGCCATTTCGGTCGGTGTAGGTTTGCGTGCGACCGTAGTTGAACACGCTGCCTTGGTACTTGCCATCCGGTCCGTAGATGGGTGTCTGCTGCGCCATAGCTGGCGCTGGTCTCATCGCCATGAAGACGAAAAAGACCATGATGCAGAGCACCCCCATCAAGATTAGATACCCGATAGATTTCATTGTTTGCTCGCCTAGCAAGTTAGTGCGGAATGCACCGACCCCCCTGCAGCGCCAGCATTGGCGCTCAGTCATTCCTTAGTCGCTTTGCCCGCTGTCGGAGACTTGTTATTCTCCGCCAATCTTTTGTTCGCTCACTGCCATTGGTGGCGAGTGCCGCTGCCGGGGGTCAGAATGAGCAATGGGACCTCTTCAGCCTTGAAACCCGGGGAATTGGCATCAATTCCGATGGCGGGAGGCGGCCTTTCCCGCCTGGCTATCGCGCGCCTCCAAAGCGCCGGCGTGCCGGTGTCGCCTCTCCTCAGGCGTGTGGGAGTGACGCCGGAGCAGATCGCCGAACCGGAAGAGCGACTGAGTGTGCGAAGCCAAATCGCGCTTTTGGACGAGGCCGCGATTGCTCTGAAGGATGACTATCTTGGCTTCACGCTGGCTCGCGATTTCGATCCGCGCGACCTCGGGCTGCTTTACTACGTCATGGCGTCTTCGCAGACCTTAGGCGATGCACTAAAGCGGGTTGCTCGCTACAGCCAGATTACCAACGAGGCCCTCGTATTCGGATATCGAGAGGGAAACAGGCTCATTCTCAGTCTGGCTTACTCCGGCATTCCACGGCACTCAGACCGACATCAAATTGAATTTTGCATGTTCGGTGTATTACGAGTTTGCCGCAAGTTGACGGGGCAGAACCTGGTATCGCAACACTTCTGGATCTCTCATCACCGATCGGGGGCGAATTCTGAAATGGCGCGATTTGTCGGAACGAAAGTGGAGTTCGGTGCTGACAAAGACGAGTTTGCCCTAAACGTTGGCGCACGTGAGTTGCCGCTTATCCACTCTGATACTCATCTCAATGACCTCCTCCTGAAATATTGCGAAGCGGCGCTAGCCGACAGAAGAGGTGATACTAGCCAGTTGCGCACGAGGGTTGAGAACGCGATCTCGTCGGTGCTTCCCCATGGAAGAGTGCTCGTGGAAGACGTTGCCCGCAGCCTGGGAATGAGCGAGAGGACGCTTACGCGAAGGCTTTCGGACGAAGGGTTGAACTTCACTGAAATACTTCAGCAACTTCGGCGCGATCTGGCAGTTCGCTACCTCGATGACCGCAAACTGCATGTATCCAAGATTGCGTGGCTGCTCGGTTTTCATGAGGTGAGCGCATTCACGCATGCATGCAAGCGCTGGACCGGAAAGACGCCGAGCAAGATGCGAACGGCCGGCGGTTGTTGAGCAGGGCTAAGGCGCGCAATATCAGGCCGGGGGCTGAAACGCTGAAGGGCACCTCGAAAAATTCTTCTCGCCAAGTCGCTGCGAATCTGACTCGCTGATTGCAATGGGCCATGGGCGGATGGA
>Ga0306925_10004287_pt1 | contig 12826 bp, 14 predicted proteins | sample flu12Cox44000176_FD_203755 | JGI IMG/M metagenome (GOLD analysis project Ga0306925, IMG submission 203755) | Lab enrichment of tropical soil microbial communities from Luquillo Experimental Forest, Puerto Rico - flux8day.12C.oxic.44.000.176 (v2)... | ecosystem: Environmental > Terrestrial >...
CGGGTTCGGTCTGCCGCCATTTGAAGATCGCCGGTCGGGTTATCATTTCGCGATTGTTTCACGTCACCAGCCAGTAACCCTGAAAGTTGCAACACATCCGTTGAATCCAATCTCACTTTGGTCAAGCGAGACGACAAACGCCGAAGTATGCCAGTTGTTGCGTTGTGAAGATGTTCCATCTGAAGAAGCACGGTGGCCAGGCTGTGTTCACCGGAGACGAGGAGCGCGGTCTTGTCCCAATCACTGTATGGCTTGTCACGCTTTGATCGAGCCAATCAGTGTTACTGCCTGCAACCCCGGGTGGTTTTCCAATTAAGACGCGCTGGAGGTAGCGGGTCAAGCCAAGCAAGGCCGGTCTTTCAAAGTGATCTCAACAGGAATAAAAATCGGCCAGAGTTGACGAGAACGCAACCCTGACGGCATTGAGCACTGCCGCCAAATCGATGAATTCCTGTAGGACCGCTCCTTCAAGAGCGGGCAAATAGCCGGCTGCTGCAGCAGCCATTCCGATGACACTCACAATCATTCCGCCTAAAGCGCTCTGCAGGGCAATGCGCCGCATGCGATCGCTGATGTGAAACAGCTCATCGACTTTTTCCAATGATGTGGTGAGAACCACCGCCCCCGCAGCTTCTGAAGTGATATCACTGTTGGGTCCGAACGCAATGCCGACCGTAGCGGCCATAAGCGCTGGTGCGTCGTTGATACCATCGCCCAAGAATAATGTCTTGCAGCGTGCGGTCTCGGAAACAACAATTGCAACTTTTTGTTCAGGCGTCTGGCTGGATCGTACTTCTGCTATGCCAACTTCGCGAGCCAGGTATTGCACTTCCGACTCGCGATCCCCCGATACCAGCATCACCCTGTCTACCTGATGGCGTGGGCCCAAGTGCTCGAGAAAGGACTTACTCTCCTGGCGCGGAGCATCATGAAAACGAAACACTGCCGCGTAGATGTCTCCTATAAACACGAGGCATTCCAAGCCAGATGCAAGGGGAGGCAGCTGTAGGTTGGAGTCGCGGATCTTACTTCGTCCGGTGATTTTGACTGGCCGCCCGGCAACAATACCGTTCAAGCCTTCTCCAGGCCGCTCGCTCATTTGGGTAACGGGGTCCAGGTGTAAATTGGCTGCCTTCGCCGCAGCCAGAATAGCGCTGGCCAACGGGTGCTTAGAATACTGTTCGAGGCTGGCAGCCGCGCTCAGCACGACATTCTTGTCGAAACCGGGGGCACAAATGGTCTCAGTTAAAGTTGGCTTACCGTAAGTCAACGTCCCGGTCTTGTCGACGATTAGGGTACGGCAACTGGTGATTTGTTCCAGAATCGCCGGGTTCTTGATGATGATTCCGTGACGCGCAGAGAGTGAGATTGCTCCGATCACAGCCACTGGGATGGCGAGGAGTAAAGGACAGGGAGTCGCGATCACAATTACCGCGAGGAAGCGCGTTGCATCGCCAGAAACGATCCAGGCGAGCCCGGCCACAATGAGCGCGACGGGTGTGTACCATGCCCCTAAGCGGTCTCCCAGCCGTCGAAGCTGTGGCCGCTTTTCCTCTGTCGCCTGCATCACCTGCATGATCTTGGCGTATCGTGAGTCCACCGCGAGCGCTTCGGCCTCAATTGTGAGGGCTGTATCGCCATTGATTGCCCCCGACAAAACCTTTGATCCCGGAGTTTTGGCCATCTTGTAGGGCTCGCCCGTGAGATAGGACTCGTCCATGACTCCGTGCCCGTCGACGACCACTCCATCAACCGGGCAGATCTCGTGGGGGAAAACGATGAGCCGGTCTCCCACAGCAATCCGCTCGAGCTCGAGATCAACAACTTCCGGCCCGATCTTTCTGTGAGCTCGCTGGGGCATCCGCTTGGCCAGTGCATCGAGGACTGAAGAAGCCCTCCTTGTTGCATACTGCTCAAGCGCAGCCCCGCCCGAGAGCATCAGGACAATGATTGAACCCACCAGGTACTGGCGCAACAGGACAGCGCTAAGGATAGATACTCCCGCCAGCAAATCCGACCCAAAGTCTCGCACAAGCAGCCTGCGACTAAGCTGAATTAGTAATGGGACTCCCCCGATTACTAAGGTTGCATACAGAGGGAGAAGAGCCATCATCGGCTCTGCGTGTACCAGGTATCGCGCTATCAAATACAGGAATATGCCGGTGGCTGAGAGGGTAGCGATCAACGTTTCACGGGATAGCCGTACGGAGCTTGCTCGACCTACGTGAAATGGAGCCCGAGCCGCACGCAAGGAGGACGGTGCCGCGGCCATCTCGTCGGAGCGGGTCGTGTCGGCGTTCGGAGAAATTGCCGGGCTAGGAAGCATTCACAACCTTCAGTTTTGGCGCGCTATTAGGAAACGTTCCAGGGAAAGCATCACGTAACGCTTGTACCGGAGCCTCGGCGCGCTGTCTCACGTAACTGGCGCTGATGTAAGATTGCGATTTGGCTGTGAGATACGGTACTTTCGCAACAATGCATTTCGGTCTTCAGCGCGTTTCGGTGGATGGCGAACGCGCGTGATGTCTAATCTCCGAACGCCGCCAGGCACTTTCGCGTCAACGACGTCCCCTTGTTTATGGCCAAGCAGTGCGATGGCCAGCGGCGCGGTGACTGAGAGTAAACGTTTCGCCATGTCGGCTAGTTCCGGCGAGACGAGCGTGTACCGTTTCTTTTTGCCCGTTTGAAGATCCATGACGCGAACCGAGCAATGGAGTCTGATGATGCCTGGCGGTATCGAATCGGATGGTACTACTTCTGCGCAGTCTAATAATTGCTCCAACAGTTCCATTTGGAGTTGTTCCGGGAAAGCAGAGTGTTTGAGCCCGTCCAGTAAGTCAGAAAGCGTCGCCGCATCCTCGTAGCTAAGAATGATTGAATGAGTTTCCATTGCAAAACCCTTCTCTTTCGCCTGTCTTTCTCACCTTCCGCCCCGGACAGGCGCGAACGTTCAGCTCTCATGTCCCAGGGCAAAGTTGTTTTGATTGCTTACGGCCCAACCATCAGTCAAGACACTCTAGGCGGCCGAAGCTCACAACCTGCTGAGATCGATATTGCAGGCACCTATCCCTCTGCACTGCGAGGTGACAGGGCGTGCATTAGTTCGCTTTCTCGTTCACTTTCGTATCCCACAGACGAGAAATACGCGGCCCGATCGAAAAAGCGGTCGAGTGTATAGAGGAGATCCATTTCGCCAATGAGTTCCCTCGGCTCCAAAAGCGCCTCATCTTGCAAGAACTCCCAAAGGTTTTCTTTTGTCGCGAGTAGGGCATACAACATTTGGCTATATGGAACGCCTTGGTGAGCGCGCCGTGCTCCGAGTCCAATGTATCGCTCCTCGATTTCTGAGTCACTTTTGTTCGACAGCCAGTCGGCAACGTTCTGATAGATTTCATGAGCGCGATGCCGCGGCTCGGAAGCCGGCACGGCATCCAGTAGCTCTGAACAGCTTTCCGAATTTTGCAACTTGCGCATTAAGCCTTCGGCAAGTCTGTCCGCATGATCCTCAATTAGGTGAACTAATCGCAAGGCGAACATGTCTCTCCTTGTCTCGACAGTGTCCTCGTTCACTACTGCCGTACGTCATCATCACTAGGCAACCTGAGCTTCGCCGCATCTTCGTTGGTAATATGGTTGAGTCCGCCACCATTTTCATGCTCGTCTCTTATGTTGCACTATGTTTTGTCGTCTCGGCGCGCCAGCCGACAGCACCGGGCACTGTGCACCGGACAATACTTTGTGTGCGATGGAACCAAAGTGACTTGCTGTGTTCGCGAATGCTCCTGCACCTCTCACTCCAATCGCTATGATGTCGGCTGATAAATCGCGAGCGACACCCAAGATGCATTCGCCGGGTCGCCCATTCGTCACCATCAGTTGAGGCGGGAATGGCAGATCGACGTCGGAAGGCACAAGGTCGTGTAGCTGCTCTTGGGCCTGCCACTTGGCTGGATTAGCGGCGTTGCCGGAATCTTCTTCCATAACATGGAGGAGAGTTATGTGGGCCCTATATTCCTGCGCGAATGAAAAGGCGAAATGGGCCGCTCGCAAGGATTCCAGCGAGAAGTCTATGGCGCAGAGAACGGTCTGGATACTTACGGAGGCATCGGTTTCGACGTGAGAACCGACTGTCAACACTGGACAGAGAGCTTCGCGAATGACCTGTTCCGCTACCGAGCCAAGAAGCACTTTCCCTACACCTCCCCGGCTCGTCGTGCCGACAACGATCAGATCGGCTTCATGGGTTTCCGCGAGTGCCGTGATTACCTCTCCGGGGTCTCCGTCGGCCAGCAGCGCTTCGCAGGGGCAGCCTCGCTGCCTTAAGGAGCCGGCGATCTGGCTCAACTCGCAGTCGGCATAGTCATAGACCTCTTTCAAAACCCGCTCCATCAATTCAGGATGGCCATACGCGTAGGCTGCGCGGGGTATCACGTGTACGGCGTAGAGCTTCGCGTGGTATCGGTTTGCCAACGCAACTGCAAATGGCATCGCTTGATTCGCGAGCGCTTCAAAGTCGGTTGCAAACAGAATTTTCTTCAACGTGATCTTCGCTCGCGCTTCCGCCATTTTCATGTGCACCCTTCCCTTCCGGTTGTCGCTGTCCGGTAGTAGTCGCGTCGCCGGAGTTTAGGATTGCCAGTTCGGTCAGAATTCCATCGAGGATTTCCAGTTGCTTGCTCTGCATCTCACGATCCAGTTTCGCTGCTCGCCGGTTGAGTAGCCAGAGAACGAATTCCAGGCCGCCGAGAGTTGCAATGATGGCAATGGTTTCCCACATATCGGTATTGTCCAGCTTCCACAAAAGAATGAATTAATCGACAGTCGCGTTTAAGCCTCTTTTGGGATAACGTGCATAAAGGCTTACCTCCAAGCCGGGAGTTTGCGTTTTGTTCTGGATTCTCCCCGCTCGTCATGGCCGAGTGCGGTCGCCTAAGTGGTCCACTAGCCTTGCGCCCTGATGGACAAGTGTGAACAGCCAAGTGCAGCCGAGTGTATAGACGACACCAAAAGTAACCAGGGCTACTCGTCGTGCCACTTTGCCTAACCGGTGAACCATGAGCCAACAAAGCAGCAAAGCACATGCGAACAGTAGAGCTATCGCGATAAGAAGCCTTGCAGTTATATGACCTAGTTCGTACAAGTGCCAGGAGACTTCTTTTGTCGCATCGCCTCCTTCGAACAGCTGTGTGCCTACATAGGCATTGAAATAGAATGCGAGCAGTGAAGAAGCTCCCAGCATCCCAAGTATCACCGCTGGAACTGTCAGGGACCGATTACTGTCCTTTCCGGCTATCGCTGCGACGAACAGGAGAGGTCCAAATAGCACTAGAGCGATCGGAAGATCGATCAGAAGTGTGTGCCATGCAGCCGAGGACATAAGGCCTCTCTCCTCGTGCAGAGATCTCGGCAGAGGGACGTCCCTGACTCAGGAATGGTCCTGGCTCGGTAAGTGCCCTCCTGCCGAGTACTTGGCGCGCGCCTCGCTCGTTGCATCAAACAGACCGTAAGCGCGCCGCTCTGGTCTACTGCCAGCTGGGCCAGCCAAGGCTACTGAAGTCAGGCAGCAGCGGACTGGGATTCCCTTGATGCCAACTCGTCTTTCGCGCGGAACCAGTCTTCGAGTTCGTGGCCGCCTTCCCTGCCACGACCCACATACAACTCGTAGGCCCGCTTGCGGATAAGTTCCTCATCAACGCCGTCGCCACGAACTAACGACGACTTCTTTTCTTCGTGGTTCTTCTTCATTACCGCATCTCCATTTGGGATTTGGACGGCTGGACCGCGCCAGTACCGTCTGCTCGGTAATATGCATCCTGTGTGCCACGCGCGGGACGCTTGTAGCTCATTGCCAAGCCAAATGAAATGAGATTCTTGGCTTTTCCAGTTTCATCCCAGCAGCTTCGATCCGATCCTGACCGGACGCCTGCGGTTCAAATTCTTTGACAGATTGGAAGGCGAAGTTCAAATCTTGAGCGACATGGCCGTGCCGCCCCCTTTTTGGCAGTGCATGACGCTATGCAACCGATGAGTGATTTGGCGATATGCGTGCAGTTCGCACCTTGATGCAAATGTCGGCGCACAACAATCAGCCCCGTGCAACTCCGGAAGAACTAATGCGATCCGAATCGCGAGCCCAGTGGCCCGGCATAAAAGTATTGGTTGCGAGTTTACTAGTGATGGCCGCGCTCGCTGCGAGTCTGTTCGCCTGGCGCAGCGGATTCATGCACTACGCTTTCAGTACGGAGCATCTGGTTGCGATGCTACGCGTCGATGGACCCAGGGGAGCCTTTCTTTGTATTGCAATCCAGTTCTTGCATGTGGTGACCGTTCTTCCCGGTGAAATCACACAGCCAGCCGCTGGATACGTCTTCGGATTGTGGCGAGGCTTTGTTTACTCGACCATCGGCATCGTCTTAGGCTCTGTGTTCAACTTCTACCTTGCTCGCGCACTGGGCCGCCCGGCGCTGGAGCGCCTCGTCAAGCGTGAGACTCTCCAGAAGGTCGACCGCCTACTGCTAGGCGCCAAAGGCAAATCAGCTCTCTTTCTGCTGTTCTTGGTTCCTGGCGCTCCGAAGGACGCGATGTGCTACGGCGCAGGTTTCAGCAGAATGAGGCCCTCAGAATTTATCTGGATTGCAGTCCTGGGCCGTGCGCCGGCTCTTTTCGGAAGCGTCCTGATCGGTGCCCGTGCCGCTGATCGCGACTACAAAGCCGTCATACTAGTTACCGCCGTGCTCTTGCTTGCCGTCGCTGGTTTCTTTCTATCTGAACGCTATCGGGGCCGGCGAGAGCAGCAACGAAGCAACGTATAAGGTCAAGCTGATCCGAAATTAACAGCTCGCCGCAATGCCGTTTTACGAAATCTGCACCAAGCCCTGTCGGCATCCAAGCCGTTCAAGTTTTTTGACGACTGTGCTTGCTTCTCGAACACAGCGATCATCGCTTTTGCCGGCTGCGGTTGTAACCCACGCTATTTCTGCGCCTTTCGAGGACAAAATATTTGGAAGGTCAGTTGCCTTGTTCCGCATAAGAAGCGGACAGAAATCCGCGGATGTTACAGAATTGGAGAAATGTGATGAAGAGACCAGCCTACCTGCTTGCAGTCATCGTCCTGTGTACAACCGCGGCGACAATGGCATACGGCACTCAAAGCCAAGCTACGGAAAAAACTCTACAAAACCTGCAAACTGCTTTCAATGGTGAAAGCAATGCCCACGCACGCTATTTGGCTTTCGCAACGAAGGCTGATCAAGAAGGTTATGGCCAGGTTGCAAGCTTATTTCGGGCAGCGGCTAGGGCAGAAGAAATCCACGCCAGGAACCATGGTGCGGAGATCAAGAAATTAGGCGGCACTCCGCAAGCCAAGGTTGAAACCCCAGTCGTCAAGTCAACTAAGGAGAACCTACAAACAGCGATCCAGGGAGAAACCTATGAACGCGACACCATGTATCCCGAATTCCGCAAGCAGGCGCGGGATGTGTACAACATGGATGCCTTAAGGACGATCAACTTTGCGTCGAATGCAGAAGCGGAACACGCAATACTATTCACCGCCGCATACCAGAATCTCGAGAATATGCGTAGCAAAAGCAGCACGTACTATGTCTGTGCCGTATGCGGTTACACCATGAAGACTGCCCCAGATCGTTCATGCCGCGGCTGCTACAGCTCGGAGGAAAAGTTCGAACAGGTACACTGATGCTAAAGCGCAACATGCCGTAAGAAAACCGTCTGATCGACACAGAGCACAGGAAGAAAGGATTATTATGCTGCAGTTACCGCCCATGCCGAGTTGGGATGCTATGCATCCTTTGATCATTCACTTCCCCATTGTCTTGCTGCTGCTGGCGCCATTTCTGATTCTGGTGGGCGCACTGCGCCCACGAAAGCGAGGACGTACGATTCTGTACGTGGCCCTGGCTGTCATGATGGCCGGCACGGTAGGAACTTATTTCGCCATAGCCAGTGGCCAGGCAGCCGCGCAATTAGCAGAGCGAAATCCCCAGGTTGAAGCGGTCCTCGAACAGCACGAGCAACTTGCTGAGGCCACTCGTGCGGGTTTTTCAGTCCTGACGGTAATCTTCGCAGCGATTTTGCTGATTCCTGGAGCATTGAAGAAGACGGCAAATCGAATTGCTTCCACCGCACTGCCGCTCGCCTTCCTGGTTTTGTACGCAGGCGGCGCTCTGCTGCTCGCGAACACAGCGCATAATGGAGCACGTTTGGTGCATGAATTTGGGGTTACTGCCGCGCTGAAGCCCTCGCCCGTACCGCCCGGAACACAGGAGGCTACCCAGAGTTTCGGAGCCTCACGGGGCGAACAAACGGCAGGCGATCGCGATTAGCCGGTGCTATCCGCGGCGGCCTTCAGTTCATATTTCCCAAGCTTGTACGAAAGGTCGCTGCGAGACAGGCCGAGGCGACGAGCCGCTTCGGCTTGTGCACCGTGTGTCGCCGCCAGCGCTCGCTCAATGAGAATCTTCTCAATCTGGCCGAGTAATTCACGTAAATCAACAATGTCGGGCAGGGAACGAGCCCAGTCGCACGCCGGTCCGCCGATTCCCTTGGAGGAGTTGAGGCTGCCGAAGACCTCTTCGCCGATTTCTTCGGTGTTGGCGAGAATACATGCTCGTTCGACGAGATTTCTGAGCTCTCGAACGTTGCCGGGAAAATTGTAATTCTTCAACGTCGCTGCCGCCGTCGGAGTTAACTTACGTTGAGGCAGCTTCAGCTCGGAGGCGGCGCGTGCAAGAAATAGATCGGCCAGCTCGGGTATGTCATCTCGGCGCTCACGTAGTGGGAGGATGTTGATGGGAAAGACAGCGAGCCTGTAGAACAAGTCTTCGCGAAATAGGTTCTCCCGGACACGAGCTTCGAGGTCGCGGTGAGTTGCTGCAAGTACGCGAACATCTACTTTTCGCGGACGAGTACTGCCGACACGCAATACCTCTCCTTCGGTCAAAACGCGCAATAACTTCGCCTGTGCCGGCGCAGAGAGTTCACCAATCTCGTCCAGGAAGAGCGTGCCCTGGTGAGCGGCTTCAAAGAGACCTTCACGCGAGCGATCGGCACCCGTGAAGGCGCCGCGCTCATGACCGAATAGCTCGCTTTCCAGCAACGACTCGGCCAATCCCGCGCAGTTGATGGCGATAAAAGGCTTCCCCGAACGCGAACTGCTCCTGTGAATGGCGCGGGCGACCATCTCCTTGCCGGTACCCGTTTCCCCCATAATCAACACGGCGACGTCCGTCGCCGCAACGCGCGCAATCTGCTCACGCACCTTCTGTATTCCTGCACTCTGACCAAGAATTTCCGCCGACCCCTCCAATCGCAGTACCGTGTCCTTAAGGCGGGTGTTTTCGCGCAGCAGGTTCGTGTGCTCTTCCGCGCGCCGTGCGCTGGCGCAAAGGACTTCCGGCACGAAGGGCTTCGTCAGGAAATCAAACGCACCACCACGCATGCTTTCAACCGCTAACTCGAGGTTTCCAACTGCCGTCAAGAAAATAACGGAAGTCGTTGGGTCATCTTGGTGCACCATTCGAAGCACATCCAGACCCGAGCCATCGGGCATTTTTTGATCGGTGATGACAACGTCAAGCTCCGCACTTGCAAGCTGCGCTTTGGCCGCTTCTACGCCGGATGCCTGAAAGACCACGTGGCCTTCCTGCTGAAGGTTGGTCGCAAGTATCTTTCGCATGTGCTGCTCGTCATCGACCACGAGTATTCTTGCCATATCAGTTCCGTCCCGCCGCCATTGCAGGCGACTCTGCTGCTGGCATAGTCACCGCGAACACGACGTGCTCCGGGCCATTTCTCGCCAGCGTTACGTCGCCTGCCTGATTTCGAGCCACATTGCGGGCGATCGCCAATCCCAGACCCGTCCCCTGCGGCTTGGTCGTAAAGAAAGGTTCGAAAATCCTCGCGGCTACCTCGGCTGGAATGACGGGACCCTCATTCTCTATCTCCATCAGCACTGCACCCCCGGCCCTCGACGCTCGCAGCGCCACCGTACCATTTCGCGGTGAGGCATCAATCGCGTTCAATACTAAGTTGAGCAGAATCTGCTGCAGTCCTGATGAATCGCACTCGCATAGCACTTCTTTGGGAGAATCAATGACTACTTTAATGTTTTTCCTATCAGCATTCGCACGCGAGAGTTCGGCGACGTACATCAGCAAATCGACCACATGGTTGACAGACTTCGCGGGCGGGCGTGGACGAGCATATGCCAGGAAGTCATTGGTAAGCTGTTCCAGCCGATTGGCTTCCTGGGTTGCGATCTCGTACATCGCCCGCCTTTGTTCCGCATCCAAGTCGCTGCGCGCGGCAGTCGCTAATGAACTGGAGATCATCGCTACGGGGTTCCTGATTTCGTGCGCGATGGCACTCGACAGCCTTCCTACCGCCCCCAGCTTTTCTTCAATGATCAGCCGCTCGCGGGTCTGTTCCAATTCCGAAACATTCTTTGCCAACGTAGTCTCGTTTCGCCGCAGATCGTTCACTAGTGCCCACACGAGAATGCCCACGAAGGCATAAATCATGGAAATGCTACCAGCCTCGAAATACTCCGTCGGGGGTACAGCTCCACGCTGGTGAACTGCATAGTCCACAATCCAGAGAAAATTGAGCGCTGCGGCTGTCACAATGATTAGCGCTGTCGTGAACAGTTGGAAACTGAAGGCACCTTCAATGACCGGCATTGCCAGCAAAACGAAGTATTGCGCATCTGGACGGTTCGTTAGCACTGCCGCGACGAAGGCTAACGCTAGATTCAGCAAAATTGAAGCCCAGGTCAGCGCGTATAAGGTAGATCGAGGAAGTGGCCTCACAAGAGATTGGCTCCACATCAACTCAATACCGCGCAACAAAAACGCGCCGCCCATAAGAATGACCAAGGTAGGCTTGGGAAGGCCGAAGTGATTGGTGAAGAAGATATGGACCAGTAGCAGCGTAGCTAACGCAGTCAGATTGAGGGTCGAGAAAATTAGCTGCTGGCGTTTGAAGGACTGCAGCTCCGTCCCCGACGACTGCGGTCTCTCAAGGGCGTCCATCACTTGTACAACCTACTCTTCCTTCCCTCGCAATCAGTCTACGACTGAAGGGTCACTGCCCGGCACGCACGAAATCATGCATCCGGGTACGGGCTGCCAGCAACATCGTGACAGCTACCGCCAGGCCCGATGCAGTCGCGAGTTGGATTTGAGCCAAGCCTCCGAGCAAGACCGCTAAGACCAGTGCAGTTTGAGTTGTGAGCCCCGGGTCCGTATCAGAGTTTCTCAAATACGAGACGGCACTGAGAGCTGCGACCGCGGCGGTGGCGACTGCAAGCAATAGCTCTGCACCGAGAACCAAGCTGATGCCGCCGAGAAGGGAGGCCAGCGCAAAAGTACGAATGCCCGCAGGGGAGCGCAGATCATCTTTCAACTTACGCCTTTCGCGCTCCGCGCCAATGAGCAAGCCAAAGGCCAGCTCACTCGCCAATCGAAATGCCTGCGTGCTTGTAATGGACATTCAAGAAAAATGCTAGCAACCGCAATCTCGACCCGCAGTGATGCGGCGCACAACGCAGGCATCGAAACCTGAGCACAGGCGAAAGTGTCGCAGCCAAATGGGGCCTTCGCGCCTGGCAAGGACCGCCTCGCGGGGCATACGCCGAGATGTTCCTGACCGATAGAAGCAATCAGGCACGAATAGGTGAAATCAAAACAAAACCGCGTTCGAAGTCGTACTATGCCATGAAAGGGAAAAACTGAGCTTATGGTCAAGTTCGGGCGCTTTTGGAACGAACCACCTCGACAGAACAAGTGGCTCGCGACGCGACTGCTAACGAGACGCTACCTATCAAGAAGCGCTCGATCCCGCGCAGACCTTTTGCTCCGACGAAGATGCAGTCGGCCTTCCAGCGTTTAGCCTGTCTCACAAGAATCGCCTTCGGATTACCTTCTCTCACCAAGGACGAAACTGCTAGCCGGGAGCTCAGCTTTTCCGCGGCAGCCTCATTCATCCTCCTGGCCAATGTTGGCGTATCGATGCTTTTCTTGGTTGCCCAGCCGGCGGCTGTAGGGTCGAGAGAAGAGAAGGCGAGTGCAGCTGACATAGCCGAATCAATCACGGTCACTAGGCGTACTTCGCTGCCCACCGGCCACGCTCTTGCTGCAACCTCTTGCAACGCGATGTCGGAATCGCGTGAGCCATCGACTCCAACGATGAGCTTTAAAGGCGTATTCGTCTTGCCCGTGAACCCACGCGCAACGCGGACTGAACAGCACGCATCTGCCACGACTCTTTGAGATACACTCCCGAGGATCAGTCTTCCGGTGCCAGAATGACCGTGCGCGCCCACCCACACGAGATCGGCTTTCCATGCTCGGGCCTTCTCAATAATCGCCCAAGCCGGGGAGTCCGCGACCGCTTCTGCACGCACCTGCCAATCAGGGAACTCGTCATGAATGCGCTTACTCGCGCTGAACGCAGCAGCACGAGCCTCTTCAACTGCATGAGCGCAGCGGGCACGAGCTTTCTCAATGGCAGCAAGGACCCACGCGGGATCGGACGCTTCCGGACCGCCAGATGGCATTATCACGTCCGCAACGGACAGCACTAGCACCTCCATGGAGGTTGGTAGCCCAGCCTGCCGCAAGTCGTCGAGAGCTGCGTCGGCACACTTCGATCCGTCATAGGCTATGAGTAGCTTCATAATTCTGTCTTTCTATTCATACCCCTAACAAGGGAGAACTGCGCGGGGACGAGCCACCTACACACACCACGGTCCGAATGGATTCCAGTTAAAGACTGATAACGTATGGGACCGCCTGGCCCGCGGTCC